>OAWW01001094.1_pt1 | contig 16214 bp, 20 predicted proteins | sample 1517191 | NCBI WGS metagenome assembly OAWW01 (sample SAMEA2580253, study PRJEB22360) | human gut metagenome | biome: human gut; feature: human-associated habitat; material: faeces | place: Denmark | collected 2008/2010 | reverse complement strand
GGAAGTGGCATGGGAAATTTCCCAAAAGACAAGCCACTGATTCTGAAAAGAGAATGGTAGATAGAAATGGTAGGTTTTAAAAAGAGAAAGGGATGCCTGCAACATCCCTTGAAAGCTACATCAACGAGCTTAAATAATTGATTGACGATGTATATCGGAAAGCGAAAGGTGGAAAAAAGAAAGTTAATCCTATGAATGAGCTTAAACTTGAATTTTAGCAATGAATTTAGGATACTTTTAGGGTACATGAATTAAATGGTATGTTTTTTTTGTTTTATTCATATTTTCCGTAACTTTGAATTGTAATGATCCCGTGTAAAGGAGCGCGGTACGTTCTTCGGACGAAAAGACTTTTATGAAAAAGAAACTTGTAATAAATAGAGAAAAATTTTGCCACTATTATATAGAAACGGGTAACGCATCAGAGGCGTATCGGAAAGCTTATCCGTGCAGTGTGAATTGGAAGGACGGAACTGTGCGCAAACGTGCGTTTGACCTTCTTAAAAATTCAGATGTGGCCTCCCGGTTGAATGAGCTTCAGGTTGAGGCTTGCGAGAGGTTTGATATGAAGAAGGATGATGTGCTTCGCTTTCTTGCAAGCGTGGTGAATGTTGATCCGATAGATCTGCTGTCCTCTGGTAAAGATACATATATGGTAAAGTCTGTTGAGAATATTCCGAAATCCGTCCGTCTATGCATACAGTCAATTAAGAACACTCAATATGGAGTGGAGATACGGCTATACAGCAAGATAGCCGCCATTACACAGATAAGCAAGATGCTTGGATGGGATGCTCCGGTAAAAAGTGATGTCAGTACTAATGTGCGCATGATAATTGGGGACGAGTGATGATAGAGATGGTATTCTCACATAAGTTGTTCAATCCTCTGTTTTGGCATATCCGTAAGGCTATGCATGACAAGAATATCAGGTACATTATAAACAGAGGTGGTTCTTCATCGGGAAAATCTGTATCTACGACACAGGCTGTGTTGTTGTCTGTATTTTCTTGCGAAGGTTCGGCTCTTGTTGTAAGAAAAGTGGGAGCTAGTCTGAGGAATACAGTGTATGAAGAGTTTAAGACCCAACTAAAGGCTCTTCAACTGAGTCAGTTCTTTGTGCCTAAGGAAAATAATATAACTTGTGTAAATGGTTGTAAAATTGACTTTACAGGGCTTGATGATCCTGAAAAAATAAAGTCTATCACTGGATATCGTTGGATAGTGATGGAAGAAGCAACCGAGTTCGAATATGAAGATTTTACTCAGATACGTTTCCGTCTTAGAGGTAAGGAAGGGTTGCAGATAATATGCAATTTTAATCCTGTATCTGAGGATTCATGGATTAAAACGAAAATTCTTGATACTTATGAATGGGACGATCTTCCAAATGAACTATATGGCGAAGTGAAAAATCCTCTTACTAAAAGTTCTTTGCCAAAGGCATACAGCACAATATTAGGGAAACGGGGTTGCAAACCTAGAATGATCGCCAATGAACGTACAGGAAAGCTGGAAAAGTACCCATCGGATACAATAGAACTGCATTCGTCTTATAAAAATAATTTTTGGGTGGTTGGTTCTCCGGACGGTAAATATGGATATTATGACAGGCAGACAATATCCAATTATCAATGGTACAAGGAACATGATTACAACTATTACCGGGTATATGCGCTGGGTGAATGGGGTAGTATTAAGACGGGGGGTGAGTTTCTATATGCTTTCGATTCTAATAGGCATATTAAAACAACACGATATATCAAGGGACTTCCTGTGCATATTTCTATTGATAACAATGTTCTTCCCTATATTTCGATTTGTTTTTATCAAGTGGACGGAAGTCATATAAGGCAGTTTAATGAGATATGTGCCGGTGATCCCTTTAACACAGTAACGCATGCATCTCGGATGGCTGTTGATTATCTGCGGTCAATCAGATACAATGATATGCTGTATTTATATGGTGACGCTTCAACAAGGAATGGGAATACTATAGATGATGAAAAGAGGTCATTCCTTGACAAGTTCGTAGAAGGGCTGGAAGGTACTTACCATGTCGAAGAAAGGATACCATATTCTAATCCGTCCGTGCCCATGTCTGGTGAGTTTGTCAATTACATGCTTGATGGTGGTTCCGGAATGTGTTTTTCAGTAGATGACGGATGTAAGAATTCAGTTGTTGATTATAATAATGCCAAGAAGGATGTTAACGGTGGAATGTTGAAGACGAGAGTTAAGGATAAGGTTACGGGGCAGTCTTATGAGAAGTACGGGCACATTTGCGACTGCTTACGTTATATTACCGTATGGGTGTTTAAGGATGAATATACTCGTTTCTCCTTAAAAAGAAAACGAAGTAAAATTAAGCAGGAAAATAAAGATATGAGATATTATGATATATCTAAAAATATTCAGGGGACAAGACTTGTATATGTTCTTCCCGAATATGCCGGAAAGTTTATTATGGTTTCATGTTATGTAAATGAGCGAATATATATCGATAATGTGACATATATAAGTTCATTTGATGAAAATGTTCTTCTGTCATTTTTAGAAGGGATATCTCCTGCGGAGATCTTGTTTGAAAGTGAAAAAAATTATTTTCCTATAGCACGGGGCTTAAGGGATAGATATGATGTCAGAATCATACATAAAAATATGGGAGCAGACGCTAGGATATCTGCTTTTTTGGATTTTATCAAAAATAATGTGATGTTCCGTTCAGACTATGACAAGATACCGCAATACAATGAGTTTATGGATGGAGTATTGGACTATAATGGTTCAGATGATTGCGCTGCAATTTATTCTGTAGCAGCACTGTCTTATTACGTATCGAAAAAATATAATATATAATTGGTATATTTTTAAGATATATCAAAACTTTGGCAAAAAAATATCGGATGTTGTACAAAAAATGTTGGTCTTTTTTTAATATGGGTGTTTTTATGGTGTATAAATTGGAAGTTTATTATTTTAATTTATATTAAACAAAAATAATATTTGAAATACTTGTTAATTAATAAATTAATTTGTTCCTTTGTAACAGGCAATTGCCTTCATGGTGTGAAGTTGCACCATACCCACTTTTAGAACGTGATCACTGTGGAGGCAATTGCTGTATTATAACGGCGGTTGCCTTTATTGTTGTATATGAGACACTGGTTTAAGATACCTTCTTTAAAGAAGTCAAATAAGGATATGTATGATGAAGCCACCTATCATGGTAAGGATGACGGGGGTAATTTTATTTATGTACCTAAATGGGTAGAGAGCCTGTTTCCTGGCAATAAAGGAAATATAGATTACGATATGTCTACTGTTGAGGGGAAAGCAAGAGCCTTGCATGAATGTTGGCCGTTTGCAATGGTTCTAGATCATTGCGGAAGAATGATTCAGAACGGAAGATATTACGTGACAGATATGAACGGGAATGAAAAGAGGAGTTTTAAAGATATTGTGACTCTCTTAAATCGTCCAAATATAATACAGAGTGGGCGTTCCTTTATAAAACAGGTTGAGATATCCTTAAAATGTTTCGGATTTTGCCCTATTTATACATTGAGAGCTTTAAAATCCGACCTGCCTAAATCCATGATGGTAATACCTCCCGAATTATTTTATATGGAATCATTCGGTAAAGACCCATTTACTCAGACAGAACTTTCTTCAATTGCTAAAAGGGTATATATACGTTGGGGAGATGTAAATATAGAGCTTGGGGATGAGGAATATTTTGTCATATACGATTCAATAATGGATATTCCAAGCAATAATGGAGGGAAAATTGCCTTCCATTCCCCTGTAGACGCATTATCTTCGCATACGCGAAACTATATGGCTCAACTGATAGGGAGAGGAAATCTTATAGTTAATGGAGGTCCAAAAGGGATATTGTACGGGAATGATACGACTGATGTAGGGAATGCCGCCATTACTCCGTCTGAATCCCAAAAATTGCAGAATGATTTTAAAAGGAAATATGGCATAGTGCATAAGTTGTATGAAATCATGGTGACTCCTAAGAAACTAGGATGGATTACATTAGGATCAAATACGGAACAATTGAAGCTTCATGAGGAAGATAAGGCGTGTTTGGAGGCGATAGCTCAGACCATAGGTTTTGACGCCAATCTGATTATACAAGGAAGTACTTATGATAACTCTTCTCAGGCAAAGAAAGCGGCATATCAGGATCTTATTATTCCTGACAGTGAATGTATAACAGAGGCTTTGACTAATGCTATATGTAAGGACAGAGCAATAATCAAAATGGACTTTACTCATGTCGCTTGTCTTCAAAAGGACATGAAAGAGTTGGCGGATGCCTTGTCTACAGCCTCTAATGCTATAGCTTCATTGTATAACAACCGGCTGATTACTTTTGAGGAGGCAAGAACTGAGATGTCTAATTTTACAGATATTGATCCGGATAACCCAAAAGGGGAATTTAAAATAGAAATAAATAATGATGGAGACAAGCAAATACAAGGACAGGCTGGGAAAACAGTATAAATCCTTATCTTTTTATGCAAAGGAGATACAATATGATTCTGGCAGCAGAACTATCAGTGGTTATGCCGCAATTTTCAATAACATTGATAAGGCCGGTGATATGCTCTTGAAAGGATGTTTCTCAAAAAGTATACAGGAGAGAGGTCCGGAAAGTTCTGCTAATGATAAGATTATCATGTTGTGGATGCATGACATGCATGAACCTATAGGACGCATTACGCTTCTGCAAGAAGATGAGAAAGGGCTTTACTTTGAAGCGTCTATTGATGATGTGGAAAGAGGGAATCAAGCGTTGAAACAGCTTGAAAGTGGAACTTTGAACCAGTTCTCTATAGGTTATAGTTATGTATGGGAAAAATGTGAATATGATAGGGAACGTGACTGTTTTGTTGTAAAGGAAGTCATTCTATATGAGATATCCGTAGTGTCCATGGGATGTAACGGGGAAACTGAATATCTTGGTCTGAAATCGGCAGAAGAATATGAAAGTGCGTTGGAATCACTTCCGGTTGAAATAAGTGATGTATGTAAAGGACTTCCAATAAGGAAGAGAGAGGAAGTTCAAACGTTAATAAGAAAAGCGATGTCACTCGCTCGATACAAGCCGGCAGGCAAGCCACTTGATGAAGAGGGAGCCTATAAAAAAATAAAAATATTTACAAAACCTTTAAAACTTAAAGAAGTATGAAATTTGACTTTTTAAGCAAAATTGATTTGTCGGGAATGGATGAGGTTTCCGTGAAGTCATTACAGGCGTTGCAGGACGCAATAAACGCTACTGTAGGTGATTTCATGAACGATACTATCGACAAAAAAACTTTTGAGGATAAATTAAATGAGGTTACTCAAAAGATAGACTCCGAAAAGGAATTGGAAACAGTGCGTAAGGAACTTGGTGAGATGAAAGAGATAATTGTTCGCATGAAGGGTGCAATGCATAAGAATGAAGATGGGGAAACGGTTTTCAAATCTGTAGACCAGCAGATTGAAGAGCAATTGAAGGATTTCATTACTGTAGGCAAACATGGAGAGAAATCCGTGGACTTGAAAACAGCTTGTAAGCAGTCTCCTGGATTCAAGAAAAGCCTTACACTTGTTATGAGCAAAAAGGATGTTGAGCCCTTGAAGAGTACAGGTGTGGCACCACATTATAACATGACAATTGATAGTCAGTTATCTGTTGATCCGCGTTCTCAGACTGTAATCCGTAAATTTGCCAATGTGGCAGCAATATCTACACGATCATTAACTTATGCGGAGTTCAATCCGGGTGAAGAAGAAGCCGAATGGGTTCCAGAAGGCGGTCTTAAGCCTATGATGAGCGGTACATTGTCAGAAGTTACTATCAATGCTGGCAAAGTGGCTCTTGGCACAAAAGTAACCGAAGAAACATTATCTGATTTGCCTCAGTTGGTTGCGGAGGTTAGGGCTGAGATTATCAATCGTATTGGTTTGAAAGAAGAAGAAGGTATTCTGTCTGGTACTGGTTCTGGTGGTCAGATTAAAGGGATTGGGAGTGATATACCTACATTCTCCTTGACAACTCTGAAAGTAGATAAGCCCAACACTTATGATGTTATTGTTGGTATGTATACACAGATTGTGTCAATGTCCAATATGGCTTATCGCCCAAACCTTGTGCTCATGCATCCTCTTGACTATGCACAAATGCAGTTGACTAAGGATGTTAATGGGCAATATCTTCGTCCTTTCCGTATTGGTGATGAACTGATTCAAGGTCTGAGAGTGGAAACCAGCACTGCGATCAAACAAGGTGATATTTGGGTTGGAGATTTTAACTATCTTAACATCCGTGATGTATGGGTCCTTACCATTACACTTGGGTGGGAAAATGATGATTTCACTAAAAATATGGTGACTATCCTTGGTGAGAAACGATTGATGGTTTATATCAAAAAACAATATAAAACAGCTTTTGTCAAGGATAAGATTGCAACCGTTATTGAAGCTATAACCCCCGTCGCTGTCGGCGGATAAATTTATATATGCTATGAAGGTAAATTTGACTAAAACTTATGAGGTTGAGTTCGCAAAGGACGGAGCTTCTTATAAAAAAGGTGATAAGGTAAGTGTTAATATGTTACTTGCAGCTAAGTTCTTCCAAGATGGGCGTGTTGCCACCGTTCCTACGGAATTGATAGAGGACGCTAAGAAAATCGGTGCTGAAGACTTGTTCAATAAAAAGAAGAACCTCAAAGATATTGTGTAATGTTAGTGGATTATACTTTTTTTCAAGGAGGTATTCTTGATATTGAGGGTGCTGTATTGAATATACATACTCCCTCTGAGACTAATAAGGCGATAGTTGCCAGCCTTCAAGGCTTTGTAATGCAATATGAGTCGGAATATCTGGGAAAACTCCTTGGAGAGAAGTTGTATGAGGAATTCTCATCATATATTGCCAACGAAAGGAAAACGAAGGAAAAAAGATGGGATGATCTTATAGCGCGTCTTGTCGTGAGATATAGTGATGGTGATAGTGAGGTTTCCAAATCCCCTATTGCCAACTATATATATTTTCATTATTTGAGACATAATCATGCACAGGCAACTATTACAGGTGTGAAGGCTGACGAAGATGACGGCCGTCTTGTAAGTCCAGAAAGGAAAATGATATTCGCATGGAATGACATGGTAAGAATGAATATCAGACTTGTGAGGTGGCTTAAATCAAATAAAGCGGACTATCCGGATATCGCCACCGATTTCGAATTGTTGGAAACAATTAATTCTCTTGGAATATGATAATCGATATAATATCAGATGTATGTGCTTCCTTGTCAAAAAGAATGGATCAACAGATAAATTACATATATGGTGACAGTTCTTATATAAGGGAAACACTTCTTCTTCTTGGGAAAAGCAGGGTGACAGCATTGGGAAAATTCCCAATGATAGGGCTGTATGTTCCCTTAGACGAGGAAAGGGATAGTGAGGATTATTTTTGTAAGGCATCTGTAAACATAATAATCGCTACCAATACATTGGAAAAGTATACAAATGAACAACGTCGTGAGATATCTTTTGAAGGTATTCTTCGACCTTTGTATTACAGATTCATAGAAGAGTTAAAAAAATGTGATAAATTTGATTTCGGTTACTCCGGTATTGTAAGCCATACATATTCAGAAAATTATAGTTTTGGAAGACGTGGTGCTGTTGATGTTGACGGTAAGGAAGTTGGCGAAAAGATAGATGCTATTGAAATAAAGAATTTGGATTTAACAGTTAAAAATCAGAATTGTTATGCGAACAGATATTAGAGAGTGCGGCAGCACGTCCGGATTTAATACTGGAATGAATTACTGCCCCCTGCAACCGGACAAGGTAGCAGGTGTTATATTGGTCATTCATGGCAAAAAACTGCCAAAGGAACTGACTGCTGATGCTTTGGAAGAGGCTTGTCATGCTGATTATCCGGACAGAATTTATCCTATTACAGGATTTTCGGAATATGCGGTAAGCGGTGGTGAACCCAATACATCGGAAAATGGTTATGCCGGTTCGGAAATAACGGGCTATTCGGCAAGGACGGATACATTCACGTTGCGTAAGTTTAATCTAGCTTTACAAGCTAATCTTGTAGCCAACAAGGATACATTGTTTGATATGTATGTTTTTGACAAGAATAATGTTATCTACGGAGAGGATGACGGAACAGACGAGCTTGCAGGATTCGATTTGTCAGGGGTTTACCCTACAGGGCAGACTTATGACTCAAGCGGACAAAAGGCTTATCTTGCGTTTAATGCAATGTATTCCGATACGGAGAAGATGATGAAAAACATGTCTGTAAAACAATCGGGTGTAAATTTGGAAAATGTTCTCAAGGGATTGAATTATGTTGAATTTGTGAAAATGACATCTCCTGAGAATACATATAAACTCGTGGATCACTATGACCGCACAGACCTTACTGCATATTATGGCGCTGTATTGTCTGAGAAGGCTTCAACAGTCGTTTCTGGTGCGTCAGCACTGGAATACAGTAACGGTGTGCTTACAGCGACAGGAGGTGTACCGGTGCTTAAATCTCCTTCTATTTTACAGGCTAATGGGGTCATTGGGATTGAACAATGGGTACAATGAGAATTAATGGAGTCACATTTATAGAGTCCGAGGTGGCCAAACTTTCATTGGATGAGTTTGTTGCTCAGAATATAGATGTATTCTGGAAGGACATTTCTAGAGAAAGGCGGAAATCAAGGCTGGTTTCCGTATATAATAGAATTATCAATAACAGTAATTTAGGAGGCGGGGGAGATTGATCCCCCGTTTTTGCTATGACATTGGAGGAATACGCGAGATGTTGGAAGAAATTGGCTGATGGCATTCAGCCAATGATAAGGGATAAGATGGAAAAGGATGCTCCTCAGTTTGAGGAATATGTACGAGAACAGCTATATAGTGGTGTTGATGGAGATGAAAATCCTTTGATCCCTGGATATACTGAGGACCCATACTTTAAAAAAACTTATGGAGAGCATTGGAGGAAAAATGCCGAACGCTATAAGAATTGGAAGACAAAGATACAGAAACCAAAGCCTTCATATTTGGGTTTTTCTGCAAGAGGAAATAATACTCCAAACCTTATCATACGTGGAGATTTTTATAGTTCCATCACGGCAATACCAATATCAAATGGTATAAGGATTGCCAGCTATGGCGTTTCTTTTGGTTCTGATATTGAGAAGAAATATGGCTATAAAATTTTCAAGGTAAGCTCCAAAGCAAGGAGGCATTATGTTACGTACAGGCTTATGCCCTCTATTGATAAATTTATAAGGAGGTGCGAATTATGAAAAACTGCTTGTGTCAAGGAAATAAATCAATGAGGGAGATGGAACATATGCGTTCAATCGCAGAGAAGGCTGCTGTTATGGATGAATGTGTTTATATATTATACAAGGTTGGAGATGTGTATAAGTTCTGTCGTGAAGGTGAAAACTGGTCGGGTGAGTTTGTAGAATTCATATTTCCGTAAAATGGTGATTTTTATCATTCTATTATTTTGGCGTTTCCCGTATTATTTATTAATTTAGCAACAGCGATAGATAGAGGTTTCGCATAGAAAGATATTATATATTCATTAAGAGTAATGGATATGATGCGGTGGCCGACTCCTCTATATCGGTTGCCGCATTTTTTATATCCCGTATTAAGATGTACGGAACATCTTGTGAACGAAAAGACATGAAAACGAATCAAATCATGATTCGCCCAATGGGTGATTTTACAGTTAGCCAGAGAACAAAAAATATAGTAGTATTCTCATTTTATAATGGTAATAAATATGAAATTCATTCTGATGGTACGATTGTATCATTAAATTACAATAGAACAGGATTGCCAAAGCCTTTAAAGCAATTTTATGATAAAAATGGATATGCTTGTGTCGCTATATATGTTGATAAGCAAACAAAACGGATGAAAGTACACCGGCTTGTTGCAATGGCTTTTATACCTAATCCTAACAACCTGCCACAAATAAACCATAAGGATGAAAATAAGAGCAATAACCAGATTGATAACCTTGAATGGTGCGATTGCTCATATAATATCAATAAAATCACTATCTTTGCTCTTAGAAGGTGCATGAAGTCATGTATCACCCAAAACTTACGAAAAGACTATGGCAGGAGCAGAATTTAAAATTACTGATGCGATTGATCCTAACATCGTTAAGAAGTTAAATGAGATAAGGATTAATATTCAAACCACATCTTCCGAATATGCGAATTTCACAAAACAATTAAGTGAGGGCATAAATTTTAAGCCGGGTAATCTAAAAGAATACCAGTCTAAGGTTGACAGTTATAATGCTACAATAACCAAATTATATGCTTCTCAAAATAGATTGTCTGAATTACAGACTAGTCAATTAAAGTTATTGACTGATATTTCCCGTAAGATAGAGCTTCTTACCAAACCATTGAATACATTGGCAGATAAGATAACGGAAGTGAAAATAAATCTGAGAGGCGCTTCCGAAGACTTGAAAAACGTGTCACAGGATGCGGAAACTGCTTCTGTTTCATTCCAAGAGGCATCCAAGAAAATATCCATGACTGCTGCTGATTTTGATTCAATCCGTCAGACGGTAAAGGCTTTTGATGCACAAGCTTCCGAATTGAACAGTAGATTAAGTGATAACAAAGAAACAATTTCAGCCTTAAGAACATCTCTGAGGGAATTATCGAAGGAGTATAAGACAGGTTCTATCAGCGAAGAGGAGTACAAGTCCAAAAGAGATGCTACGGTGTCCCAGTTACGCACGCTGACAGAGCAGAATAAACAGTATTCGGCGATATTGAGAAATCATACACAGGTAGCGATAGCCACAACAGGAAGCTATAACGAGATGAAGGCTTCAATGCTTCAACTGGAAAAAGAATATTATAACCTTTCACAAGCTGCACGTGAGGGGGCAAAAGGTATGGATATCTTGAACAATATCGGTAAGCTGAATCAGCAACTAAAGGATATAGATGCACAGATGGGCAATTACCAACGTAATGTGGGTAATTATGCTTCGGGTTGGAATGGGCTTAATGTTTCCATACAACAGATTGCAAGAGAACTTCCAGCTTTGTCTGTTAGTGCCAATACTTTCTTTCTTGCCATATCCAATAACCTTCCTATGTTTGTTGATGAGTTAAAGAAAGCGAGAATTGAATATGAGTTGGCTAAAAAATCAAATCAAACAGCTATACCCGTATTTAAGCAGGTATTGAGTTCCCTTCTTAGTTGGCAGACAGCTTTAGTTGTTGGGATAACTCTTTTATCGAGTTATGGAGGTGAGATAACCAAATGGGTGGGTAGCCTGTTTGATGCAAGAAAAGAAATTGATTATCTAAAACAGTTTCAGGAGGATTTGAATAAAGCTCAAAAAGAAGGTGTAAAAAATTCCCAAGATGAAGCTGTTAAATTGGATATATTATATAGGGCGGCTGTCAATTTGAATAAACCTATGGGAGAACGGAAAAAAGCCGTTGAGGAACTGAAAAAGCAATATCCTTCATACTTTAAAAATATAAGTGATGAAAATATTCTTGCAGGTAAAGCGGCTGATAGTTATCAAAGGTTATCTAATGCCATATTAGCTTCGGCTAAAGCTAGAGCCGTGCAAGATCGTCTTGTAGAACAGGCTAAACAAAAATTGGATTTGGAAGAAAAATTAGCAGATCTTGAGAGCAAAAGAGAAAAAGCGGAGGCAAGGAAACGGAGAGAAGAGGCTACTTTAGCAAAAATACCTACAAGTGCAGGAGAGGGATATGATTTTCAAGCACGGCTTGTATCTAAAGCGCAAAGCAAAGTAGAATCTTTGGATAAAGAAATAGGTTCTTTGTTAAATCAGCTATACCAAGTAGATAAGGCTAGTAGGGATATGGCAAGATCTATTAACATTGGAGATGTTACATTTGATCCTCATTCTGCCGATAAAGCCGCAAATGATCTAGCACAATATATAGAGAATCTTAGGAATAAAATGGCTGACTTGTCCGTTTCTCTTATAGAGGATGAGCACCAGCGTAATCTTGCTGCCATAGAGAAAGAATATAAAGACCAGATAGCAGTTATAAAGGGATATTCTGAGGAAGAAAACAAACTCCGGGAAATGTTGGTTCAAGAGAGAAAGCAGAAGGTAGCGAAAGAGAATGAGGAATATGCTAAGAAGTTGGCAGAGGCCGAAGAAAAAAGGATCGAGGAAAAGAAAAAGTATACCGATGAGATGCTCAGACTGGAAGAAGAACAATCATCTCTCCGTATAGCAGCTACAAGTACTGGATATAGGGAACTTGAAAACATTATAACAGCCAATTACGCAAAAGGTCTGATGTCGCGAAAAGAATATGATGAAGCCATGCGTGAATTGGAGAAGCAAGCCGCAAACGAGCAATTGCAGATACAGATAGATGCTGCTGAAAAAATGATTGAGATAGCGGAAGCATCGGGCGTGGTAAGCAAGCAACAGATTGAAATGCTGAGAGAATCCATAAAGGCAATGGAAGCAGAGATAGGTTCCATAAATGCGGATGATCAGTTGAAAAAAGCGGAAGAGCAACAGGATATTACACGAAGGAATTTTGAAGCGTTGAAAGGTTATTCTTCTGCATTGAAAGATCTTGCATCGGATATCGATAGCCCGTTTGCCGGTATATTTGACGGGATGGATAAGGGGTTCAGCATTATGTCTGATAAGATATCAGGCGTTTGGGGAGAACTTACAGACGGTGAGAAGATAGAAAGAACTACCGAGATGTGGGGAGCGATGGTTAGCGGGATTGGTAGTATGATATCATCCATTTATGATCGCCAGATTGAGGCTGTTGAGGCTGAACAGGAAGCGAATGAGAAAGCTGGTGAAGAGGAAATTTCCCGTATAGAGGCTTTAGAAGAAAAAGGGGCTATAACAACAGAAGAAGCCGAAGCGCGTAAACGTGCGGCGGAAGATAAAACGGCACAAAAGAATGCCGAATTGGAGAAGAAAAAAGCTGCATTAAGAACAAAACAAGCAAAGTTTGAGAAAGCTACCAGTATAGCTGAAGCGGCTATACAGATAGCAGGTGGTATTTTGCAGACGATAGAACAATTGGGTTTCCCTGCTGCAATACCTATGATAGCTGCTCTAGGTGCTATGGGGGCGATACAGCTTGCTACTATTATAGCGACTCCTATTCCGAAATACGCCAAGGGCACTGATTCTCATAAAGGCGGATTAGCTGTAGTGGGTGATGGTGGCGTTTCCGAAACGATCGTTACAGATAAAGGGGCGTATATTACTCCGTCTGTCCCTACTTTGGTTGACATCCCTAAAGGTGCGAAGGTTATACCTTATGCTGTGGATATGGACAGGATAAAGGCTCATGCAAATGATTTTGATGGTCTTATGGCATATAGAAGCGAAAACAATCTTCCTCCTGTATCAATAGTTAATGATTATAGCGAACTGGAGAAAAAGATAGGGCATCTGGAGAAATCACAGCAGATAGGATTTGCAAAATTAGCCAAGGCGATAAGAGAAAACAATTATCAGCAATTTTCAAAAAGTATCTGATTATGAGGTATACAAGTGACATATATGAACTTCCTTTGTCCATTTTTATGGAGATTTATACCAATGATAGCAATACTATCGAATTTGACGGTGAGGACAAAGGGGCCGCATCGGCAAAAATTATCAATGACTATATAGAAATTGTTGGGAGCAAACAGTTGTCCTCTGAGATATTGAATTGTAATGAACGTATGAATCTCGCAATGACCGTGGAGTGCATGAAGGCATGTGAGAACATGATGAAGTTGAAAATGTATGATGAGGTGCGTGATATTCTGATGAAGATAGGTTATTCGTGCAAGAAAGCTGATGTAATGGCCATGAATGCTAGAATATCCGCGTTAAAATCCCGTGCACAATATGATTTGGATAAGATAAGTAAGGAAAAGAATGAGGAACCGAAGGAGAAGCCTACAAAACGGGGGTTTATAAATGAAGTTGTCGCTATTGGAAAATATAATAAGATGCATATCAATCTGAAAGAATGGACCGCCGGATCTTACGCCTGTCTTGTTAGGCAGACATGCGATGAAATCGAGGAATTGAACCGAAAGAGGAAGTGATTTGAAGGCTAGTTTGTGCGGTTTTGTTAAATTTACTTTTTTGTCTATATAATGCATTTTTTTAAGTAATTTAGTGGCAGAAAATAAATGAGGACATTGGTGGAGCTCTGTCTACATAAGATATTAAGCCGTCGGTCATTTGGTGTAGAGTTCCACAATATTGCATCATTTGGTTGGCGGCTTTCCTTATCCTGTGTAAAGGGGCACGGTACGAAAATTGTATGGATGGAATTCAGATTTTCAAGAATGAATCGTTCGGTGAAGTAAGAGTAGCCGGAACAAGTGAAGAACCTTTGTTTTGCTTGGCGGATATATGTAAGGTGGTTGAATTAACTAATCCTTCATCAATTAAGTCAAGGTTGGAAAAAGAAGATGTGCAAATGATTGATTTACACGCCCTAAACCCAGATATGGAAATCGTTGGTAACTCAATGGCTACGTTTGTGAACGAATCAGGATTATATGACACTCTATTGCTAAGCAGCAGTAATAAGGTTAGACCTTATAAGAGATGGATTATACATGAAGTTTTGCCATCTATCCGTAAACACGGTATCTATGCTACTGATAACGTTATAGACCAAATCTTAAACAACCCGGATTTCGGAATTGAGCTTCTCACCAAGTTAAAGGAAGAGCGGTCAGCGCGCATTGAAGCCGAGAAACAGGTTGCTGTTCTTACCCATGTAAATAAGACCTATACATGTACGGAAGTAGCAAAAGAACTGGGCTTCAAATCCGCAATCGAGCTAAATAAACGATTAAAGGATCTTGGTGTACAGTACAAAGTTAATCAGACATGGGTTCCATACACTAAATATTCTACTCTTGGCTGGTTTGATATAAAGCAAGAGGTTGCAGATAATGGCCATATCATCTACCATAGAAAGATAACTGGAATTGGTAGGCAAGGTATAATCAATCTTGTTAATCCTAGCTGAATAAAAAGAGGACTGTAAAAGTCCTCTTAAATTATTGGGGAAAAGTTCCTATTCCGTACAAGAACTCAGGAGCCAAGTCCGCACCGTTCGCCCACTCGATTGTGGTGCGTGTAAGTCCGTACTGGGTAAACTTGCTTTTGTCCAACAGCTCTCCAAAGACTTCTCCGGTAAGATATGGCTTCAAGTCCACTCTTTTTCTGCTTTTGTCACTGAATGTCACAAGAAGCTCGTAATCTTTAATGTAATCTACATCTACTACTCGTAACATAAACGTTTATCATTTTAAAGGTTCTATTTTATCAATCTTGTCTCCTCGCAGTTTTTCAAAGTTGAACTTGTATATCAAGTTTTCCCCCAAGCCCTTTCGTTACAATATCATAAAGCGTGGAAAGGGTAAGATTACTACCCTCCCTTTCAACTTTAGAGATAAAAGACCGTTCTTTTCCTATCTTCCCTGCAAGCTCGCTTTGTGTCATTTTTCTTGCTTCACGGGCATTGCGTATTTGAAGCCCGACACGCAGGTTGGAAAGTTCGGATTCAATCTTGTCGCGGCGCGGAGTGCCGATTTCTCCGTAAACTTCTTTTTTAATATCATTCAAAGTGTAAGTTTCCATAATCATTTCCTTTCTTTTTCCTTTTCATTAAAGTATTCTTGCATGAGCCTGACAGCCCGGTCTATCTCTTTCTTCGGTGTCTTTTGCGTCTTTTTTTGAAATCCGCTTAATAGGATAACCATTTTTTCACCGTCAAAGAAGCAAAAAACACGTATGATGTCACTCGCAAATTTTACTCTGATTTCATAAAGTCCCTTTCTCCCTTCAATATGCTTCAAGTATTTTTCCGGGACAATTTGAAGCGTTTCGACATATTGTATTGTTTTCACCACCTTATCCTGCATCTTTTCGGAAAGGGACTTCACAAAATCGATGAAATAGTGCTTATATGCTATGACGTTTCTAACTTTCATGTTACAAAGGTAATTTATAATTCACATTTGCGCAAATATTTTCTGCTTTTTTCTTTGCCATATCAAAAATTATGCTTTACTTTGCCGTGCTAACAAAATTATAGGGGCGGCAAACTCCTATGACTTCATCATTGGAGTTTATTTTT
>OAWW01001083.1_pt1 | contig 16415 bp, 19 predicted proteins | sample 1517191 | NCBI WGS metagenome assembly OAWW01 (sample SAMEA2580253, study PRJEB22360) | human gut metagenome | biome: human gut; feature: human-associated habitat; material: faeces | place: Denmark | collected 2008/2010 | reverse complement strand
CGCATTGATAAATATCTGAGATTCACAAATGTTTTAATTTTGCTATAGCTATATGCTTTAATATCAATATTCATAATCATCTATGCTACCTTTTAATACCACGATTTTATATGTTCCCTTCCTGTTTTTCCGTTCCATTCAATTCCATCAACTAGTAAGGAAACTCTTTCGAGCCTCCTTTCAGCAAATGTTCTACCCAATATCAAAAATCAAACGAACAACAACGTTATACAATATGTGCAAAATATCAAAAGAACTAATTTCAATTGCAGAAAAATAGATATTTTTAAATTCTTTCTTACAATTATTTCGACACCTCTATATTTTACAATCTGACGATATTTTTTTAAAGTTAAAAGCAGAAAGCATAAACTAAAAAGCACACAGAAAATAAAAATCAAAAAGTTAATTGCATAACTGTCAACAAAAACATACCTAATATATATAATCGATAAAACTCCTATACAGGAAAATACATAATTAGGAACGGTGTAACAAAAAATAGTTTTTTCACTAAAATACTTTTCAAAAGGTGGAGAGATTGAAATATTGGTTGCATCAAATGCTTCTCTAGAATCATACATTCGCTTTAAGCCTATAATGATTTGATATATTGCAAAAATAACTATTGAGTATATGTACTGTAACTCTTCACTTTCATAAAATTCGGCGACAGACAAATAAATATAATTTTGCAAATGCGAATCAGCCAGTATCCACAAAGACAATATTTGAGTTATACAATACCACAAGATTAAGCTCATATAACACAACGGTCTTTTGCTTTGGTCATATTTTAACACATCATATTTTACAGTAAAAAATATGAGCAAAAAACTAATCAAGAGTAACAATATTGTTAAAACAATGCCAAACACATCTGCTGTTTTAATAGATTTATAGCATGGTAACATAAAGCTCAAAATACTAAAAATGTATAAATGAAAGCCACCAGTAATAATATTAACAACCATATTAACAACTGTAATCAAATAAGAAATCAAAAAAAGCAAAAGAGAAAGTAGATATACTTTCTTTTTTTTACACACCACACCACTTTCTTTCATTTTCACTACTCCATTTATTACTCAAATATGTCGATAAGGAAATTGTTACTAAAGAAGCTACCACTGAACATACCATACTTCCTCGCATAATTTTAACACAATATTTATATATTAGTCAAACTATTTTATTGCTATTTTATGCATTTTCTGTCAGATAAATTGTATGTGTCAAGTTTAGTTACTGCTTGTCGGTGTTTTTATGTTTATGAAGTTTTAATTCTGTCAAATTTAAAAGCACGGTTATAATACTAATCAAAAATATTATTGTCAGCCACAGTGACGCTGTAAATGTTCTTGAGAACAGATTTACAAGCATTGGATTTCCTGTTAGGCTTTGTGAGTTTAGTGTTTGTGCATTATCGACAAGCACATTCAGGTAATTTGAAATGTCGAAAATGTTATCATTCGGTATATATTTTGAGGGGATAAAAATGCTGAAATCACAAATATTAAACACAATCAAAAGCACGGCAGGTATTCCTGCAAAAACAAGCACAAGTGCAACATATTTTAGCGGAATATTTTTTAGCGATTTCAGAAAGTAGTTTAATTTGAGATTTTCTTTTATCTCCTCAAAAAATTTTCTACTGAACCTATACCACAACTTCAATGCAATAATGCTAAATCCGATAAATATTGCAAGGTATAAAATATGTTCAAATGACGAGAGCGTTTGATTTTTATCATTCAGATTAACCGAATAATACTGCGGCAAATCCATTTGCTCAACAATTGCTCCCGTATATACCGAGTTATCGTAAACAATCATATCAATCGTTCTGTCACCATAATTTTCGGATGTTGTATATGGAACATACACTCTCTGTTTGTCATCAGCAGAAAACTTATTTATTAAACTTTCGTTTTCACATATCACACCGCAAATTGTATATTGATTTCCGTCAATGCAAATCTTTTTACCTACTGCATCTGTTGTAAAAAACAGTTTGAGAGCAAGAGAACTTCCGATTATTGCGACCTTATCTCTGTTATCTATGTTTTTGGACGAAATATTTTCGCCGTTAATTTCGGTCTTATAATCCGAAAACCAGTTTTCATTCACAAGTACCGTAGTTACGGTTTCTTCCTTAACTTTTGTTTCTTTACCCTCGGAACAAAAAGCTATGCCTTTGTCAGTAATCCGTTCAAACAGCTTTTCAAGTTCAGAAACCGTTTTTGGAGCAGTTTCGGAATTTTTATCATAAGTTAATTGAGTAACATCAGGTAATTGCCCTTTTGCATTTTCAATAATTATAATATTCGCAATAAAAACGCTCACAGTCAGCAACAGCAGTAACAGAAACGAAACAACTTTTCTTTTGCTCACACTGTTTCCTCCTCAATATAAACGCTTGAACCGTTTTCTATACTCTTGGTTGTTTTATATACAACTTGACTGTCGCCAAAAAGTGAGTCCGATGTCACCTCGCAATACAGCTCGTCACTGTTACATATATCCACCGAAACCTCTTCAACTGTTGCATCACCGTTTTCGGTTTTATTTATAACAAATACTATTCCTGTATTGCCTGCCCCATCCACCGATGAAACAGGCAAAAGATAATGTGTTTTCATATCATTTGAACCTGCGGTATCGTCAATTACACCTGTTTGAACCGAAACCACTTTGACCTTTGGAAGAAGCATATTATTGATTGTTTTTGAAAAATATGTAAGTAATGCAATCACAATAAAAAATACAATTGAAAATTTCAACACTACGCTCTTTAGCTTATCTTTTTTCATAAAAACCTCTCTCCTATCCCTTATCAGTTCCGACAAACGGCGAATCAATATCCCTGTGTCCGTAAAGATAAATAAGCAATGCAGGAATCATAAATATAACTCCGCAGGCAAATATTATGCCGTAATCCGAACTTCCGACATCAGTAAGCGTTACGGAAAGCGGATACATACCCTCATTATCAAAATAAATCAGCGGTTGTTCAACTACATTCCAATTATCAATAAAGCAGAGCAACGCAAGTGTTATGAGTCCGCCCTTAATCTGCGGAAGAATAATATTAGTAAATATTTTCAAATATGACGCACCGTCAACTCTTGCCGCCTCAATTGCGGAATCGGGAATGTATTTTATACTTTGCCTCAAAAGACAAATTCCGAATGCAGAAAAAGTTCCGGGTAAAATTACCGCAAGAAAATTATTCAGCAAATTCATATTTTCAAGAATCATATAATCAGGCACAAGTGTTACCTGCAACGGCAAAATGAGCAAAATTATGTATATGAAAAACAGCTTGTCCCTGAACGGAAATTTCAATTTTGCAAAAGCAAAAGCCGCCAATGATGATACTGCAACCTGACCGATTACTGTCGGAAAAGTACAAACAACCGAATTCCAGAACTTCAACAAATATTCGGGTTTTCTGAAAAGAGTCTGATAAAACTGCTCCAAAGTTGCCATATTCGGAATCATATTGAGTTCTTTATATTTTCCGTCAGAAAAATTAAGCATTTCACTTACCTGTGAACCTGTCATAAATGAACAAGCAAGCATATAAATGACAGGAAACAAAAACAGCACAGTTACAGCAATCAGCAAAATATATTTTAGTATTTTCATAACCGTATCTTTCATAACAAACCTCTCAAGAATAGCTGTGTTTCCTTTCAAAGCAGAAGAAAATAAACAGCACAATAATTATAAACAGCGATAAGACAATTGATGCCGCCGACAATCTTGGATAGTTAAGATTGTAATAATTGTTGTTGATGAAATTCTGCAAAAAATACACATTGGTGTTTGGATAATCGCCAAACAAAGCAAATACCTCACGGAAAATTTTAAATGAATAAATAAGCTCCATCAGAAAAACAAAAAATGTAGTTGGCGCAATCATAGGTATAGTAATTTTAGTTACAAGCTGATGAGCTTTTGCACCGTCAAGCCTTGCACTTTCGTAGAGAGATTGCGAAACATTGGCAATGCCTGCCGTAAAAAGAATCACACAAAATCCGCAGTACTTCCACACATAAATAAAAACGATCATCACCATAGACCATTCCGAATTAAAAAATTCAACAGTATTAAATCCAAGTGAATTAAGTAATCCGTTGATTGCACCGTAATCATCAAAAACTAATTGCCACACGCAAATCAGAGATGCAATCGGAACTACAACAGGAATAAGCAATGCACTTCTGAAAAAGGAAGATATTTTATTAAAAGAATTAAGAAACAACGCTATCAAAAACGAAATCACCATTAACAACGGTATCGCCGTAACTGTAAATATACCCGTGTTTTTAAGTGCAAGCAAAAATGTGTTGTTTTGAAAAAGCTGTATGTAATTTTCTATGCCCACAAAAGTATCGCCGACATACAGGCTTTTGGTAAAACAAATTATGTACGGCACAATATAAAACACCGCTATGCCTAAAAAAGACGGTAATATAAACAGGTATGCTGCTATATGTTCTTTTTGTTTTCTTGTTAATTTAGATTTTCTCATAATTTATTCCTACTCAGTCAAATAAATTTCCGTTGCCGATGTAAGCTGACGAATAAATTTATCTTTTGATATACCTTTATTTATATAGTTGTCAACAATGTCACCGATAACATTGTCATTATAATATGAATGTGACACATCTTGATACAAAGTGCAAGCGTTTACATTATCGGAAATGTCAATGTATGCTTTCATAAAATCGTTGTCAATCCCGATAATTTTTCCGTCATCATCAGCTTGTTTTGAGGCACTATATTTTGCCTGTTCAAATGCCTTTTTGTTGACCGGAAAAGATATGTTTGCAGAATATGAAATTCCTTTTGCCCCGCACATTTTAGTTTGAACATCTTCAGAAAGTGCAAATTTAAGAAAAGCATACGCTTGCTTTTCAAAATGTGTATTGCTGTTTATTCCAAATCCAACCTGAACAAATGCGGAATAATCATTATCCGACTTAACCAATCCTCTGCAAATTACAGGTGTTTCATTCTCCGATTTATAATACGCATATTTTCTTACCATTAGTGATAATGAACGGTTTATGTAAAGGTCATCAAATATGAAGTCAGGAAAATCTTCTTTTGAAGCATTCAGCAATCTACACATTGTGTCAAGTTTACTTTTGAAATCATTGCTTTCAAAATATGTGACTTTATTTTCAAAATCGACATAGTTATTTATAAATCGGTTAAATAATTGCATAGGATAATTAAACATAGAATTTGTGTCATTGTAACCGCTTATAAAACCAAAATTTGCCTTTTCATTACTGAACGAAGAAAATTTTTCGGAAAGATTTTTATATGTCAAAACAGTATGATTACTTCCTATTAGGAACACTGTAAATACAAGGCTTTTCGGAGTCTACAAACCAGAAAAAATAATATTTGATCTATCACATTACGCAAAAAGCCGTCCGGCATGAAAAACGGGCGGCTTTTTTGCGTGGATAGACGGAAAGGAGGCACAAAAATAACTACAAAATTTTAGCGCTCTAATTTGTGCAACTTTAACGAAAAGGAGGATCGTAAATGGCCGATGAAAAACTGAATACTGGCCCTGCGGAGAATATTTTCACGGAGGCCGCCGAGCCTATCGCCACACCCGAACAGGCCGCAGCATCTAAACCCCAGCAGGAACAGACCGAGCCTGCCATACCTGAGCCCGGCGATGTGGTTGTGTCCTTTGACAAAATCAATGAGCTTATGGCAGAAAAGAGACAGAACGCCCGCGCCGAAGTCGAAAAGGCGGAAACCCCCGAAGCGCCGGAGGCAGCCCCCGGAGAAACACCGCAGCCAGCCAATACGGAGGAACCGAAAAAGCCGCGCCGTGGCCGTCCGCCGAAAGCAGAAAAGGCCGCGACTGAAAATCAAAAATCGGAGAAATCGGCTGGGGCCCGCAAGGGCCGCCCACCAAAGGCGGATAAGACGGCCCCTGACAAGCCCAAGCCGTCCAAACGAGACAAAGTGTCCCGAAGCGATGGAAAGGCCCCGGATGCCAAGGAGCCCATTAAGCCCGCACAGGATACGGCACTGAAGGAAACTGCTGCTGTGGAACAGACGGCTCCCGAGCCGACTACACCGCCCCGCCCGGTTGAGGAAGGCAAGCTGGTTTATCTGAAACTTTCCGAGGTTCATCCGTTTCACACATTCCGTCCGCACCCCTTTAAGGTACGGGACGATGCGAAGATGCAGGAAATCGTTGCTTCTATCCGCGTAAACGGTGTAATGGTTCCCGGTCTTGCCCGCCCGGAGAAAGATGGAAACGGCTATGAAATTGTAGCGGGCCATCGCCGTACCCACGGCAGTGAGCTGGCTGGACTGGAGGAAATGCCCTTTATCGTCCGTGAAATGACCGACCACGAAGCGGTACAGGCCATGAAGGACAGCAACAAGCAGCGTGACGGGATGCTCCCCAGCGAATTGGCCGCGCTGCTGGAACTCGAGGTTGAGGACATCAAGCATCAGGGCGGGCGGCTGAAAGATGTTGCGGAAGGCGATGTCGGGAAACGCTCGGTTGAGATTGTAGGCGAGGCGCATGAAATGAACTATAAAAAGGTCATGCGCTACTTGCGGCTCAACTCCCTTGTGCCGGAGCTTCTGGATAAGATAGACGATAAAAAGATGGGCTTCATGCCTGCCGTGGAGCTTTCCTACATCAAACCGAAAAATCAGAGGCTTATTGCTGTTTCCATTGACGGGGAGCAGGCTTCGCCCTCGCTGGCCCAGGCCAAACGGCTCCGGGAGCTGGATAAGGAAGGCAAGCTCAACGGCGATGTCATTGACGGTATCTTATCAGAACAGAAAAAGGAGGATCGAGGCGTGATTATTTCTACTGCGGAACTGGAAAAGTATTTTGGCAAGGAGGTCACTCCCGCCAAAATGAAAGAACAGATTATGTCCCTGCTGGATGACTGGAAAGAAAAACAGCCGCCGGAGCTGGCAAAAGCCCCGAAAAAGCAGGAACTTGACAAGTAACAACTTCGAGACACTTTGTCCCGAGGGCCCCGCCCTCGCGCAGAGGCTCTGGTGGTATATATCCCCCGTCGCCGCCTGTTTTTTAGTACAGCCGGGAGTGGGCCGTCAAGGGTGCAGCGCACCGCCGTTTTCGGCGGCTCGCCCTTGACGGTCTGCCCCGGCTGTGCTATTTCCCCGGCAAGCGGCGGGGGTATATCCTCCAGAGCCGCCCCCTTTCCCAAGACTGGGAAAGGGCGTGGGGTTTGGGTTGAACTTTCTTATTAAAATATCGGAGGTATGAACGATGAAACGACCCCTTGCTTATATCACCGCTGCATGGCTCGGCGGCGATAGCGAAAACGCAGAACTGGCGGCGCAGTATTGCCGCACCGTGTATGAGGCAGGCTTTTCTCCTATTTGTCCGCCTTTGTACTTGCCCCTGTTTCTCAATGATGCTGTTCCCGAGGAGCATAAAAGCGGCATCGACATGAGCCGTGACCTGCTCCGCCGTTCTCATGTGCTGGTTGTTTGCGGGCACAGTATGACCGAATCCATGAAAAATGATATTGCCGTGGCCCAGCGGCTGGGAATTACGGCAACAACCCTTGAGGGTATCCTGACCGTCAAGGGGCAGGGCCGCCGCTGATGGCGACCCTGTTTGAAGCCTACGTTACCAACGCCGGAAAGTACAGCGAGGGCCAGCTTGTGGGTGAAACACTGAAATTTCCCACAACCGCCCAGGAGGTGGAGGCTCTCTTGAAACGGATCGGCGTGGATGGCGTCCGCTATCAGGAAATTTTTATTACCTCTTTCGATGGGGATGTGCTGGGGCTCTATGACCATTTGAGCGAGTATGAAAATCTGGACGAGCTTAATCATCTGGCCTGCCTGCTTTCCGAGCTTACCTCATCGGAGCTGGAAACACTGGAGGCCGTCCTCGACAGTGGCGATCACTGTTCTTCGGTGCGGGACATCATCAATCTGACACAAAATCTGGACTGTTACGGCTTTTACCCCGGCGTATCCGATGAGGAAACGCTGGGGCGTATTTATGTGGACGATCTGGAAATGTTGGATGTGCCGGATCAGGTAAAACCGTATTTCGATTATGAGGCGTATGGCCGGGATGCCTGCATCCACGAAAACGGCCATTTTGCCCCGGGCGGCTATGTTGTCAAAGAAAGCGATCATTTCGTGGAAGTGTATCACGGCTTGCAGGATATTCCCAAGGAACATAAGGTATTCTCTTTCCCGAAGCTCTCTATCCGGGAGCAAATAGCCGCTTATCAGGAAATCATAGACGGTTCTTCTTTGGAGGGCTACCGTCAAATGCAGAAAAAAGACCGTGGGGATCGGTGATGGCACTTCGAGACAAATTGTCCCAAGGAAGGAGGCGGTGTAACTGATTGATGAAGATATTTCCCGGCGCACGATAGCCATATCTGTAAAAACGACCAAGCTGACGGCGCGGGGACTGGCGTATGTGCTGGGCATGGTGGGTCGGAAGATCCGCAAGGCATACCGTGGGCGGCAAGTACCGCATGGCAAACAAAGTGTGCGAAAGCTCATGGCCCACGGCACAGCCACAAACAGCATTGAGCTATCCGGGGGTGTCAAGTCCTTTGACCGCGTGGCCCGGAAATGGAATGTGGACTATGCGTTCTATAAAACCGGGCCGGACAAATACCTGCTGTTTTTCAAGGCTGGACAGGCAGACGCAATGACCGCCTGCTTTTCTGAGTATTCCCGGAAGGTGTTAAGCAAAGCAAAATCGAACCGTGTTCCCATCCGGGAACAACTGAAACAGGCGGCAGATCAGCTTTCCAAAGAAAAGCCGAAACAAAAAGAACGTGCAAAGGAGGTGGCCCATGAGGACAGATAAGATCAGAAAATATCTCATTCCGAACATTCCCTATCTGTTCATCCTGTGGGCGTTCCTCAAGCTGGGGACAGCCTACCGGCTGGCGGCGGGTAACGATTTTGCACATAAGCTCATCGGACTGGGCCAGACGATTGGCCCGGCCTTTGCTGACTTTGCACCCGGTTTAGTCCCGCTGGATTGGCTTGTTGGTATTGTAGGCGCAGTTGGTTTCCGGCTGCTGATCTATTTCAAAAGCAAGAACGCTAAGAAGTTTCGGCGGGATGCAGAATACGGCAGCGCTCGATGGGGAACGGAAAAAGACATCAAACCGTTTGTCGATCCGAAGTTTGAAAACAACGTGATTTTGACCGGGACGGAGTTTCTCACGATGAATACCCGCCCGAAAATTCCCGCAAATGACCGAAATCTGAATTGCTGTATTATCGGCTCGTCCGGCTCCGGCAAAACCCGCTTCTGGCTCACGCCCCAGCTTTTACAGGCTCATTCCTCTTATGTGGTGGTCGATCCCAAAGGCGGTGTGCTGGGACAGGTCGGGGGTTTCCTGCAAAAACGCGGGTACAAAATCAAGGTATTCAACAGCATAGATTTTTCAAAATCCATGCACTATAACCCGCTGGCGTATATCCGCAATGAGGCCGATATTCTGAAATTCGTGGATGCCCTGATTTCCAACACAAAGGGCGAAGGCAAGGAAGGCGATCCATTCTGGACGAAATCGGAAACGCTTTTGTACTGTGCTCTGATCGCCTACATCATTTTCGAGGGGCCTGCCGAGGATCGGAACATGAACACCCTTGTGGATATGATTTCTGGCATGGAGGTCAAGGAGGATGACGAGGATTTTATGAACGCGGTGGACTATATGTTTGCCGGGCTCGAAAAGCGCAAGCCGGATTGCTTCGCGGTCAAACAGTATAAAAAGTACAAATTGGCCAGCGGCAAGACGGCAAAAAGCATTTTGATTTCCTGCGGTGCGCGACTGGCTCCCTTTGACATCCCGCAGCTTCGTGAGGTCATGGCCTATGACGAATTGGAGCTTGACCGCATCGGAGATCGGAAAACGGCGGTATTCTTCATTATTTCCGATACCACGCAGACCTACAACTTTTTAGTGGCACTTGCATTTTCGCAGATGTTCAACCTCCTGTGTGAACGGGCGGACAATGTTCACGGTGGCCGCCTGCCGCACCATGTACGGGTGCTGTGGGACGAGGCAGCCAACACGGGACAGGTGCCCCAGCTCGAAAAGCTGGTCGCGGTTATCCGCTCCCGCGAGGTGAGTCTTTGCCTGCTGTATCAACAGTTGGCACAGTGCAAGGCCATTTACGATAAGCACGCCGAGACAATCCTCGGCAACATGGACAGCGTGGTGTTCCTCGGTGGCCGCGAAGCCAGCACTATCAAGGAAATCTCCGAGAACTGGCTGGGAAAAGCCACAATCAGTATGCAGACCGACAGCCGCTCCCGTGGCCAGTCGGAAAGCTACAGCCAAAACACCCAGCGGCTGGGCCGGGAACTGATGACCCCAGCCGAGCTTGCAACCATGCCGGGAGACAAATGTATTTTGCAGCTTCGGGGCCTGCCCCCGTTCTTCTCTCCCAAGTATGATCTGAAACGGCATCCGAACTACCGTTATACGGCGGAGGCCGATAAACAGAAAAACGCTTTTGACCTCGACAGGCTCATTAACCGCCGCAGGCGGCCCGGGCTGAACGAGGCGTGTACGATGTATGAGGTGGCTGTGCCGGACGATGCACTCACGGAAGAGGACGAGGACATCCTCAACTATGATGACATCGACGATCCAGACGCCTTTGCATAAACGCTTCGAGACAAAGTGTCCCGAAGTTTGTAACCTGCCGCCTGCATGGGCGGCTTTTTTGTTACCGGGAAAATCCCGGAGAAATGGAGGCTTATATGGCATTTTTCTCATCTGCAATCGACACTTTACAGACCCTCGTTATCGCGCTCGGCGCTGGCCTTGGCGTATGGGGTGTGGTCAATCTGCTGGAGGGCTACGGCTCGGATAACCCGGGCTCCAAGTCCCAGGGCATGAAGCAGCTTATGGCTAATTAAATGTAATAAAAGTGAAGAAAGGAAAAGCACAATCCAGACGGAACCGGCGGTGCGGTCAAGAAATATTGTGGAAACGCAAGATTTCTGCTATAATGGGTACAGAACATTTGACGATGGAAAGAGAGGCGGGAGCCTATGCACATCAGCTATCAACCGCTATGGGACACTTTGAAAGAGCGTGGCATGAGGAAAGAGGACTTGCGGCTGTCCGCCGGTCTGACCACCAATATGATTGCCAACATGGGCAAGGGAAAGCATATCAGTATGGAAACACTACTGCGTATCTGCAAAGCATTGAACTGTGGAATTTTGAATGTGATTGAATTAGAGCATGACGAAGAAGCTGAAATATCAAATTAACAAGGAAGGTTCTGCGAAATGGACAATAGAGAAAGAATTATCAGACTTTGGTTTGATATGTGGCTTACAAAGAAAGATTTAGGTATATCCGATATTTTTTCAAATAATGCCATCTATATTGAAAGCTGGGGGCCGGAATATCACGGAATAAAGAAGATAATACTTTGGTTTGAGGAATGGAATACCCGGGGAACCGTCTTACAATGGGACATCAAACAGTTTTTCCATAAAGACAATCAGACTATCGTTGAATGGTATTTTAAGAATAAAATGGACGACGGTAATGTAGAAGCGTTTGATGGAATATCACTGATTGAATGGACACCAGATGACAAGATTGCCCTCTTAAAAGAATTTGGTTGCAATGAAAATCGATATGACCCTTATAAAGATGGCACTATACCACATTTCAGAGATGAAAACGCAAAGTGGTTTTAGCCGGGAAATTTAGTTGTTGGAGGTAATTATGCAGAATGGATAATTGGTTTACCATTGAGCAAATAGACCGTGATACATTCTCTATTAGCGAATACAAACACTGGGAAGAAACACATTGCTATCTATTATGTGGAGAAAAATGCGCTATTCTCATTGATACAGGCTTAGGCGTTTCCAACATCAGAAAAATTGTGGACAGTCTAACAGAGCTGCCTGTTATGGCAATTACTACTCATGTTCATTGGGATCACATCGGCGGGCATAAGTATTTTGATAATATCGCTGTATATGAAGCGGAAAAGGACTGGTTATCAGTCAGGTTTCCGATACCGTTGCAAGTTGTAAAGAACAATTTAACAAGACTTCCTTGTAATTTTCCAAGAGATTTTGATATTAACGCCTATCAGATATTTCAAGGTATGCCACAAAGAATCTTGCAGGATGGAGATTTTCTGAATTTAGGCGGACGGGAAATTCAGGTTATTCACACGCCGGGACATTCTCCCGGACATTGTTGCTTTTACGAGCCAGAAAGAAATTACTTGTATTCCGGGGATTTGATATACAAAGGAAGCCTTGACGCATTTTACCCAACTACTGATCCGCAACTATTTTATCAATCCATAAGGCGGATACAGAAATACAAAATAAAAAAAGTTCTGCCCGGACACCACCAGTTGGATATTCCTGTTTCTTTGATAGGTGACATTGAAGCCGGATTTGCACAATTATCGAGAGCCGGAAAACTCAAACAGGGAAATGGATTGTTTGAGTTTCGAGACTTCCAAATTCATATATGATTCAAAACTGCCGTTGCAGGAACACCCGTTCCCACAACGGCAGTTTTCATTTCCACGGCCTGCGCCGGAAGTTGATCCCGGAATTTTTAATCAGTGGCGATCTTTTGAACAGTCTTTTCAGGGTCACTCTTTCCTCGTCTGTGAGCCGCTTGTATTTTAGCTGGAACGCCTTGCAGAAGATTTCCAGAAATTCCTGCACCCTGTCGCCGGTGGATTGCATGGCCTTTCGGACTTCCTTTATCAGTTCATCGGCGGGTGTGGTATCCGGCGCACTCTCCATGTCGTTCTCATGGACTTTGCGTATATCGTGAAGGATAGCGTCCCATGTTTTGTGTGTCACATGACAGAAAAAATCTTCTTCCTCTATCTGACCGGCTTCCAGAATTTTCAGGGAACGGTCTGCGGCAGCTTCGGGATGTTCTTCCAGTATCATTGCCCGGACAGCAGCCAGCGCACTGTTGATGTCATGGAACCGCATGGTAACCATTCCATCCACATAGATTTCTGCGTCAGCCATCAGCTCTGCAAATTTTTCGTGGGACATCATCTCGCACAGCAGCCGGGTATTGATCCGTCCGCTTTTCAGAAGCGCCACAGCTTCATCGGTCAAATGCAGTTCGGACAGCGGGGTATTTATCTGCTCCCGGTTTTCTGTCCGGCAGAACAGATAGTCAATGGACACCTCATAAAAGTCTGCCAGTGCGATAAGGTTGCCGTGATTGATTTCCTTATTTCGGTTTTCTTCATTTTCATAGCTGGCTAAAGCAGATTTTGAAATGCCGGTCTTTTCCGCCAGTTCTTCCAGCTTCAAGCCCTTTTCCACCCGTAAATCTTTTAAGCGTTCCTGCAAGGAAACATGGTCTTTCATTGGTTTGCCACTCCCTTCCCATGTGGTTTTCGAGCATATATAACCATTATACCATACCGTTCCGAAATCGTGGAAATTTTCGATTTTGGGGCGGTATTCCTACTTTCTGGACATACGGGAAAGGGTTCAAAAATGAGCTATGATTAAGTCAGTTCATCGATGGATTATTCCAATCGAATGACCGGCCTGATGGGATATGCTCCCCGGCGATGTAGCGCAACGACCTGCGGCAAGGAGTTGGAGGAACCTTGACCGCAGCGAGCGTACCAACGGGAACAAAACGCTGCTGTGAGATTCAGGGGCAGGAACGACATCAGGGAAACCCGGCAGAACTGACACCAAAACGCTACCCAAACATGACGAATCGACGGGGCGTAGTCTGCCCTGTCCATGATACTATGGGGCTTTTTAGGGCGGCTCTATGGCCGCCTTTTCCTTGAAAATCGCCCCGAAACATGACACCAAAAACCGCTATCCGCCCATCTCTACCGTTACGGCTGAAATGGGCGGATTTTCCATGATAGGAGGCACCATGCCGAGAATGAGCAAGAAACGGAAGTTGGAGTTGTCCTTCTTCCTCAATGACCGGGGGCGTGTGGCCTGCAATGACCTGTGCCGGAAGTGTCAGCATGAGTGCAAACAGAGCTTTCGGGCTGTCGTGATCGACTGCCCCCATTACCTGTCCAAACGAGCCAAGCGAAAGGAGAAAACCGACTAAATGGAATTTGAATTTATGACCGCAGACACCGTTCTGCCGCCCTGTATGCCACTTCCCACCGCCATACTGCGGCTGCCGGTCAGCAGCACCGCAAAGGTCATGTATGCCCGACTGCTGGACGCCACCTTTGCGGCGAGTACGGAGGATACCAACGGGATATTGTTTGTCCGCTTCCCCATTGTGGAGCTGGCGGCGGCCTTGTCCCGCAGCTCCGTGACCGTCAAGCGTTCCTTGAAAGAATTGGAGGACGCTGGACTAATCCTGCGGGTGCGCCGGGGCGTGGGAGAACCGAACCGCATTTACACGCTGCTCCCCAAGAAGGAGGGCTGCTGTGATGAATGAAAAGCTGAAAAAGCTCAACCAGCAGCTTGCCAAAAGCGAAGCCAGACTGCGGCGGGCACAGCACGAAGAAAAGATACTGGAACACCAGATGAAGCAGCTTACCCGGAAGGAACGGACGCATCGGCTCTGTACCAGAGGGGCTATGCTGGAAAGTTTCCTGATAAGGCCGGAAGTGCTGACGGACGATGATGTGATGGACATTCTGAAACAGGCATTTTCCCAAACAGGCATGAAAGAAGCTGTTGCAGAAAGTGTGAAACAGAGGGTAGCTGGGGAACCTCTTACGAAGTAAGGGCGCAACTATACACCGGTCGAGCCGGTGCGTTGCGTCCTGCCGGAAGCCCCTTGCAGGGAGCAGATGATTTCCGCAGATTTTCAATCTGTTCCAATCATCACAGGGGAAGCTATACTTCCCCTGCGCTGGCTGCCGCCAGCTACCCCTTTGTGGACTTGCCGCCCAGAAACACCTTGCGCTACAAGCTGTTCCCGTCCAGCAAGTTTTATCAGTCAAGCTATCCTTATCTACGGTAATTTAGTATAATAAGGTTAAAAAACAGAACGCTATCTTTGTGCAACCGATATGCAACTGATAATTGCTTGATAGTTGGTGGTAGCAACACGGTAATTCAGATAGAATAAAGCCAACAAAGAAAGGAGGTCGTCCAAATGTTAGTAAACATCATTATGATTGTAGTCGGAATAGTTTTCTCATGTATCTTTGTCGGCTTGCTTACCGTTGTTATTCGTGCATTACTTAAATATATCCGCACAGAGGAATAAAGCCGACAGCAACATTAGGAGGTGGTCAAATGAAAGTAAGCGTATTTATGATAATAGTTGGAATAATTTTCTTATGTATCTTTGTTGGTTTGCTTACCCTTATTGTTCGTGCATTACTCAAATATATCCATTCAAAAGATGTACGGCAAGAAAAATCTGTAGTGAGGAAATCGCTGGGTGAAGCACTCAAAGCGCACAGAACACAGTGCAAAATGACGCAGGAATTTGTTGCTGAAACGATTGGTGTTAGCAGGCAGGCTGTTTCAAAATGGGAAAATGGAACATCTGACCCTTCCACATCAAATCTTTTTGCACTTGCAAAACTTTACGGTGTTTCTGTTGAAGAATTACTAAAAGAAGTTGAATAATCTTCATACAGATATTTTATTTCATCTTCGAGCCATCCTGACCCGAACTTTCAAAACTGAATACCAGCGGCCCACCGGCACCACCGAGCAGGAAATCATTGAACGGTTTCCTGCTTTTCTTTTACCCAAAATGCGGTGGCAAACCACCACCTCATCCAATCACCCACAGGAAGGAGGAAGCCGTTATGCCCTGTCCCCACCACGATATAAAAATCGTCCAGCGCAGCAACCGCCAGTCAGCCGTAGCCGCCGCAGCTTACCAGAGCGGCGAACGGCTGTTTTCTGAGTACGACCAGAAGCAGAAATACTATTCCGAGAAACGAGGAATTGTCCACACGGAAATCATGCTGCCGCCCCACGCACCGCCGGAGTACGCAGACCGCAACATCTTGTGGAACGCTGCCGAGACACAAGAAAAACAATGGAACTCCCAGCTTGCCCGCAGGATCGTACTTGCCATACCGAGGGAAATCCCCTCGGAGCAACACGCCGACCTGATCCGGGACTATTGCCGGGAGTTTTTTGTTTCCAAAGGCATGATTGCCGATTTTGCCATTCACGATAAGGGGGACGGGAATCCCCACGCCCACATCTTGCTGACCATGCGGGCAATGGACGAAACCGGGAAATGGCTTCCCAAGAGCCGGAAGGTTTATGACCTTGACAAGAACGGCGAGCGTATCCGGCTCCCGTCCGGGAACTGGAAAAGCCACAAGGAGGACACCGTAGACTGGAACGACCAGAAGTACGCCGAGATATGGCGGCAGGGCTGGGCGGCTATCGCCAA
>OAWW01000999.1_pt1 | contig 17922 bp, 8 predicted proteins | sample 1517191 | NCBI WGS metagenome assembly OAWW01 (sample SAMEA2580253, study PRJEB22360) | human gut metagenome | biome: human gut; feature: human-associated habitat; material: faeces | place: Denmark | collected 2008/2010 | reverse complement strand
ATGCGTTTTACACTCTGCAGGATACCTAATTTCTTACGTAGGTTGCGCACGCGGATATTTTCCTTTTCCATGTTGCCTTCCGGGTTTTCAACATAACGGGCAATCTGGAAGTCGGAGAATCCCAGGCGTTTTGCTTCCTTCAGCACATCTTCCGGCAGGTCTTCGATCTTATCGTAAGCAGACAATACTTTCGTATAGTCTACGATGTTTTTCAGTTTTTCCAGGAACCACGGAGTGATCTTGGACAGTTCGTGGATGCGGTCTACCGTGTAGCCTTTTTCAAGCGCTTTGGCTACGGCGAAGATACGGAGGTCGGTCGGGTTGGCCAGCGCGTCGTCCAGGTTATCGAATTCCACGTCGTTGTTGCCGACGAAACCGTGCATGCCCTGTCCGATCATACGCAGACCTTTCTGCATGATTTCCTCGAAGCTCTTACCGATCGACATAATCTCGCCGACAGATTTCATGCTCGAACCGATCTGGCGGCTTACACCGACAAACTTAGTCAGGTCCCAACGCGGGATCTTTACAATCATGTAATCTACTTCTGGTGCTTTGTAAGCGGAGTTGGGAGTTCCCATCTCACCGATTTCGTCAAGGCTGTAACCTAATGCCAGCTTGGCAGCCACGAATGCCAGCGGATAACCGCTCGCTTTGGATGCAAGTGCGGAAGAACGGCTTAGGCGGGCGTTTACTTCGATCACACGGTAATCGCAAGTATCGGAGTTGAATGCGTACTGGATGTTACATTCGCCGACGATACCTAAATGGCGGATCGTCTTGATCGAAAGTTCTTTCAATAGGTCCAGTTCTTTGTCTGTCAGTGAACAGGTAGGAGCGACAACGATACTTTCGCCCGTATGTACGCCTAACGGGTCTACATTTTCCATGCTTACAACCGTAAAGCAGTGGTCGTTCTTATCGCGGATTACTTCAAATTCAATTTCCTTCCAGCCTTTCAACGATTCTTCCACCAATACCTGGGGAGAATAGGCGAAAGCGCTTTCTGCCAGCGTACGCAGTTCTGCCTCGTCTTTGCAGATACCGCTACCCATACCGCCCAATGCGTATGCGGAACGGATCATGACCGGGAAGCCGATCTCGTAGGCTGCCTTCACGGCATCTTCCAGGTTTCCAACAGCGTGGCTAACCGGAGTTTTTACTGCTATCTCGTCAAGTTTCTTTACAAACAGGTCACGGTCTTCCGTGTACATGATCGCTTCGACCGAAGTTCCCAGTACCTTTACACCATATTTGGCCAGTGTTCCGCTGGTATACAGTTCGGTTCCGCAGTTCAGGGCAGTCTGTCCGCCAAAAGCCAGCAGGATACCGTCCGGTTGTTCTTTTTTGATCACTTCTTCAACAAAGTAAGGAGTGATCGGCAGGAAATACACCTTGTCGGCTACCCCTTCTGATGTTTGAATGGTTGCAATGTTCGGATTGAGCAATACGGTGCTGATTCCTTCTTCTTTCAGCGCCTTCAGTGCTTGTGAACCAGAGTAGTCAAATTCTCCGGCTTGTCCGATCTTCAGGGCACCCGAGCCCAGAACAATCACCTTTTTGATATCACTTTTCGACATAGTAATTTGGGTTGTTTAATTTATTGATTTTATAGAATGTTATAATTGCCTTACGAGATCACAAGGTGCAAAAAAAATGCGTTAGTAAAAATAACTAACGCATCCTATATAACCAAATGATAATCCTTTAAAATAAAAAAATGAGCTTCATTGTCCGACATATAACCGGAAAAGTACGCTGGATTATCCTTATGTGCTTTCTGTGTCATGAAACTCTATCTTCAAAATTTCGGCAAAGATAAGGCTTATATTTCAAACATGCAAGAGATGTTGGTGCCCTCTTTCTGAAAAATACTTTTCAAGTTGACCGAAATGTCCGGAAGATAATTTTATTTTCCTATCTTTATCCCCATCAATCATTCAAATAATTCTGATATTATGAATAAGACACTTTATCTCATTTTTATTTGTCTCCTTTTATGTGCCGGCACCCATCTTGTTGCCCAGACTTTTGATTATAACCGAGTGAGTGGCCATCCCCGCTTATTGATGAAGCAGGGTGAGGAGCAGCAGATACGAGAAAGCCTGAAAGATAACCCCGAAATGCAGCGCGTCTATAAGCAGATTGTCGGAGAAGCCGACCGGCTGTTGGTCTGTCCGACGTTAACATATAAGAAAGAGGGACGTCGTCTGTTGGCCGTTTCCCGTGAGGCTTTGAAACGTATTTTTGACCTTTCGTTTGTATACCGGATGACCGGCGAAGATAAATACCGCTTGCGTGCCGAGCAGGAGATGGTGTCCGTCTGCTCTTTCGGCGACTGGAACCCGTCTCATTTCTTGGATGTCGGCGAGATGACGATGGCGGTTGCGATCGGTTATGACTGGCTGTTCGATAAGCTGTCTCCGGAAACAAGGAGAGTGGTACGTGAATCGATTCTTCAGAAAGGTTTTGCTCCGTCGAACGACAAACAATATAACTGGTTCCTGAAAGCAGAAAACAACTGGAACCAGGTTTGCAATACCGGGCTGGTATATGGAGCCCTTGCCCTTTTGGATTCGGATAGCAAAGAAGCGGCTGCCGTTATTGAACGGGCTATGTCGTCTGTTCCTCTGTCGATGAAAGTGTACGCGCCTGACGGCAACTATCCGGAAGGGTATAATTATTGGGGATATGGGACGAGTTTCAATGTGATGCTAATCGCCGCTTTGGAATCGGCTCTCGGTTCGGATGGAGGACTGAGTGCGGTGGAGGGCTTTATGTCTTCGGCCCGGTTCATGCAGTATATGGCGGGAACGACCGGTCTTGCCTTCAATTTCAGTGATGCACGCGAAACGACTCAATCTTTTCCGGCCATGTTCTGGTATGCATCCAAATTAGGCGATCCTTCCTTGCTCTGGAACGAAAAAATATTCCTGACACGCGAGGATACGCATTTTACTGCGGAAGAAGAGCGTTTCCTGCCGATTATCTTGATCTATGGTTCCCGCTTCGATATGAAGGAAGTGACGCCTCCTGTCTCGAAAATCTGGACCGGACATGGAAAAGTGCCTGTAGCTCTGATCCGTACCGGATGGGATAAGGGTGAAGGTTTTTATGTCGGGATAAAAGGAGGAACGGCTTCGGCCAACCATGCTCATATGGATGCCGGATCATTTGTGTTCGAAGCTCAGGGAGTTCGTTGGGCACAGGATTTGGGTATGCAGGAGTATTATTCTCTGGAAAAGGAAGGCGTACGACTGTGGAACGGTGATCAGGACGGGCAACGTTGGGATGTCTTCCGCTATAATAACTTTGTGCATAGTACGTTGACGGTAAACGGAGAAAAGCACCAGGTAAAAGGAGCGGTTCCGATTCTCGCTACTTATACGAAAGATGCACGGTTGGGAGCCAGCTTGGATATGACTTCTTTGTTCGGTAGTAATCTGAAGAAAGCGACACGCGAGGTTGTGCTTGTGAAGGAACGGTATTTGCAGGTAACGGATCAGGTGCAGGCTGCCGGCCAACCAGCTTCTGTCCGGTGGACGATGGTCACCTCCGCCACTCCTAAGCTGCTCGATTCCCACACGATAGAATTGACGAAAGAAGGTAAGAAATTACATGTGATTATCGACAGTCCTTCGGCTGCCGCCTTCTCTGTGGTCGATAATGTTCCGTCGCATAGCTACGATGCTCCGAATCCCGGTTCTGTCCGGATTGTTTTTGATGTTGATGTGAAAGCCGGTCGGAAGGAAACATTGAAAGTGCGGCTGGTTCCGGTTGTGGAATAATACATGAATGTACCGATATGCCGGGGTACGACAATACCGCTGAATGGGCATATCGGTATGCTTCAATTCCTATTTGTTATTTGCCGAAATTCCAGTTCCTGATGATTTGCAGTATTTCCTCTTTCATTTCCTTCGTTATGTTGTTTTGTGTACTGGGCTGGAAGGCGAGAAACCTCTTGGCTGCTTTATGGAATTTGTCCGGATGTAAAAAAGAGGGGTTTGTATACAATTTGGCGAGTAGGAAGTAGGTATATCCCTGTTCCGGTAAAATCCGGCTGATTTCCAGCAGGTAACTTTCCGCTTTCCGGTATTGCTTGATCGCCTTTTCGTTTTCTGCAATTGCATAGTATAGTTCGGGGGCTGCACTTAGTTTTAATGCCCTGTCCAACCATTTGATGGCAATATCGTGCTGTCCGGTCTTATAGAAACATTCTGCTCCCTCATATAGAAAATCTGTCCGGTGGTATAACTGGACAAACAGACCGGCATACCGGCTGGCTGCTTGTTCGTACTCCTGATTATGATATAATTCCTGAAGCGTCTTCCATTCCCTATAGGTATAGTAGGTATCTTTCTGTCCGTAGAAAAGAATGCAGGTAAGAATGGCGGCGATGGCACTGATATACGGGATGCTCCTCTGTGCTCGCTGCTTGTTATGCTTCGGATTGGTCACACATATGGCGGTCAGGAATAAGAGCAGAACCCAGTAGGTCGGGAGTTGGAGCGGATAGGAATAAAGGGCGAAGATTCCGAGTGCCAGAATTCCACCGGATGTTCCTATCTGTCTGTGTCTGATCCCATAATAAAGGGAAAATGCGAGCCAGAAGATAAAGAACAGCAACCCCGTAATACCTAACTCAAGTCCTATTTGCAGATATTCGTTGTATGCATATTGGGGACAGGTTGCGGTTTGTTTTTCTTTGGAAGAAGCGGTATCGGTTTCAAAATAGGCAGATTGTTCCTTTGCGTATGTGGCTGGAAAGCCGCCTATACCTATGCCGGTTACTGGATGTTCCATGATGGCCTGGGTCGTGATATTCCAGATCAAAAGCCGGCGATCTCCGGCCTGGGCTTTTTGGATATTCCCGACCAAAATGACTGCCGTGATCGCAACAAACAGGATAATCGAAGAGATGGCAAACAGCTGGATGTGTTTCTGTATGGCTTCTTTCGTCTGTTTCCATCCGATCAGCCTCATCCAGCAAACCCAGATTCCGGAAAGGAGGGCTGCAAGCCATACGGGTTGGTCTGTTTTGAATATTAAGGTAGTGATAATCAAAGTAGATCCGAGAATGGAAAAATAGAACAGGAAAGTACGGGATTTCCACAAAGCGATCTTGTCGCAATTCTTAAAACGGAGTAATGTGTTCAGACAGACTGGAAAAATGACTGCGATATAGCCATAGAAAGGCTCTGGTTTCAGCGATGTTTCAAGCAGCCTGAAGACAGGATGGGTGATGGGAGCAGGATTGATGGTATGGCTGATCCCCCAGATGGCCGGAACGATTCCGGTAAATATGATGATCGTAATGAAAAACGGTCGTAATTCCTGATGCGCCTGTAAAGCACCTCTGAGCATAAACCAGAGAGCAACCAGCTGAGCGATGAAAAGGAAACGTTCCGGCTGAAGATTCTCGTCTTTGTCGTAAGAAACCAATACGATACCGAACAGAAGTAATAATAAGGCATCCGGTAATGAAAAGATAAAACGGCTTTTCTTTGTTGTGAATTCCATAAGTAGAACCCCACCGGCTAACAATAGAGATGTGAAATGAAACCAGCAAATTTTTCCGGACAGCGTGCCGTCTGCTAATTCCGGATTCATGGCGAAGATTATACACAATAGTAACATTCCACTCGTTGCGAGTAAAAGTAATCTTAGATAACTAAAAAAATTATTCATAATTATATTTATTAAAATGTGAAAAAACTCTGCTTTCTGTGGGTTGAGAGGCAGAGACCTTCTCACAACTTATCTGTCAGGCATTGCCAAATGGATGGCAAAGAAATGGACCGATGCAAGTATACCCTATTTAAACAGAAAGAGAAGCCAGTGTGTTTTCCTTTTGAGAGGAAAGATTTGAACAGGTCTAAAGAGGTCGCAAAAGTATATTTTGCTTTATTGGAGGGTGAATGTTAGAGTTGACATTTTGTTGACAATATGCAAACGACTGGCATACAGAATATTTTGATGATAAACGGTAATCCTTATTTGAAAGGGGAAAGTTAAGGTTAGGGTTGTTTTTTTAATGTGAAAAGAGGTAAATAGAGGAAGATTCCTAAGATAGACATGGCAAGCCCGCCGATGGTGCCGGCGGCAAGCGGGAACCAAAACGCTTCCTTATCCGGACCTAACATGAATGGGATGAAGCCTAAGATGGTCGAAACGACTGTGAGGAAAATGGGCGTGATCTTAGCATTCCAGGCTTTCAGATATGCCTTGTAGGGCGACATCAACGGTTTGCGTTGCCGGATTTGGTTGTATTCATTCAAAATGTAGATGCTTGCGTTAACGGTTATGCCGCACAACAGGACGAAGGAGGCAAATCCTCCTTGGTCGAAATTCAATTTGAACCAATAGAACGTGAGGAATACGCCAATGTAAGAGATCGGTATTACAAAGATAACGGCCAACGGCTGTTTCAGCGAATTGAACAGGATACTGGTGGTAAAGAAGATAATGACGATGATCAGCAATAACAGAAGATATTGTTTATTGTCCTTTTTGTCCCAATACCAGTAAGCGCTTTCCGACTTGGCGGTATAACCCATCGGCAGTATGGCATTGATTTCCTTCAGGTCGCGTTCCTGTATCTTATTTCCCTGATTGGAAGCCCCGATATATTCGTATTGCAGACAGAGGCGGTATTGTTGGTTTACTTTGCAAACCTTCTGCGGCATCTGTCCTTTTTCGACACTTGCAAGTTCTGCTAACTTGTAGGGCTTGCCGTCAATAGTTTGTGGAACATACTGCATGCTCCACACATCGTATTCCTGTGACTGGCGGGAGGAGAGTTTCAGTTTCTCTGTCTCTTCGTTGACGACGATCGTCCCGGTATAAATGTCCTTTCCGAAAACGGGATTGATGGAGGCGAACAGGTCGATCGGCTGTATGTCCTCCTGGGTCAGCCGGGCTTTGTTGAGGTTGAAGTAGAACTCCTGGTAATCGTCTTTCCACCACGAGAACTCTGAATTGATCAGCACTTCCTTGATGCGGCGGTGGGTGAGCAACTTGGCTTTCAGCTGTTCGGCCCATTCGTACAGCTCGTCGTAGTTGTAACCATACATCACGATACGGAAAGAACCGGCTCCTTCGCGTACATCGTTACTGAATCCCTGGTCCTGCAAACCGTAGACTTGCCAGCTCCCCCCCCCCAATTCAAGAGCTTTGCTGATGATTTTGCTTTTCAATGTGTACGGGAAACCGCTCCGTTCACTCTCTTTCGTAAAATAGATGCGGATACCGGCCTGGCGTGCGCTGTAGACGTTTGTTTGGAACTGTCGTATTTCTTTGAAGGTGCTGAGATAGGCTTCCATCCGGCTCATCAAGGTATTCATTTGTGGCAAGGTCGTCCCGTTCGGGAGCGATGCGCTGACAGACAGGACCGTTTCTTCGTTGCGGGTGAAGTAACTTCCTTCATAAACTTTTTGTACGAACAGGCGTAGGGTCCCGCCCAACGCCTTATCGACGATGGGTTTGATCTTCTCCTTGTACGTCTCGTTGGAGGCGAATTTATTATATGTATCGATTAGCAGGGTGTCTGTTGCCGTGTAGACCTTCTTTTTGTCTTTCGTGTCGTATTCGATTTTTTCCGGTAACAGGAAAACCGGGATGCCGAATGCTAACAGTAAAATGAAACATGCCAATTTCTTCCATCCGCAAAGGAAATCGATCTGACATTGATAGTACCGGTTGTAGTAGACAGGGAAACGTTTGAGAATGCGGTTCGTTCTTTTTCTGATCCGGCTTTTCCATGTATACTCGGTCTCTTCTCCGGATATGTTCTTTTTTCCGCTTTTTTTCCATTCCAGGTTCATCTTATCGATTAGGGCGGGAACCAGGAAAAGCGCGATCAATAGGGAGACTCCTAAATTGATGATGACGACAGCCGCAAAATCCTGCAGATTGAGGCGTATCTTTTCATCTAAGAAAAAGATAATGACCAGTGCACCTATCGTTGTCAAAGTGGCTGCCAATATGGATAGGATTGCCTTTCGGTTATGTCGGTTCCGGATATGTTCCGTCATGACGATCGTGTTGTCGATCACCAGGCTGAGTGAGATTGTGACGCCTGCCAACGAATAAAGCTGCATTTCCAGTCCTGACAGATAATAAAGGATGACAGCAATACTGAGGTTGATCGAAAGGCTGATGATGATCAGTAACAGATATTTTATCTCGCGTGTGATCAGCAAGACAAACATCAGTAGGATCAGGACGGTGAGCCCCGTACGGACATAAATCTTGTTCAGTTCGTCCTGAATGAATTCGGTCGCGTCATAGCTGGTATGTATTTCATAACCGGGTGGAAGCAAGGTACGGATATGTTCCATTTCGGCTCTTACCCGTTTGGCAAGTTCCAGCTGGTTCGCCGTCTCCTCGGCGCGGATGGACAGATAGATGGAATTCAAGCCGTTGATACGGTAATAACTCTGTGGAGCCTCTTCCTGACGGGTGACTTTTAGCAGTTGGTCCAGGCGGATCAGCTTGCCGTCTTTGTTCAGGACGGTTATAAGCGATGGGTTGAATCCGTCTGTTTCGTTTTCAGGAACCAAAGCGAGACGTATCCACTGGCTACTTTGTCCTTCTTTGCACGAAGTCGCCAACTGGGTTTCCACGTTTCCGGTTCCTAAGAATTCTTTTTGATAATACTGGCTGATCGCTTTCTGTATATCCGGGATGCTGATACCTAACGTTGCCAGCTGACGGCTATCATATTCCAGTCGCCATTCCATCGGGGTGGCACCGCTGACATCGATGCGGTAGATGCCGGGAATCCCGCTTAGGCGAGGTTTTATCTGGTCTTCGGCAAAGCGTTGTATGAATATGGGTGTGGCTGCCGCATTCAGTGTGTAGCTCATGAAAGGCCGTACTTCCTTGTCGTTCGGCCGGCTCATTTCCAGGACTGGATAGCTCAGTCCGTCCGGTAGGCTGGGCCATGTCTGTCGGATGATGGTAGACGCTTCGAAACGGGCGGCATCGATATTGGTATGCTTGTCCAGCTCGAGCGTGACATATCCCCATCCGTTGCCGGAAGTGGAATTGATCTCCTTGATCCCTTTGATGCGTGCCAACATCGCTTCGAGCCGCGAGGTCACTTCCATCTCTATCACGCGTGCCGAATTGCCCGGCATGTTATAGCTGATAGTCAACTGTGGCAGACGGCGACAGCTTGATCGGCAGCAGCGGTATAAAGGCAATCCCTGCCAGCGCCACGCAAAGGAAGGTGACGATGATGGTGAAAGAGGATATTTTAGGAGATGCACTCATTATTCATTTTTTGTTACAATCCGTATTTATATTCGAACTCGTTCGAAAGGGAAACTCCCGTTTCGAAATCGTGCAACGTCAGTTTTCGGATCTTATAATAGCTCAGCCAGTAGTTCTGTAAAGCCGAAATATAGTTCCGCTGCGCTTCCTGTTGGCGGTTCAGCGACAGAGTAAGACTGTTGATATCCGCTTTTCCGATCATGAAGCGTTGCTTGGTTTCGCTGTAGGCTGTTTCTGCCAGGTCTACCGCTTCTTCGGCACTCCCAATCAGGGCTTGCTGGATATTGAAGTCGCCGACTGTCATAATCACGTCTTCTTCTACTGTCAATTCTTTTTGTTTGGCGGATGTTTCGGTGACAAGCAGGTTGTTCTTGGCAATATTATGCTTCCCTTTTCGTACGCCCCAGTCTACCAACGGGATCGAAACAGACAAAGAGACGATTTCCTGCTGTTGCAGATTTTTGTAGGCGTCCTGTATGTTCTTGGACACTTGGTTGAATCCGACGCTGGCATTGATCTGGGCGTTGAACATCGCTTCTTTCTTGGTTTTGTCTACCTGCTGCTGGGCTTCTAATATTTGCTGGCGCAACTCCAGAAAGGTCGGGTTGTTTGCACGTGCCAATTCGAGTGCTTTGTCGACCGAGATTTCCATATTGCGCGGGCGGCTTGGGAGGCGCAGGCGTATTTCTGTATTCTTGTCGAAGTTCAAGTAAGAGGCGAGGCTGAACATGGCACGTTTTAGGGCGATTTCCGCATTTTTCAATGTGTTGCGTGCGTTTACGGCATCCAATTTCAGTGTCAGCAAATCCGCTTGGCTGATAGAAGCTATCTTATGCCGTTCCTGCCCTGTCCGGTACAGTGTGTCGGTCGTGGCGACATTTTCCTTGGCCAGATCATATTCCACCTGTGCCATTGCCAGAGCGAAGAAATAGGTCGTTGCTTGCTCGCTCATTTGCTCTACATTATATAATAGTTCTTTCTTGACCTTCTCGTATTTCAACGGTTCGATTTTCCGTTCCCATTTAAAAGCGTTATACCCCAATAAGTCTTGCTGGTAGCCGAGGCGGATCGGAACCGATGAGAACTGGTTATAAGTTTGGTCGCCGAAATAGCGCATATAATCCAAGTCTGTATCCAAATAGAATGTACCGCCTAAGAGGTCGAAATTCTGTTCGATCTCCAATTGCCCGCCCGCATAAAACGATTGTTGTTTTCTATATACGTCGATATCAGCCTCCGAGTCATATCGTTGGGTAAAATAACGGCGGTATTGTGCCGGCGTCAGATTTAGGGTAAGGCTTGGCAGACGGCCGGCCTTGTAAGTCCGGTATTCCCAGTAGCCGGCCAGATACATATTCTTGTATCGGAAAGCGTCCAGCGAACTGTCGGCCGCCAGTGTGATAGTTCGTTCCAGCGTCAGTGTGAGCTGCGCTTTTCCTCCGAACACGCATGCAAGCATCAACAACGTGATGACATATCTATAAATGAATTTCCTGTCCATAACTTCCAATTTTCAATTTTCAACATTCAAATTACCAACCTCATGTTTGCGATAAATGAACCAGTATATCAGTGGTATGACAAAAAGGCTGACTGCCGTACCGATCAGCATGGCCGAGATCATGGCGATGGAGAGCGGCTTTTGCAGTTCGCTGCCCATATCGAATGTGAAAAGCAGCGGAACGATTCCGAATATTGTCGTTAATGATGTCATGATGATAGGGCGCAGGCGCCGCCGTCCGGCTTCATGTATGGCTTCCATAAGAGGAACCCCTTCTTTGCGGAGTTCGTTGATAGCATCCAGTTTCAGGATGGAGTCGTTGATGATGATACCGCAGGTCACGACGATACCGATGGCACTCATCAGGTTCATGGTATGGCCGCATATCCAGAGCACCAGCAAGGAGGCTGCCACATCGATCGGAATTTCAAGCAGCACGATGAGCGGCTGCAGGAAACTTTCAAACTGGGCTGCCAGGATGAAATACATCAGCAGGATCGAAATGAACAAAATCACGACCAGCTCGTTCAGCATCTGCCGGTTGGAAAAGAAACTTCCTGAAAAATCGATATCCCAGTCTGTATCGATTTCTTTTTTTACATTTTCCATCAACTGTTCGGCATTGTCTATATCATAGAAACTGAATGGAATGTATTCTCCGTTCTTTCCTGCCGTGATCGTTTTCAAGTCCTCTCCCGGAGTGACACGCACCAGCGATTGCAGCGGGATATATCGTACGTTGCCTTCCGTGTCAGGAACAGTGTTTACCAATGTTTTCTGTAAGACCTCGTTAACCGTTTGTTCTTCCCCGGCCAATGCGATTGGCAGATATTGTTGGTAGGAGCGGAGCGTTGCTACTTCATTCTCTTTGAATGCCGTTTTCAGCAACCGGTACACTTCGTTGTAGTCGACGTTATAAAGCAGAAGTTTCTGTCTGTCTATTGTGATATTTAACTGATTGTCGAAGGTGATACCGACAGGAGTATGTCCTGTTTTCGCCTCGATTTGCTGTTCTATTTTATTCAAGACGGAGGCTTCCGGTGCTTCAGATTTATTGCGGGTGTGCAATTCGGCGACAATGTCGGCTTCACCTGTCACAAACAGCTTTTCAAATACTGTTTCGGGAGGCGAGAAGGATATCACTGCCATCGGGTAATGCGTTTTGATCCATTTTTCCACCGATTTTTGCAAAGGAGCGATTCCGGTTGGTTTCTCCGTCTTAAAATATAACTCGCTTTCAGAAACCGACATCTCGCGATCCCGGTTCAACAGGAATTGCTGCTGCCCGACATAGGCCGTGTGTTCTTGTACCTGATTGTCGATAGAGGCGAATAACTGGCTGACACGGCTCTGGTTTTCATCGATATGGATGTTTTCGTTCCATTCCACATGAGCGATCAGTTCGTTCTGGTCTATCTCCGGCATACGGCTTTTCGGTATTTCGTAGAACAGAAAGGCGCAAAGCGGGAGCGTAATGGCAATGAAAATCAGGCTTGCCGTTTTGTGACGGAACACAAAATCCACTCCGGTATCATAGAAGCGGTCCAATGTATGCTCTTTTACCAGATTGTTGATTCGCATATTGAAATCCTTATGTTTGATGTCCGGAATACTGTATACCAGTTTGTAGAGTACCGGCAGCAGCATGATTCCCGTGAAATAGGAAACCATCAGACCGACGGTGACGGCAAAGGCTTGGTCGAAGAAGATCGCTCCTGCTATTCCGCTCATGAACACAAGCGGAACGAAGACGGCAATTGTCGTAAAAGTGGAACTCAGCATCGGAGTAATTACTTCGGTCGTCCCTTTATTGCAAGCCTCTTCCAGCGAGTCTCCTCGTGTCCTGTATTGGGTAATGTTTTCCGTTACGATGATCGAACTGTCGATCATCATACCCAAAGCCAGGATCAACCCGGAGATGGAGATGATATTCAGCGACATCTTGCAGAGGTAGAAAAAAAGGAAACTGATGATCAGGCTCACCACCATACTTAACCCGATTACTGCCGGGCTCTTGATATCCCCTAAGAAAAGGATGGCGACGATACAGATGAAAAGGAAACCCAACGACAGGTTTTGTTTCAGGTTCGAGATGGTATAATCCAGCAATTCCGTCTGGTTGCGGCTGACACTGAAATCGATATCCGGATAGACGGAAGCAAAGTAATCCGTCACTTCTGCCAATGCCTCTTTCATGTTATCCATATTTTCATCCGCCTGCTTGATTACAGCCAGCGTTACCGCCCGTTTCCCGTTGGAAAGGGAAGCTCCGGTCTCTTTCTCCGGCACGACGGAGATGCGTGCCAAATCTTTCAGTTGAAAAATATGGTTATTTTTCCTGATATAAATATTCTCGACATCTTCCGGTGTGCGCAGCAGTGTCGAGAACTTGATATTGTACTCGTAATAGCCGTCACGTACGGTCATGCTACCCGGTTCTATATTGTTAGATGTCAGTGCGGCCTCCAGATCGTCAAGTGTGATCTCCGACATTTTCAGCAACTTCATGTCCGGAACAATCTGTAACTGCCGTTTCAGAATTCCGGTCACATCTACCATTGCCACTTCGGGCAACTGTTCGATACGACGTTTGATCACCGTTTCGGCAAACTGGCAAAGGTCGAGGAACGATCCTTCGTTTATTTCACTGTAAGCGCTGTCGCTTTTCAATGTCAGATTCAAGCAGAATACGGGAATATCAGTGGCACTGGCTTTGATTACCCGTGGACGTTCTACTTCACGTGGCAGGTAGTTCATAGCTGCGTCTATCTTTTCGTTGACTTCGATAAAAGCCAGATCCGTATTTGTTCCGAAATCGAAGTTTAGGCGTATGATGGCAGCACCGTCGCGTGTTTCACTGTGGATGTCGCGTAAACTGGCAACCTGCATTAATTGCTGGCGGATGGTTTTTACTACTGTGTTTTCCAATTCGCGTGCCGAAGTGTTCTGGCCGGATACCTGTACGGTGATCTCCGGAATTGCAATATCAGGCAGCAACGACACCGGAATGGTGAAGTAAGTAACCAGTCCCACGATAAAGCAAGCCGTAAAAGCCATCAATACCGCGATAGGGCGTTGTAGTAGAAACTTTATCATGTATTAGAACTATGATTTATGATTTATAAATTATGATTTCTGAATTGTCAATTGTCCATTTTCAATTGTCAATTACTTTGACCGGTGCTTCGTGAGCCAGGTTAATGTTACCGCTTGTAATCACGATATCCCCTTCTTTCAGTCCGTCAATGATCGTATAGCTGTCGGCATTTTCCAAACCTGTATGTACATAGTTCCAGTATGCTTTGTCTTCCGTTAATGTGAATACAACCTGTTTGCCGGAACGGAGTACGACAGCGCTTTTGGGAACGACCAACTGTTTACCCAGCGAACGATGGATACTTACTCGTACATTCATCCCTTCGAACAACTTACCTTTATCGTTTACGGCAGCTTTCACCTGTACCATCCCGTCTTTGTCTACCAGCGGGTTTATTTCGGATATACGGCCGTCAGCCGTGACATCGGACAAGGCAAAAGGAGCTACCTCTACACGATCGCCTGTTTTGATAAGCGGCAGTTCGCTTTCCAAAACTGTGAAAGCGGCTTCCAATGTGCGGGTATCGATAAGGGAACAGAAAACATCGGAGGTAGAAGCCGTATTGAACTGTTTGGCGAACAGGTTAGCGACGACACCGTCGAAAGGGGCGGTCAGGACTGCGTTTCGTTGTTCGTATTTGGCAAGCTGCCAAGAGATCAGTGCCTGGTCATACCCGCTTTTTACCTTGACTAACTGCATGGTTGCGGGCGGTACTTTTGTAGAATCTTCCAGTTTGTAGCCCTGTCCGATCAGTACGTCTTGCAGTTCCAGTTTGGCGCGTTCGAGTGCATCTTTGGCTTGCGCTGTCTTGTTGGCAAGGCGGAAGGTTGAGAGTTCTGCGAGCTTTTGCCCTTTCGTCACGCGATCGCCGTTCTTCACATATATCTTGGCGATCGGTTCTGCCGATTCGAATTTTAGGTCGACAAAGTTTCGGGCTGACAGTTTGCCGTTACTGATCAGTTCGTGGTTGAAATCAGTAGTATTCAACTTCATCACCGTCACCTCGTTTGTCTCATCCGGCAGAACGGTTTCTACGCTTTCTTCGGAACCTTTCTCTTTCTTTTCACCGGAGCAAGCCATCATCCCGGCCAGAATCAGTATAGCAAACAATTTGTAGTATTTCATATTTTATTGTTTTTATCAAAGTTGTTTCGCAAATATACAAACATATTTTAGTTACGATCCTTTCGTAATTACTTTTTTTCTATTATCTTTTTTACTTCTTCCCGCATTTCCCGGATTGCCGTACTTTCCACCTTCGGCTTTTTGGCCAGCACGACACTGGCGGCAGCCCGCAATTTATCCACCTGGTAGAACTCCGGCTCTGCATATAGCTTGGCTAACAAATAATATGGATACAATCTCTCCGGCAGTATCCCGATAGCCTGAAGCAATTCTTCTTCCGCCTCCCGGTAATCTCCGAGCATCTGCCGGTTTTTGGCGATCATGTACCGGATCATCGGGTCTCCGCTCAGCCGCTTCGCCCGTTCCAATACCCGTATCGCTTCGGCGTGTTGTCCCGTCTTGCTGAGGCATTGCGCCTCTTCGAACAAGAATTCAGGTTTATGCTTCAGCTTGTCATGCAAACCGTGATAATCTTCCGCAACCGATTCATACGCCTTGTTGTTGTAGATCATCTGCATCCGTCCCCATCGTTTATATGCCTCATATTGCCCTTTCTGCAAGATGAACAGACAGACGGAGGCAAGCGACAACAGACTTATCATCGTAATATGGCACACCGGTGATACGGATAGGGCAGATGATCTTGTCCGCGTCCCATCTTCCGTCACGCATATCGCCCCCAAAAACACCAACGCCACCCAAAACGACGGCAACTGCAACGGATAGGACGACACCGCGAACACCGCGAACGCCAACACGCCACCGGCCGCTCCCTGCTGCCTGTTCCGGATTCCATAGTACGCCATGTTCCCCAGCCACGCCACGAACACGATCAACCCTCCGACTCCCTGTTCCAGTCCGATCTGCAGGTATTCGTTGAACGCATATTCGGGACATCCCGCCACCCGTTTCTCCCGGTCTGTTGCGTTCCCTGTTGCGAAATACCCGCCTTGCGCCTCCGCGTATGCCGCCGGGAATCCGCCTAACCCCGTTCCTGCAAGCGGCTGTCCGGCAATCGCTTTCCCCGTCACTTTCCACATCAGCAATCGCCCGTCCGCCGAATCTTGTTTCATCCCGTAAACCCCGGCAATGGTACATCCCACCAATATCGCCACAATTGCAATAAAAGGAATTGTAGCATTCTTATACCTTCGACATACAGCTTTCGTCTTCTCCCATCCGATCCGTTCCGTCCAGTACACCCATCCGCAAGCCACGACCGCCGCCATCCACGCCGACCGACTCATTCCGGCAGGCAGGACAATCAGGATAGCTCCGGCGCATACCCAGCCGAAATAATGCATCCCCTTTTGAAACCGCAACGCCGTCCACAGGCAAACCGGCAGCACGACCGCCAGATATCCGCAGTAAGGCCCCGGATTAAAGAAAGAACCCGTCAGCCGGAAAAGCGAATGGTTGGAATAGGCATAGCCATGCAATTGCTGCATTCCCCAGACGGCTTCGACCAGTCCGGTGAGCATCAGCACAAATAAGAAAAAGAACTTCAGGCAAGGAGCCTCTGTAAGAAAATAGCGCAACAGAAACCACAACACGACCAACTGCCCGCCGAAAAGCAGTTTTTCGGGTTCGGGATCGAGCTGCCGGTCGTATGTCGCGAGCGTGATCCCGGCAAAGAGGAGCAACAATCCGTCCGGCAATGCAAACGGGATGCTTTTCCTCCCGCCAAGCCATGCCGTCACAACCGTCCCGATCGCCATCAGCGCCATCGACAGGTGGAACCAGAAGACTTTTCCCGTCACAATGCCGTTCGCCAATGCGCTGTCGCCGACGAGCGGCGTGGCGATCAGCATCGCCCCGAAAACGGATGCCAGTGCAGTCCGGATTCCATGCCTATGCAATTTGAGTTCCATGCCGGTGTATTTTATTTCCATGCTTATCCGTTTTTTATTCGATTTTCTTCATGAACCGATCCCAGCGGAGCTTGCCGGTGTACGGATCGACCGATTTCCAGACAAATGCCGCCTTGCCGACGATATATTCTTCCGGCAACAAGCCCCAATAGCGCGAGTCCTGCGAGTTCAGGCCTTTGTCACCCGCCATGAAATAATAGTTTTTCAAGAAGCGGTATTCCCGTATCGGTTCGCCGTTCAGGAAAACGGTTGAATCATTATAGTTGATTTCCGCTTTTTGTTCCCATGCGATCAGCTTGCGGTATAACAGATAATTTTCCCGGTTCATTTCGACCTTGTCACCGGCTTTCGGGACATAGAGCGGTCCGAAATTCCGGATGTTCCAACTGATGACGGAGTCGAACGGGAATGCCTTATAGACACCGTCCGGAAACTCTCCCGGCAACGTCCGCCCGATGCGTTCCTGCGAATCCATGTTCCCGAGCGGTTCGTTCGTGCCGTTTATCCGGAACCTTCCGTTCCGGATGGAAAGCGTGTCGCCCGGCAATCCGATACACCGTTTGATGTAGTATTTCAGGATATGCATCTCGATCTTGTCCCAGCCGTTGGGATGCGGGAAGTTGAAGACCAGCACGTCGCCCCGCTTTGTTTTCCGAAATCCCGGTGTGCGGTGTATCTCGGTCTGTTCCAGCCGCAGCGTCGCGTTGAGGTCGAACAGCCGTGCGCCGAGCGTCGGTTTCCAGACCGCCACGAAATCCCCTTCGACCAGTTCCGGCTCCATCGAGTCGCTGGGGATGCGGAAGGAGGCGAGGAGGAAGACTTGAGAGAAGAGCCAAAAGGCGATCAGAACCACCAAAGCGAGAAATAGATTCAATAATATGTTAATCCATCGTTTCACAATCTATCTTTTAGATTAAAAAATATATCATTTTATATTCAGGTTGCTACAATCAATACCAGTCAATTTTATTATCTTCATCACAAACGAATATTCTTTGTTGCTTTCCCTGCGAGCATTTAATGGCCAAAAGGGCTTTTTGAGGCACATT
>OAWW01000996.1_pt1 | contig 17938 bp, 15 predicted proteins | sample 1517191 | NCBI WGS metagenome assembly OAWW01 (sample SAMEA2580253, study PRJEB22360) | human gut metagenome | biome: human gut; feature: human-associated habitat; material: faeces | place: Denmark | collected 2008/2010 | reverse complement strand
AATTATCAACATTATGGGAAATATGTTCCCCCATTTGCGTGATGTGCCCGATTTCAAGCATAAACTCTGGGATCACCTGGCCATCATGTCCGGTTTTGAGCTGGATATTGACTATCCCTACGAAATCATTCGCGAAGACAACCTGGTGACCAAGCCGGAACCGATCCCATATTCTACTACCCGCATGCGCTACCGCCACTACGGACACACGCTGGAAGTGCTGATCAAGAAAGCCTGCGAACTTCCCGAAGGAAACGACAAGAGAAATCTGACAGCCATGATCTGCAACCACATGAAGAAAGACTACATGGCATGGAACAAAGATACCGTAGACGACCGCAAAATTGCGGAAGACCTCTACGAACTTTCCGGCGGCAAACTACAACTGACAGACGACATCATCCGACTGATGGCAGAACGCCTGAACCAGAACTACCGCCCAAAGGTGAACTACAATAATAATCGGAATAATAATCCGCGGAGAAGATATTAAAAGGTAATAAGTAATAGGTAATAAGTAATAGCATAGCTGCGTTCGGCGTGTTGCGTGTATTGAGAATCTTACTTATTATTACTTATTACCTATTACTTATTACTTGTTATTTATTACCTATTACTTAAAATAAATGGCTTCATTTGTAATTGAAGGAGGACATCGGCTTAGCGGGGAGATTCATCCGCAAGGGGCCAAAAACGAAGTTTTGCAGATTATCTGTGCCACGTTGCTGACTGCTGAGGAAGTGACGGTGAACAATATACCTGACATTCTGGATGTCAACAATCTGATTCAGCTTATGCGGGAGATGGGAGTGACGGTTGCAAAGGAAGGCATTGATACTTACAGTTTTAAGGCGGAGAACGTCGATCTGGCTTATTTGGAGAGTGATAAGTTCTTGAAGAAGTGTTCGAGCCTTCGGGGGTCGGTGATGCTGATCGGTCCGATGGTGGCACGTTTCGGGAAGGCGTTGATCTCGAAGCCGGGCGGAGACAAGATTGGTCGCCGTCGTCTGGACACCCACTTTGTGGGGATTCAGAATTTGGGAGCTGACTTCCGTTATGACGAGTCGCGGGGTATCTATGAGATAACGGCCGACAGGCTTCAGGGCAGCTATATGCTGCTTGATGAAGCGTCCGTGACCGGTACAGCCAACATTCTGATGGCTGCCGTACTGGCAAAAGGCACTACCACCATTTACAATGCCGCCTGCGAACCCTACTTGCAGCAGCTCTGCCGTATGCTCAACCGGATGGGAGCAAAGATCAGCGGCATCGCTTCCAATCTGCTCACCATCGAGGGCGTGGAAGAACTGCACGGCACACAGCATACCGTATTGCCCGACATGATTGAAGTCGGGAGCTTCATCGGCATGGCTGCCATGACCAAAAGCGAAATAACCATTAAAAACGTTTCCTACGAGAACCTCGGCATCATCCCCGAAAGTTTCCGCCGGTTGGGCATCAAACTGGAGCAGAGGGGAGACGATATCTACGTCCCCGCACAGGAAACATACGAAATAGAATCATTCATCGACGGCTCCATCATGACCATTGCCGACGCCCCCTGGCCGGGACTGACACCCGACTTGCTGAGCGTGATGCTCGTAGTGGCCAACCCAGCCAAAGGAAGCTTGCTGATCCATCAGAAGATGTTCGAAAGCCGCCTGTTCTTTGTAGACAAGCTCATCGACATGGGGGCTCAGATCATCCTTTGTGACCCTCACCGTGCCGTAGTAATCGGACATAACCACGGCTTCAAGCTGCGCGGCGCCCGACTGACTTCGCCCGATATCCGTGCGGGAATCGCCCTTCTCATCGCCGCCATGAGCGCCGAAGGAACCAGCACGATCAGCAATATCGAACAGATAGACCGTGGCTACCAGAACATCGAAGGACGACTTAACGCCATCGGCGCCAGAATCACTCGAATATGATAAAGAAAGAAGAAGTATATAAAATCGGACTATTCAACAAGCCGCACGGCATTCACGGCGAGTTGCAGTTTACCTTCACGGACGACATCTTCGACCGTGTGGACTGCGATTATCTGATCTGCCTGCTCGACGGTATTTTCGTACCGTTTTTCATCGAAGAATACCGTTTCCGTTCGGACTCCACCGCACTGGTGAAGCTTGAAGGCATAGAAACGGCGGAACGCGCGCGTATGTTCACCAATGTCGAAGTCTACTTCCCGGTGAAGCACGCGGAAGAGGCGGAAGACGGCGAACTGTCGTGGAACTTCTTCGTCGGTTTCCGCATGGAAGACGTTCGTCACGGCGAGCTGGGCGAAGTGGTCGAAGTGGATACCGCGACGGTGAATACCCTTTTTGTGGTCGAACAGGAGGACGGAGAAGAACTCCTCATTCCTGCACAGGAAGAATTTATAGTGGAGATCAATCAGGAAAAGAAGCTCATCACAGTCGAGCTTCCCGAAGGATTGTTGAATTTGGAAGATTTGGAGGAAGATTAATAATTAATAAAGATGCCAAGAAAACGGAGTAAAGCATTTTGGAACAATTTCAAGTTCAAGTATAAACTCACCATTATCAATGAGAATACGCTTGAAGAAATCGTGGGGCTTCGGGTATCCAAGCTGAACGGGCTTTCGGTGCTGTTGTCCGTGCTGGCGGTGCTTTTTCTGATTGCTGCCTGCATCATTGCCTTCACCCCTTTGCGCAATTACCTCCCCGGATATATGAACAGTGAAGTCCGCAGTCAGATCGTGGACAACGCGCTCCGTGTGGATTCCTTGCAGGAACTGCTCAACAGGCAGAACCTCTACATCATGAACATACAGGATATTTTCAGCGGAAAAGTGCCCATAGACAGCGTGCAGACGCTCGACTCGCTGACCGCCGCCCGCGAAGACACCCTGATGGAACGTACCAGACGTGAAGAGGAATTTCGCCGCCAATACGAAGAAAATGAAAAATATAATCTGACTACGATCGTTTCGCAGCCGGATGTCAACGGACTGATCCTGTATCGTCCGACCCGTGGAATGGTTTCCGACCATTTCAACACCGATAAGAAACACTTTGGAACGGATATTGCCGCCAACCCCAACGAAAGTGTGCTGGCAACTATGGACGGCACCGTCTTTCTGAGCACCTACACCGCTGAAACCGGTTACGTGATAGGCGTACAGCACAGTCAGGATTTCGTCTCGATCTACAAGCACTGCGGCTCGCTGCTGAAAAAAGAAGGCGACCGCGTGAAAGGAGGCGAAGCCATCGCACTGGTGGGAAACAGCGGAACGCTCAGCACAGGGCCGCATCTCCACTTCGAACTGTGGTACAAGGGACATCCTGTCAATCCGGAGAAGTACATCGTGTTTTAAAGCCAATGACGAGAAGTGGGATATACGATTATAAGTGACAAGTGACAGAGGAATTAGATAATAATGGATTCAGAAAAGAAGAATAAGAAGAAACAAATAGCTATTTTAGGCTCTACGGGGTCTATCGGGACGCAGGCGTTGCAGGTGATCGAAGAACACCCCGACCTCTACGAAGCCTATGCCCTGACGGCCAACAACCGGGTAGAACTGCTGATTGCACAGGCACGCAAGTTCCAGCCGGAAGTGGTAGTGATAGCCAACGAAGAAAAGTACGCCCAACTGAAGGAAGCGCTGAGCGACCTTCCGATTAAAGTATATGCCGGAATCGACGCGGTCTGTCAGATCGTGGAGGCCGGACCGGTGGATATGGTGCTGACGGCAATGGTGGGCTATGCCGGACTGAAGCCGACGATCAACGCCATTCGTGCCAAGAAAGCCATTGCGCTTGCCAATAAGGAGACGCTTGTGGTGGCGGGAGAACTGATCAACCAACTGGCACAGCAATACCGCACTCCCATTTTGCCGGTGGACTCTGAACACTCGGCAGTCTTCCAGTGTTTAGCTGGAGAAGTCGGGAACCCGATTGAGAAGGTGATACTGACCGCTTCCGGCGGTCCGTTTCGGACCTGCACGCTGGAGCAGTTGAAGTCCGTCACCAAGACACAGGCATTGAAACATCCCAACTGGGAGATGGGAGCCAAGATCACCATTGACTCCGCATCCATGATGAACAAAGGCTTTGAGGTCATCGAGGCGAAATGGTTGTTCGGCGTGCAGCCCAGCCAGATCGAGGTGGTGGTGCATCCGCAGTCGGTCATTCATTCCATGGTGCAGTTTGAGGACGGTGCCGTCAAGGCACAGCTAGGCATGCCGGATATGCGTCTGCCCATCCAGTATGCGTTCTCGTATCCCGACCGTATCTGCTCTTCTTTCGACAGGCTCGACTTCACCCAGTGCACGAACCTGACGTTCGAGCAACCGGATACGAAACGTTTCCGCAACCTTGCCCTGGCTTATGAGGCGATGTATCGGGGCGGAAATATGCCTTGTATCATCAATGCCGCCAACGAAGTAGTGGTAGCCGCTTTCCTCCGGGACGGCATCAGCTTCCTCGGTATGAGCGATGTGATCGAAAAGACGATGGAACGCGCCGCGTTTGTAGCCGCTCCTACTTACGACGACTATGTGGCTACCGACGCCGAAGCGCGGAGAATAGCTGCGGAATTGATTCCGTGATAGCACCGGAGCTGATTTCGTGAACAATGAAAAATATAAATAAGTAATATAAATTAGAAAGCGCCTCGGTTTTCCTCTTATGAGCAGAGGGTTTGGATGAGGCTTTAAATTGTAAATAGACTATATGGAAACATTTTTGATTCGTGCCCTGCAACTGATAATGAGCTTATCCTTGCTCGTTATTATTCATGAAGGCGGGCATTTCCTTTTTGCCCGGTTGTTCAAGGTGCGTGTAGAAAAATTCTGCTTGTTCTTTGACCCGTGGTTTACCTTGTTTAAGTTCAAACCCAAGAGAAGTGATACGGAGTATGCAGTAGGATGGCTGCCGCTGGGCGGTTACGTCAAGATAGCCGGAATGATAGACGAGTCGATGGACACCGAACAGATGAAACAGCCTGAGCAACCTTGGGAGTTCCGTTCCAAGCCGGCTTGGCAGCGCCTTCTGATCATGGTGGGCGGTGTGCTGTTCAACTTCCTGTTGGCGCTCTTTATTTATTCAATGATTCTTTTCGCTTGGGGCGACCAGTATATAAAGGTCCAAGAAGCTCCCCTCGGTATGGACTTCAACGAAACGGCGAAAGCGGTCGGTTTTCAGGATGGCGACATCCTTTTGTCTGCCGACAATGTGCCTTTCGTACGTTATGACGGCGATATGCTGAGTCAGATTGCCGATGCCCGTGAGGTATCAGTGCTTCGTGACGGCAAGAAAGCCTCCGTCTACATTCCCGAAGACATGATGCAGCGCCTGATGGCGGACAGCGTTCGTTTTGCTTCTTTCCGTTTCCCGTATGTGATTGACAGCGTGATGGTTAATTCTCCTGCTGCGCAGGCAGGCATCCTGCCGGGCGACAGTATCATCGCATTGGACGGAAAATCCATCTCCTTCTCTGATTTCAAGCAGACGATGGCGGAACGCAAGAAAAACGCCGAAACGCTTCTGAAAGACAGCAGCGACCCTCGTCTGATCACGCTGACGTATGTGCGTGGCGGTGTGACCGATACGACTTCCCTGCGCGTGGATTCCACTTATCTGATGGGCGTAGTTGCCAATCTGACAACGGATCGTCTGTTGCCTATGGTGAAAAAGGAATACACATTCTTTGAATCTTTCCCCGCAGGCGTCTCTCTGGGTGTGAAGACATTGAAAGGATACGTCGGCAACATGAAATATCTCTTCTCGAAAGAAGGAGCCAAACAGTTGGGCGGCTTCGGTACTATCGGAAGTATTTTCCCTGCTACGTGGGACTGGCACCAGTTCTGGTACATGACCGCCTTCCTTTCCATCATCCTTGCCTTCATGAACATTCTTCCGATCCCCGCATTGGACGGCGGACACGTGCTCTTCCTCTTCTACGAGATGATAGCCCGTCGTAAACCGAGTGACAAGTTTATGGAGTACGCTCAGATGACCGGTATGGTGCTTCTGTTCGGCTTGCTGATTTGGGCAAACTTCAATGACATATTGAGGTTCTTCTTCTAAGCAGGAACCGGCAAGGCATACACATCTGTCCTCCCGCGTGCAGACCGGAAGTTGTCAGAATAGCAATCCCGGCGACAGCGGACTGCTGGCGGATAAAAGGAGGACGTCGGCGATGAAATAATGTATATTGCTGAAATACAGTAAAATAGAACGTACTATTTATCATATATAGAAACGGCGCTTTAACACTACGTTAAAGCGCCGTTTCTATATATGATAAATGCCTTAGTCTGCCAACGATGATACGCCCTTTCTCCTTTGGGCTCTCTGGATGCCCGGAGACGAATGTTAAATCATTAACATTCTCTTCTCCCGTTCCAAGTCCGTCGCATCCAGTTTGGGGGAGGGCACGGTGCACGTTTTAATGAAGTCGCCTTCCTGACAGGTATAATTGTAATACACTTCCAGTTCCGGCGTTAATTCCGCTTTCGGCACCAGTCTGCCTTCCATTGCCAGAAACTCATTGACGTCCGTGCTGTCCGACTGTTTCACGAGTACGATTCGCCTTGCTATCGGGTTATGATTGTAGTCCAGACAGAGATACAGCCCTTTCAGCATATGGGGAAATTCGTAGTGCGGAAGTTGCAGGTAAATGGTGACCAGAGCGAACTGCGGCAAGTCCCTTTCGTTAAACATCAGATAGGAGTTCTGATGATTGCTGATGATGCCGCCTCCCCAGTGCACTGACTTATAAGCGTTTATCATACCTACCTTGACATATTCGCTGTTTTCGGAAGCGCAGATCAGGTACGGCTCTATCTTCAGACTGTCGGTAGAAGAGGAGAGGCTGTAGCTGAGATACATTCCGCTGTAGTTGAAAATATCCTGCACCGAGTCCTTCATCTCCTTTCCCAGCAGTTTGACTAACGGGTTGCCGCTTTCCGCTTCGCTTTGCTGTTCGGGCTCCATTTCGAGCAGCAGCAGTTTCATCGAGCTTACATTGTTTAATAGGCGCTTTTTGGAGACGTTGTTGACCAGTGCCAGCGCTTCGTCCAGTGCTTCGTCCGGTGTGCGTGTTTTCAGCAGGTCGATGTAGGCGGGGAGTACGCTGGAGTATAAGGCGGACAATACGCTGGGTGCCATATCCACCCGGTCCGCTATTTCTTTCATCTTCACTCCGTTGTTGCGCAAGTATTCAATTCGCTTGTATATTTCTGTCAGTTCGTTCATGATTTTGGGGACTGTAAAATTGATTTCGTTGCAAAGGAATGACTAATGTATTATGAATATATTGCATGAATATTACATTAATATTACACCCCGCCGGAATGCGGATATATACGATATGATTCATTGAAATTCATTTTTTCACTCGTCCGGACCCCCTACTTTTGCACCGGAAACAAAAAAATGACGAATCATGAATTTCAAAGAAAAACTGTCGCCCTCGGCTCAAAAGAAACTTTCCGACTTGCTCTTTATCCTCTATGCGGGAGGAGCGGCACTGCTGTCATACTCATTGGTTTATGCGCTTCGCAAACCGTTCACTGCCGCCACATTCGACGGCATGGAACTGTTTGGCATGGACTATAAGATAGCGACCAGCATCATCCAGATTTTTGGATACATGGTATCCAAATTCATCGGGATCAAACTTATTTCCGAACTGAAGAGAGAAGGCCGCCTGAAATTCATTCTTGTCTCCATTTTGGTTGCCGAGCTCTCTTTGGTTCTTTTCGGATGCCTGCCCCGTCCGTTCAATGTGCTGGCGCTGTTCTTCAACGGCCTCTCCTTGGGATGTATGTGGGGAGTGATTTTCAGCTTCCTCGAAGGAAGACGGGTGACGGACTTGCTGGCTTCCCTGTTCGGACTGAGCATTGCGGTGAGCAGCGGAACGGCGAAATCAATCGGGCTCTTCGTAGTGAATACGCTCAACGTGAGTGAGTTTTGGATGCCTGCGCTCATCGGTGCGGTGGCATTGCCGCTGCTGGCAACGCTGGGCTATATCCTCGACCACCTCCCCCGACCGACAGCCGAAGATAAGGCGCTGCGTGTGGAACGTGTGACGCTTGACAAACGGCAGCGTTGGGAGCTGTTCCGCAACTTTGCCCCCGTGCTGACACTGCTTTTCTTTGCCAATCTCTTCCTGACCGTGCTTCAGGATGTGAAGGAAGATTTTCTGGTGAAGATTGTCGATGTGAATGCCGCAGGTTTCTCCTCGTGGATATTTGCCAAAGTGGACGGTGTGGTCACGCTGATTATTTTAGCGGTTTTTGCATCTCTTGCACTGGTCAAGAGTCATGTGAAGGTGTTGTCCATCCTGCTCACGCTGGTTATTGCCGGAGCATTTACACTCAGCTTTGTCGCGTTCAATTATGAGACGTTGCAGCTTTCTCCGCTGGCGTGGCTGTTCATTCAGAGCCTCTGCCTTTACTTCTCGTATCTGAGTTTTCAGACGATCTTCTTCGACCGGTTCATTGCCTGTTTCCGCATCAGGGGGAATGTCGGTTTCTTTATTGCGATGATCGATTCCATCGGATATACGGGTACGGTGCTGGTGCTGCTTTTCAAAGAATGTTTCAATCCGGATTTGGACTGGCTGGAGTTTTATAACACGATGGCGGGGACGGTCGGAATTGTTTGCTGCACGGCATTTACGCTCTCTTTGCTGTATATGATACAGCGCTATCGGAAAGGAAAACGACAGGAAGAGGTGATGGATAAAGAGCTTGCTACGGGCTTGATTCCTGTTGCCGAGCCTACTGTACAGTCGTTCAGAGCGCAGCAGGGAATCTGAGAAAAAGAAACTTAAATAGAACTGAATCAATAAATTATATAAAGCAAGAATGAAAAAGATTAAATGTATTATTATGGATTGGGCGGGTACAGCTGTCGATTACGGATGTTTTGCTCCTGTTGCCGCTTTTATAGAAGCATTTGCGGAAAAAGGGCTGGTGATCGACGTCGTACAGACCCGTAAACCGATGGGATTGCCGAAAATTCAGCATATCCGTGAACTGCTCTCGATGCCCGAAGTGAATGAACAGTTTGTTGCCCGCAATCAGCGTGCATGGACCGAAGAAGATGTGGCAGAGCTGAACCGTCTTTTCGAAAAGCACCTGTTTGCTTCGCTCGAAAACTATACCGATCCTATTCCGGGTGTCATCCCGACATTGGAAAAGTTGCGTGCCGAAGGACTTAAAATCGGCTCCACTACCGGATATACCCGTGAAATGATGGATGTCGTTCTCCCGGCTGCACAGGCAAAAGGCTATCGGGTAGATTATTGCGCTACTCCGAATCTGCTTCCTTCCGGTCGCCCGGCCCCTTACATGATCTTTGAGAATCTGACGAAACTGGCGGTTCCCAGCCTTGACGCCGTGGTGAAAGTAGGAGATACGATTGCTGATATTAAGGAAGGCGTCAACGCCAAAGTGTGGAGCGTAGGCGTCATTCTCGGAAGCAATGAGATGGCACTGACCGAGGAAGAAACGAAGTCGATGCCCGTCGATGAACTGGAAGCCCGCATAGCGGAAGTGAAAGAACGAATGCTGGCCGCAGGCGCTTCTTACGTCATCCGCACAATCGAGGAATTGCCTGCATTGATTGATCAGATTAATGCCGACAGATAAACTTTTAAAACATCATCTGATTAGCAAAAAACATCAATTGATTAATAGAACATCATTTATTTTAAAAAGAACTTCATTATGAAACCATATTTATTATTAACTCCCGGACCGCTAACCACTTCAACCACTGTAAAAGAAGCCATGATGACCGACTGGTGTACATGGGATGAGGACTACAACCTCGGCATTGTAGAGGAACTTCGCAAAGAACTTGTCTCCCTTGCCACCACAAAGACAGAAGATTACACTTCGATCCTCCTGCAAGGCAGCGGCACTTACTGCGTGGAAGCTGTACTCGGTGCAACGATCACTCCCAAAGATAAACTCTTGATTTGCAGCAACGGAGCATACGGAGACCGCATGGGAAACATTGCCGAATATTATCATCTCGACTACGATATGCTGGCTTTCGAAGAAACGGAACAGGTGTCTGTAGAGTATGTCGATGACTATCTGAGCCACAACTCGGATGTGACTCACGTTGCCTTCGTGCATTGTGAAACGACTACCGGCATTCTGAACCCGATCAAGGAACTGTCTCACATCGTCAAGATGCACGGCAAAAAACTGATTGTTGACTGCATGAGCAGCTTTGGCGGCATTCCGGTGGATGTAAACGATTTGGGAATTGATTTTCTGATCAGCAGTTCCAATAAATGTATTCAAGGTGTGCCCGGCTTCGGCTTTATCATCGCCCGTCGCTCGGAGCTGATGCGTTGCAAAGGAGTTGCCCGCTCGCTTTCTCTGGACATCTACGACCAATGGGAAACTATGGAAAAAGGACACGGCAAATGGCGTTTTACCTCGCCGACTCACGTGGTTCGTGCCTTCAAACAGGCTTTGACGGAACTAATCGAAGAGGGCGGAGTAGAAGCTCGCTACCGCCGTTATTGCGAAAATCACCGTATCTTGGTGGAAGGCATGCGCTCTCTCGGCTTTGTCACTCTGCTCGACGATAGCTTGCAGTCACCGATCATCACTTCTTTCCTCTATCCGCACGACGGTTTTGACTTCAAGGCTTTCTATCTGGCGCTGAAGAGCAAAGGCTTTGTCATCTATCCGGGAAAGATTTCGAAGGCAGATACGTTCCGCATCGGAAATATCGGTGATGTGCATCCGGATGACTTCCGCCGCTTGGTAGAAGCAATTCGTGAGACGGAATATTAATCTGTATATATCAATAAGACTGTCTGTTATCCGGAACCCAGTGAGAGATTTCCTCTTTGTGTGTATGTGGGAGGAGATTTTTCGCTTCGCTCCCGATGACAGATCGTTTTGTTCGTCATAAGTCATTTATTTCTGTCCGTTATGACAGAAATTTCTGTTCGTCATGACTGATTCGTTTCTCTTTTCAGCGTAGACGGTTGCGACAACCGCAGACTGCTGACAATCGCCGCCACAACAGCAAACCCACTTCCGACCATGAGGCAGACCGCCGTACTCCGGTCGTGCACGACAAAACTGAAAAGCAACGCTACCAACGTCGTACCGAACGTTTGTCCCAGCAACCGTGCCATTCCCAGCATTCCACTTGCACCGCCCGAACGTTTCGTGGGGGCGGAAGAGATAATCGTACTGTTATTGGGCGTCTGAAACAACCCGAAACCGGCTCCGCAAAGCATCAGACGAAGAATTATACTGATATCGGACGACTCGGCAGTAAGCCCCGAAAGTGAAAAAAGTCCGACGGCAAACAAGGCCATCCCGATACTCCCCAATATCCCCGGATGAATGCGTTCCACCAGATAACCTGCCAACGGTGCTGTCACAAGAGTCGCCAACGGCCACGGAGTCAGCAGCAATCCTGTCATGACCTCGCTGTGTCCCAACGTATTCTGAAGGAAAAACGGGAGAGATACCATGGCCGCCATCTGAGCGATAAACGAACAGATAGACGTCAGAATCGAAAGCCGGAAAATAGGTATCCGCAATAAGTCCAGTGGCAGCAACGGAGTCGTCTGAGTCAGCTGTCTCCGTACGTAAAACGTTCCTACGATGGCCAATATGATCAATTGCAGCACAAGGAAATCCATCTCCTCATGATGCGCGAATCCGTCCAGCGTATAAATCAGTAACCCGAACGTGACCGCATTGGCTATCGCACTCACGAAGTCAAACTTCCGCTTCGACCGCTCTTCCTGTCTCGGCAAATGCTTGATACCCAGCAGCAGTGCCGTAATCCCCAGCGGTACATTGATGGCAAACAGCCAGTGCCAGCTGGCTATCGAAAGTATGCCGCTTGCCACCGACGGACCGGCAGGCGCCCATATCGCCACCCCCCACGCCTTTGTTGGCGATCCGCCGATATCGCCACTACCATCGCATTGATTCCCATTCCCCGCCCGATCTGGCTTTTCGGGTATACGTAGCGCAGCTGCGCCGTATTCACACTTGTGATGGCCGACGCACTGAATCCCTGAAAGATACGTGCAATCGTCAGCGTCCAGAATGAATCGGACAAGGCGCAAATCAGCGAAGTGATGCAAAACAGCCCAATGCCCGACAGGAACACTTTCCGATAACCGATAATCTCCCCCAAAGAAGAGAAAGACAGCAGCGAAACAACGATCGCCAACTGATAACCGTTTATAATCCATGTAGTTACAGCAGGCGAAGTTCCGAAATCGTGCGAAAGCGTAGGGAGTACGATGTTGATAATATTCACGTCGAGCACCGACATACAAAGTGCAAATCCGATGGAAACCACCGCCCAGATACGTCTCGGCATTGGCAGTCCATCGGTTTCATCTATAGAAGTGGTATTATTGGCTTGTATCATAAAAAAACTTATTCTTGTAGAACCTTATTTTGTCTGTAAATGTAAACAAAACAAAGAAGTACGTGTTTCAATCTTCTTTGAAATATAAGTTTTTTTAGCGCAGGAGACAACGCCCACAGCAGTTCTCAGTAGACCACGCTTACAGCAGTTCATAGTAGATCACGCCCACAACAATTCGCAGCAGCTCCCCCCGCACTAAACTAATACAAAACCTCCCCCACCATTATTACCTATTACTTATTACCTATTCTCAATATCCTCTGATTGCTGCTTCCCCGAAATTCCAGATAAGGCGAAAAGAGCGCCTGTTCGAAACGCCCGTCCACCAGCATATCTATGTAGTCGAGCACAGCCTTCAAACGCGGATTAGCCTGAATCTCTTCGTACGTATATCCCGTATAGCACCAGATATTCAGCCCCGTTTCCTCCTTTACCCTTTTCACAAAAAGCAGGAAAGCCTCCGGATTATAAAACGGATCTCCTCCCGAAAAAGTAACCCCGTCCAGCAATGGATTGGCTTTAATTTCCCGAATGATCGATTGAATCCTTTCCTCCGTCAGCAGTTCTCCCGCCCGCGGATTCCAGCTCTCCGGATTGTGACAGCCGACGCAGTGATGAGAACACCCCGCAAGATAAATCGAATACCGGATGCCTTCACCGTCAACAATCGTTTCGGGATAAGTCGATAATAAGTGGAGCGTTGGAAGTGAAGAATTGAGAGTGTTCATCTTAAAATAAAAATTAAAGTTTCGCATGTGCTGTATTCCGCATGGATTCCCCTCCTTCCGAGAAGGAGGGGTGCCCAAAGGGCGGGGTGGTAGGTAGAGAAAAGGTATATTCCTTATTTAAAAAGGTAGACTCATTGTTTTTCCTACCACCTCCCCCTACGGGGACTCCTCCTTCCAGAAGGAGGAGAATCCATGCGGAAACAACTTACGAAACTTCAGTAAAAAATAAATGAGTGTCTTTCAACTTCTACAAGTGCTTCACACGATCCTTTTCTTCCGCCCGTTTGGCAGAGTTCCAGGAGCTGAGGTCACCTGTCAGGTATCCGGTGATGCGACGCATACGTAAGATGTTTTCGCTCTGGCATACCGGACATTTATCGAAGATTACTCCTTTGTATCCACAGTTGTGGCAGGTATCCACCGGGTGATTGATGGAGCCGTAGCCGATGCCCTCGTCGTGCATGACCTTTACGATCTTCGCAATGGCACGTACATTCTTCTGAGCTTCCCCGTCCAATTCCACATACGTGATGTGCCCGCCGCGGGTGATGGCGTGGAAAGGCGCTTCGCGCCTGATCTTTTCGGTGATGCTGATCGGTTCCTTCACATCCACATGGAAGGAATTGACGTAGTAATCACGGTCCGTCACGCCGTCGATCTTACCGTATTTCCGTCGGTCTATCTTGGTGAAACGTCCCGAAAGTCCTTCGGCAGGCGTGGCAAGTACGGAATAATTCAGGTTATATTTCTCTTTATATTCGTCTACCACTTTGTTCATTTCCATTACAGCTTCGTACAGCGTGTCCCATGCCTTCTGGCTGTGTCCGTGACCTTCTCCGTAAAGTGCCACCATTGCATTGTGTCCGCCGATAAAGCCGATGCCCAGTGTACCGCTGCGTAACGCATCGCCCACTTGCTCGTTCGGATTCAGTGCGCCGCCGCCTTTCCATACGTCATTTCCCATCATGAAGGGGAACTGGCGTGCCAGTGCGGTGCGTTGATACTGGTAGCGCTCGTACAGCTGATCGGCTACAAGAGTCGCCATATTGTGTACCGATTCTATGAAAATTTCTTTCGCTTTCTGTTCGATGGCATCCTTGTTGCGTTCGCCTTCAATCAGATTTTCCGCCTTGATGCGTGCCTCGATGGCGAGACGTGGCATGTTCAGCGTGGTGAATGAAAGGTTTCCGCGTCCCAAAGATGATTTTTCTCCTGCCACATTCTCAAATACACGGGTGCGGCATCCCATCGTAGCCAACTCGTAGATATATCGTTTCGGATCGTCCGCTTTCCATTTCTCGTTCTTGTTGAAAGGCGTGTCCAGAAACATGAAGTTCGGGAAAAGCGCTTTCGATGTAGTCTGACAAGCTCTCAGCAGTAGGTCGAAGTTCGGAGCTTCGTAAGTTTCCCGCATGGCGTCTTCGATGTTTTCTGCACCCATCGCTTTCTCGAAGTCCTTTTCGGAGTAAGAAACTCCGTCCTTTACTTTGAATATCTGGATCGGGAATACGGGGACTTCGCCACGTGTTCCGAGTCCTTCGATGGTGGCTTTCAGCAGTTCCTCGATCACGAGGCGGCCTTCGGCGGAAGTATCCGTTCCGTAGTTGATGGAGCTGAATACCACTTGGTTACCTCCACGGGAGTGCATGGTGTTCAGATTGTGGATAAAGCCTTCCATTGCCTGATGCGTATCCTTCTTTGTCTGCTGGTACGCTTTCTCTGCGATGCGTGTCAGGTGTTCCTTGTCTATAATGATTTGTAGAGCTACCAGGGCGATGCGCAATGTCTCGCGTTCTGCTTCGGTCGATTTGATAGAGGGCAGATGTTCCTTGATTAAGGTGCGGATTGCTTTCTCGTCCGCCTGTGTTCCGTTTTCCATCGCCACGTAGAAATTGATGAACGAAGCCAGATGTTTGCGGAAAGACTTTGCCACCCCTTTTGCCATGAAGAAGTCGAAGGCGGGGATTGCCTGTCCGCCGTGCTGCTCGTTCTGGTTGGTCTGGAAGATGATGGTGGCAAGCGTAGCATAACTTTGGATGCTTTGCGGCGTGCGGATGCTGCCGTTCTTGGTGCGGAAGCCACGTTCAAAGAGATCGTCCATGTCATATTGGATGCAGGTGGTCGTCTTTGTAGGATAGTAATCGAGGTCGTGAATATGGACATCGCCCAATTGGTGCGCTTCGGCAAAACGTTTCGGCAACAGATATTTATAGGTGTAGTCTTTGGTGACTTCCGATGCAAATGTCATCATTTGTCCGGCAGGCGTGTGGCTGCTCATGTTGGCGTTGCTCAGGTTCACGTCGTTCTTGTCGATGGCGACTATGCCGTCCATTACGTGCTTCATCTGGGTTTTCTTGTCCCGTTCCGTGTTCCGCCATTCGCGGTAGATGATGTACTTCTTGGCCACTTCGGGGCGTACCTTCATCAATGCCTTTTCTACTAAGTCCTGAATTTCCTCCACGGTGATCGTGGGGTTAGTGAACTGACTGATCACACTCATCGTAACGTCAGCAATCAGTTGCTGCTCGTTCTGAATCCCTGTTGCACTGAATGCTTTACCAATCGCATTCTTGATCTTACTAATAGAGAAATCTTCTCTTTTACCATCCCGTTTGATGATACAAATTTCCGCGTAGTTCATAACTTTAACTCCCGAAAGTGATTAATAATATGTTTATTTGACTCCGGCAGGTCTTCTGACTTATCCCTCCCCCGCAGCGCCTTCCCACATCTGCCGATGCAGTGACATAGTGTGCGGATTCACAGAGAATTACAGCAGCGGGTACTGTCGCCGATTTGCACAGCGTTCCCTCATCGACTAAACCTCTTTTTAGTTCCGAAACCGGATACAAAGATAAAGGATATTGTGATAGCTTGGATAGGATTTAACATTAAATTTTGGGGAAACTTTTCTTTCTGCCTGATACAGAAAGTTTTCCGTTTTGGAAAACTTTTAAGTTTTGTTTTTAGAAAAAGTTTCAGCTTTCTTCTCTTTTAGAGTGTTCGGACGATCTGCTTTTTACTCTCTTTTCTTCTTTGTTTTTTGATAAATCAGTGATGCATAGCGCTCAAAATAGGAATCGAGAGTTTGCATACGTTCGGCGTTATTCATTTCTTTCCATGTCGGAAATGACTGGCAAAGAATCTCTACTGCGAGACTGTCTTGCTGGTCTTTCAGCGGGATGATTCCTTCTGAATTTTGAATGCATATATTTCCTTTCTCATCTGTTCCGCAATAAGGACGATGATCCCAAAGAGAAACGTCACGCCATACTTGTATCCCCTTTTTTTTGTGTTTGAAGATTCTATATTCTATGGGTAGTACTGTGAGAGAATCTACACAAGTATAAAAGGTCAGCATTACCATTTTCTTGTTTGGATTGAACATACATGAATTCAGAGGACGCGTTTCGATACTCATCTTTTGATAATCGTGTTGCATGATCGCAATGCTATCCGGCAATTTCTGTTGGTAGCGCTCAATGAGTTCTTTGATTTGCGGACGCAGTTTGCGGGGAATGTAATAGCTGTTGTGTCCGAAATTGTTTTCATCAATGAACGTATATTGTTTACTGCTGATGTAGTATCCGCTTCTTTCGTCTTTATCGTTTTTTATGTCTATGAAGATACCTTTTTGGGTAAAATGGGGATAAGAGGATCTGTGAAGTGGCTTGGTTCCTTTAAATACCCAATTCAGCTTTTCCATATCTTCTTTTTGTAATGGGGTACTTTTCTGGTCAGCGAGTCTTTCTGAGGTCAGAAACATATACGAGAAAGCAGAATAAACGTTTGCGGCGTCCTGCTCATCAATTGTCGGTACATTTTTGATGATACCTTGTGCTTTTGTCTCCTGCGGAGTTATTAGGCATCCGGCCCACAAACAGATTGATAATAGAAGTTTTCTCATAAATATTTTATAGCAACGGTTTTTGTTGTTACGTCAGTTAAGCGTGTAAATTTATGAAATAAATCTGAATGTGCGGTCTTTTTTATTTTATATTATCTGGCTACGACTACCTCAATGTCGTAATTGATGAAAAGTCCGCTTTCAATAACGCCCGTGATTGTTTTCAGCTGTTCTTCCAGCGAAGCGTCAATATAATGGAAACGGGTATCAAGGATAAAGTTTCCGTTTTCTGTCAAAATAGGACCGTCTTTTCCGTGGGCGGGGCGTAGTGATATTTCGGAGGCACCCAGTCGGCGCAGTTCTTTTTCGACGTATGGCAGTGCATGCGGGAACACCTCTACCGGTATGGGGAATTTGCTTCCCAAGATATTGACAAGTTTGCTGGGATCGACGATAATGAAGGTTTTTCCGCTGCTTCTGATCAGCAGCTTTTCTTTGAACATGGCTCCGCCACGTCCTTTTATCAGGTTGCGGTCGGGGTCTACCTCATCCGCTCCGTCGAATGTCCAGTCGGGGCGTTTGTCCCAAAGGGTGGTCTGCGGGATGCCCAGTTGTATGCAAGTCATGGAGATTTCCTGAGAGGCGGGAATCACTTCCAGATATAGGTGCTCTTCGTGAATCCGCTTTGCCAGCTCAAACAAAGTGAGGTAGACGGTGGAACCGGAGCCGGCCCCTATCACATCGCCTGTTTTGGCTGTGGCGGCGATCTCACGTGCTACACGTTCTTTCGCTTCTCTGTTGATAATCTCATTGGACCATTGGAGGTCTTTGATCAGGTGATTTTCCCAGTTCATGGTTCTTGCAGTTTTAGAGTCTCTATTTATATAACGAATGAAAGGGAGTGTTTGGTTCAACAAAAACGGAAGAATTAAAAAATAGAATGGATGATTGGTTGGAAT
>OAWW01000994.1_pt1 | contig 17945 bp, 9 predicted proteins | sample 1517191 | NCBI WGS metagenome assembly OAWW01 (sample SAMEA2580253, study PRJEB22360) | human gut metagenome | biome: human gut; feature: human-associated habitat; material: faeces | place: Denmark | collected 2008/2010 | reverse complement strand
GCCGAGTCGTCCGTAGCCGTGAAACAGTACGGCAGCGGGGTTACACCCCCCCCCACGGGCGATGCTATCTATGCTAACGATTTCGATAAGGAGCAGGCTCAAAAGGGGGCAGATGGTAAGTTCCCCTTCGCAGATGCATTCGAGGGCTGGAAGAATCAGACTGGTACGGGTGCCGACAATGTTGCTTATAAAACGAGCGGTATAAGTGTTCGTTCGAATTCGCCTTCGAACGATAGCCATTCGAAGTACAAGGACGACGCTTCCGGTGTCAACAATATGTTTTTCGGAACGAGCGGTGTTTTTGAGATTCAGAAAATCGCACTTGAATCTACCCAGAAGAACCTTCAACTTACGTTCGGTTCATACCGTAGTATTTTTGAAGATAAGGACAATGCCTTCAAGACTTCGGAGTTCCATGTATATCTGAGCAAAGACGGTGAAAACTGGGCGGAAATTACCTATGACCGCCCTGTCGGGGACGACGAACACTCCAAGTACGGCACCTGGGCTTTGGCAACGGCCAATTTCACGCTGAAACAGGTGCCTTCGGAACTTTACATTAAATTTACTTCGGATCTTACATCCTCACACCGTATCGACGACGTGAAACTTTTCGAGGGCATCGGTGGTACGGAGGTCGACCTGGACAATATTACTCCTCCTGTAACTGAAACGAAGACCATTGCTGAAGTCATTGCCGGTTCGGTAGGCGCGACCTATACTACGCAGGGACAAGTCGTGGCGATTAACGGACGTAGTTTCCTGATTCAGGACAATAGCGGGAAGATTCTGGTCTATCTTGGATGGAAAGATAATAAGCCTGTGGTAGATTATTCCGCTACGATTGGCCAGACTGTCAAGGTGACCGGCAAGACGACTACTTACAGTAAGTTGGTACAGTTCTCTGAAACCGACCTGGTAATAGAAAAGGTGTCTGACGGTTCCTTCACACAGCCTACTCCCGAGAAGTTCGACGGAGCCGCTTTCGATGCCTATGCGGCAGCCACTCCCGTTATTAAATATATCGAATATTCGGGCACGCTTACGATAGACGGGTATTACTATAATATAGCTGTCGATGGTACGGATCTGCAGGGCTCTCTGGCATATCCCGCCGATGGTTTTGTCGATGCTTCCCTTAATGGACAGGTTGTTATTGTCAAGGGTTATACGTTAGGTATGACCAACCAGAGTAAGATGCTTAGCACGATTGCCGTATCGGTCGAAAAGGATGGTGATGCACCCGCTGAACCGAAGATTACCAAGCTCGACCCGACGTCGCTTTCTTTCGCTGCGACGGACAATGCCAAGACCGTGACGGTCACGGCTGCTAATGCCGACGACTGCACGATCGAAGCCGCTACGGATAAATCGGAGCAGTTCACGACTTCCGTAAACGGGATGGTCGTAACCGTGACGCCCAAGGAAAACACGACGGAGCAGGCTATCACCGCCACGCTGACCATCAAACTGATGAAGGCCGGTGCCGCTGTGGATACCAAGACCGTTGCGATTTCGCAGGCCGGCAAATCCGTGCCGGGCGGTAGCGGCTATACGCGAGTCAATGCGGTAACTGCCGGTAAGAAGTATTTAATTGTAGCAGAAACCGGAGAAAAGAATTATGTTTTCGAAGCTGCACAACTTGCCGGCGGGGCTAGACGTCCTAACGGTGTTGAAATTGCTGTAAGTAATAGCAAGATTGAGTCCAACACTACAAATGATGCATATGCTGTGACGATTGAGGCAAGTGGGGATGGTTATGTTATTAAAACGGCAGGTGGTAAATTTGTCGAGTATAATGGCTCCAGTACAACTTTGAAACTTTCTGATACGGCAGGTCGAATTTGGATAGCAACTGCTGTTCAGGCAAAGAATACGATTAAGTTTACAGATAAGGAGACGATGTCTGCATCGACTGTGCGTTGCCTGCTGTTCCAAAACACATCAGCATACCAGCGTTTTGGTGGTTATGCAGAACAGAATGCTGATACTAGCGACTATGTTACTGTCGCCCTTTATGAATTGAGCGAATAGCAACTCTCTGATTCCGATAATCCATCCCCGGCGGATTGGCTTCCGCCGGGGATGATTGTCGGATTTTCTACCTGACATTTTTATCTGCAAATTCCTACATGATTTTGACAAAAGGGTTATTGAAACTTTTTGGACGGGCTATGGTGCTCGGGGCGCTCCTGCTGGTTTTCGGGCGCTGCGGGTCCTCCGACGACGACACCCCGGCGAATATTTCCGCGCTGTTCCTCGATACGGAGACGACCACGCTCGCTGCCAAAGGCTATGCGACCGACCCCCGGCTCGTACTGACGGGGCCCGTAGGTACGGTTTACACCGTCACCGTGACCGAAGGCGGCAGTTGGTGCTGGACGTCGCGCAGGACGCATACCACGACCAAATCGGCGAAACTCGTTTCGGCGAACGATGTCGTGTACCTCTACCTGGACGATAATGAAACGGGCGCTTCGCGCCGTGCCGCGGTCGATGTCGTTTTCGACGGCGGGCACGAATTCACGTTGACGATCGACCAGGCGGACTACTCGGTTCCGGCGTCGATGGATCACGCGTGGGCGGAATTGCCCGCCTATGTCGAAGCCCCCGATTACCGTTACGTAACACATTACGCGCCGCTCTCTTCGACCGTGACGGCACGTAACTTTACGATCTGCTACGACACGAAGAAACGTATCGCCAACTGGGTCGCCTATCCGATCCACGATTGTTATATGCAGGGCTCATACAACCGTGCGGACACATGGGCATATGATCCCGACATACCGTCCCAGTATCAAGCCGACCTCTCGCTCGGTTCCTATCGCAGCGGCGGTATTCGCGGTCACCAGTGTATGTCCAACCACCGCTATGTTCCCTATTCCCCGCTGCTGAACGAACAGACCTTCTATTCGACCAACATCATGCCGCAGAATTCTGCGTTTAATGGTGGCTCCTGGCTCAGTATGGAGAATACCGCATCGTCGAAACGGTGTGCCGATACGCTTTATATCGTGACGGGTACCTACGGCGTGCAGGGTTCCGGTTCGGACAAGGCGGGTACGTCGGTCGCCGTTCCGGAGTATTGCTGGAAGGTGCTGCTGCGTACCCGGAGCGGCCGGACGGGGAAACGGGTCGACCAGATTACGGATGCGTCGCAGTTGATGGCCATCGGGTTCTGGGCGAAAAACGCTTCGTCGAGCAAAAACGGGTTGAAGGAATATATCACGAGCGTCGCCGACATCGAAGAGAAAACGGGCTATAAATTCTTTACGATGCTCGACGATGGCATTGCCGCCGACGTGAAGGCACAGAACAATCCCTCGGACTGGGGTATAAATTAATCTGAATTATATGAAGAAACTGCTTTTTACCGGGCTTTTCGCAGCGCTGATCGTCGCCTGCTTCGCCCAGAAACCCTACAAGGTCGTTTTCTATAACTTCGAAAACCTCTTCGATACGATCCGCAACCCGGAGATTTACGACGAGGAGTTTACGCCCGAAGGGCCCAAGAAGTGGAATACGCCCAAGTACACCAAAAAGATCAATAACCTTTCGCGCGTGTTGTTCGACATCGCCGCCATCAACAAGGACTACCCGGTGGTGATCGGCGTTTCGGAGATCGAGAACCGCAATGTCATGGAAGACGTGATCGCTACGCCCAAACTCGCCCCGGCCAATTACCGCATCGTGCACTACGATTCGCCCGATGCCCGCGGCGTGGACGTGGCGTTCTATTACCGTCCCGACGTGTTCAAGCTCGAGGGCAGCGCCCCGATCCCGTTTACGATGGAGAGCCTGCCGAATTTCCGCACGCGCGACGTGGTGACGATGTGGGGGACGATCGACGGGGAACCGTTCTATTTCATGGTGGCCCACTGGCCTTCGCGCCTGGGCGGCAAGGAGGCTTCGGCACCCAAGCGCGAGCGCGCCGCCGAGATCATGCGCCATGCCGCCGATTCGGTGCTGGCGATCAACCCCGCGACCAAGGTCGTGATGATGGGTGACTTCAACGACGACGCCACCGACAAGAGCATCACCGAGGTGCTCGGCGCCGAAGGCAACATCCGCAAGCTCCAACCGGGCGGATACTACAATCCTTTTATCGACATGCTGAAGGCGGGTATCGGTTCGCTTGCCTACCGCGACCAGTGGAACCTGTTCGACAATATCGTCGTGTCGGAGAACCTCGCTACCGGCTCGACGGGTTCGCTCAAGCTGGAGCGTGCCCCCAAGGGGAAATATTACGGCAATATTTTCCGTGCCCCCTATCTGTTCCAGCAGGAAGGCCAGTACAAGGGCTACCCGCTGCGTACGTTCGTGGGCAACAATTTCCAGGGGGGATACAGCGACCACCTTCCCGTATTCATTTACATCGGTAAATAACCCAACAAAGTAATTATGAAGATCAGAGCTTTACTTGTTATCCTGCTCACGCTGGCCTGTGCCGGGGCGTATGCCCAGGACGGGGGCGTCAAAGGCAAGGTCGTCTCGCGTGACGGCCGTGTCGCACTGAGCAATGTCAAGGTGGTCGTCGAACCGCTCGGCGTCACCGTCATGACCGACAACCACGGTAATTTCAATATCGACCAGCTGCCCAAAGGGGAATACCAGTTGAAATTCGAAGCCCCCGAGTTCGAGAACCTCGACCTGGCGATCCGTGTCGACAAGATGGTCAAGAACCTCAATTCGGTGGTGATGGCCCCCGATGTGCAGTATGTCATCGACGACGCCGTGTTCGCGGAGTTCGACTCCGATACGGCGGCCGACGGGCAGTCGCTGCCTTCGTCGCTTTCGTCGTCGAAGGATGTCTTCAACAACATTGCCTCGTATAAATTCAGCGAGATGCGTTTCAACGTGCGCGGTTACGATTCGCAGTATTCGAGCATCTACCTGAACGGCATCCGGTTCAACGACGCCATGACGGGCTATGGCCCCTGGTCGTTGTGGAGCGGCCTGAACGATGCCACGCGTAACCAGGAGAATACCGCCGGGCTGCGCTCGTCGGGCTACGGCATCGACGGCATCGGCGGTACGACCAATGTCAATGCGCGCGCTTCGCAGATGCGCAAGGGCTTCCGTGCCAGCGTCGTGAACGGCAACTCGATGTACCGCTTCCGCGCGATGGTTTCCTACGCTTCGGGCCTGCTCGACAACGGATGGTCGTACGCCTTCTCGTTCTCGACCCGCCAGGGCGGCAACTCCTATGTCGACGGGGTGTACTACAATGCCTACGGTTACTTCGCATCGGTCGAAAAGCGTTTCGGCGGCGATGCCGTACCGGAAAAAAGGCGTTTCGGCGGCGACCGCCACAACCTGGCGCTGACCATCCTGGGCGCACCGACCGAGCGCGGAGCGCAGCAGGCGTCGACGCAGGAAGCCTACGACCTGTTGAGTAACAACTATTACAACCCCAATGTGGGCAAGCAGGACGGCAAGCTGCGCAACTCGCGCGTGCGCGATTACCACGAGCCGATTGTGATGCTCAACTACGGGTTCGACATTTCGTCGAATACCAAACTTGCCGCCGCGGCTTCGTTCCGCTTCGGCAAGAACGGTTATTCGGCCCTGACGTGGACGGACGGCCCCGACCCGCGCCCCGACTACTACCGTTACCTGCCCAGCTTCTACACGAACCGTATCCTCCAGTTGTCCGAGGGCATCGAGAGTTCGGATCTGGGGACGTACAACGACCTTGCGCTGCGTTCGATGCGTGAGTGGATCACCGACCCCAGCAAGAGCCAGATGGATTACGACAACATGTTCCGCATGAACTACAACCGCAACAAGTCCGGGGCTTCGGGCATCTACATGATCGAAGAACGCCATACCGACCAGCGCGATTTCAACTTCGCGGCCAACATCGCCCATACGTTCCGCAACCAGTCCGTGCTGCGCGGAGGCCTGACGGCGCGTATCAACCGCACGGAGTACTACGACCAGGTGAAAGACCTGCTCGGCGCCGACTACTGGCTCGACGTGGATAAGTTCGCCCTGCGCGACAACGGCAACTACAACCCGCTGCTTTCGCAGAACGACCTGGATTATTACCTCAAGCACGGCGAGGCCCGCCGCGTCGGGGAAGGCGACAAGTTCAGCTACGATTACTACGCCAACCTGCGCCAGGCACAGGTCTGGGCGCAGTATTACGCCTCGTTCGGCGGTTTCACGATGAGCCTCGGCGGCGAGGTCGGCTATACGGCCATGTGGCGCGACGGCCGGCTGCGCAAGGGACTCTTCGCGAACAACTCGCTCGGTAAATCGAAGACGCTCGACTACCTGACCTACAAGCTCAAGGGCGAGTTCTCGTACCGTTTCTCGGGTGCGCATGCCATCGACGCCAATGTGGCCTACATGGTCAATCCCCCGCAGTTCCGCGACGCTTTCGTTTCGGCGCGTACCCGCAATACGACTACGCCGGGCCTCGATTCCGAGAAGGTACTCGGCGTCGACCTGTCGTACAACCTCAACCTGCCGTGGATCACGGCGCGCGTTTCGGGTTACTATACCTCGGTCGCCGACCAGTCGAAGGTCATCTCGTACTATGACGATACGCAGTCGTCGTTCACCAACTTCGCCATGAGCGGCATCGACAAGCGTTACTACGGCCTCGAAGTGGGCGTCGTGGTTCCCATCTGGGGCGGCATCTCGTTCAACGGCGCCCTGAGCCTGGGCGACTACCGCTATACGTCGGACGCCAACTTCACACAGACGCGCGACAACAGCGAGGAGGTGCTCCGCGGCGACAAGGTGCTCTGGGACGACCTCTACGTCGAAAGCACGCCCCAGACGGCGCTCAACCTCGGCCTGAGCTACCGCGGCCCGCGCAACTGGTTCGCCTCGGTCGATTTCAACTATTACGACCGTATCTACCTCTCGATGAACCCCGCGCGCCGTACCCGTGCCGCTTATGCCACGGTACTGCGCCCCGACGAGGCGGCACAGCTCCCCGGCGCCGTGAAATACACGGCGCTGATGAACCTGCGCGATCAGGAGAAATTCGACTCGGCCTATACGCTCAACCTGAGCGTCGGCAAGAACTGGTACATCCACCGCATCTACCAGCTGGGCTTCAGCCTCGAGGTGAAGAATATCCTCAACGACCAGACGATCCGCACGGGCGGTTACGAACAGATGCGCCTTTCGCGCCGTACCTATGTGAACAAGGAGGGTGCGGCCGCCCAGCCGATCCAGTACTACGTGCCGTTCGATTCGAAGTACTTTTACCTGCTGGGGACGACCTATTACCTGAATGTATATTTCCGCTTCTAATACGATATGACGATTATGAAAAAGATATTTCAGTTATGTGCCGTGCTGGCCGTGATGTTTGCGGTTACGGGGTGCTATAATGATTTCGATGCGCCGAAGCCTGCCAAAGTCTATACCGACGAGGATTTCGCGGGGATGAAGCATATCTCCATCGCCGATGTGAAACAGATGTTCCTCGATGAGCACAAGTCGCTCGGCGGTACGGGCAGCAACTCGAGCTGGGGCGATACGAAGTACGTACAGATCGGCCAGTCGCCCGACGGGCTGGATTACTACATCAAGGGCAAGGTGCAGTCGAGCGACGAGGAGGGTAACGTCTACAAGTCGCTCTACCTGGTGGACGATTCGGGTGCCATCGAGGTGAAGCTCACTACGGGGCTCTATTTTACCTATCCGATGGGGCGTTTCGACAAGGCCACGGGTACGATCCCCTCGAACTGGGTCTATGTCAAGGTCTCGGGCCTCTATATCGGCAACTACCGCATGATGCTGTCGCTGGGCGAGGGGCCTACCGATTCCTACAACAAGGTGGGCGAACATAAATTCTATGCCAACTCGAACATCGAAGACCCGACGGAGATCCGCAAGCGCGTGTTCCTCGGCGAGGAGACGCAGCTGGAGCTGGGCAAGGAGATCCTCGAGGTCACCGAGGCCAACTGCGACGATTTCTTCGGCCAGAACGGGCAGCAGTATTTCGGGCGTCTGGTGATCCTGCGCGGCGTTACGTGCCGTTACGGGACGGTGGGGTCGAACATCTATCCCGCGTGGATGTATACCGACATCCGTCCGGTGATGAACAAGGTCTGGTACCGCTGGGCGTTCAGCAACGACGGTACGAACCTTTACGGTTCGGTGCTTTTCACCTATGACAGCACCCTGCCTTCGACGACCAACAAGAAGGGGGTCTATACGGTGCGCACGAGCGGTTATTCGCGTTTCGCCCAGTATCCCGTCGTCCGCGACGGCGCGAAAGGCGATATCATGGCCATCTTCGGCATCTACTCCAAGGACTGGACATACAACTACGGCGCTTACCAGTGCACGGTCAACTATTTCGACGACATCATGTTCGACAAAGACGCCTTCCTGACGGAGGCGGAGGTCGAGGAGCTGACCCCGGCCGATTCATGGGTTACGCCCGACACGTCGGACGACGAGTATACCGAATAACCCGCTCCGGCAGAAACGACGGCCGCCCTCGGAAAGGCGGCCGTTTTTTCGTTGCCGGTGATACCGGGAAGCGTTAAAATCCGTATCTTTGCGAAGGATATTCACTCCTGACCGATGAAAGATTTTGCAGCCATAGATTTCGAGACGGCCAACGGCCGGCGTACGAGCGTTTGCTCGGTGGGCGTCGTCGTGGTGCGTGGCGGCGAGGTGGTCGACACGCTTTACAGCCTGATCCGCCCGCGTCCTAATTTTTACAGCCGTTTCACCACGGCCATCCACGGCCTCAGCTACGAGGATACGGCCCAGGCGCCCGATTTCGCCGACGTGTGGAAGCAGATTGCGCCCCGTATCGAGGGGCTGCCGCTCGTGGCGCACAACTCGCCCTTCGACGAGGGGTGCCTGCGCGCCGTGTTCGAGTTGTACGGGATGCCTTATCCCGGCTACCGGTTCTATTGTACGTGCCGTGCCTCGCGCAGGACGTTCGGCAGCAGCCTGCCCAACCACCAGCTCCATACCGTGTCGGCGGCGTGCGGTTTCGACCTTGCCAACCACCACCATGCCCTGGCCGATGCCGAGGCGTGCGCGCGGATCGCGCTGAAAATCCTGTAACGGGGTTCCTGTCCCGAAACAGAAACTCCCGGCAATAGCCGGGAGTTTTCGTATTTTCCTGTTGCCGGGTCAGAGCCCCAGCTCCAGCTGGAAGCGGATCTCCCAGCGGTTGTAATCGGGGTCAAACGATTCGCTGCGGTGGTTGTACGACATGTCTGCCTGTACCTTAAGGCTGTGGCCGATGATGTAACGGGTGACGCCTACGGTCGTCTGGTTCCAGCGTTTGTACCCCGCAAAGGGTTGTACTTCGTGCTCGGGGAAGAGCGTCGAATTACGCAGGGCGACCTCCCATTTCTTGTCGAACAGGTAGCTGGTCTGTATGTTGAGCCCCTGCCCGCTGTATACGAAGGCATTGCTCTGGGGGTCGAACAGCGGTCGGTCGCAGCTGCGTCCCATGAAATCGGTATAGAATGCGAATCCCCGGTACTTGAGGATGAAATCCGCAAAATAGGAGCCGATGTTGCGGGTCGCGTCGTCCGGCATGACGGCGCCGCGCTGGCCTTTCAGGCGCGATGCCTTGTGGTTGTAGGAGTAGGCTCCGGCCACGAGTATCTTGACCTGCTCCTCGCCTTCGAAATCTCCCTCCATCACGTCGCCTTTCGACTTGAACCGCCCCAGCGGGTAGAGCTCCAGCCGTCCCGTGTAGGCAAGCCCGCCGTTGGACGAACTGCCCCAGTTGCGGCCTTCGCCCAGCGTCACCGAACCTTTGGCCGAGAGGTTGAAGCCCTCGCCCCCGCGCATGTTGTATTCGCCGAAGAACCCGAAATCGCGGTCGAGGTTGAACTCGCTGTTGACGATGCTGCGGTCGACAAATTGCAGGGCGCTCGAAGAGTTAATGCGCGCCCGGTTGGCCTTGATCTTGGTCTGCCCGAACCCGATGTTCCACTTGGGGCTGGGGACGTAGTAGACGATTGCGTCGCGCACAATGTTCATATTGCCGTTGGGCAGCGGTTCCGTGTCGTAGGAGGTGAATCCCAGCTGAACCGAATAGACCAGTTTCGGGGAATAGATGTACCCGTCGAAGCGCAGGCGCAGGCGCTTGACCTGCGCATCGGTTTTCGTGAGCGTGAAATCCTTGTCGAACGAGAGTCCCACCATGTTCTGCATCCGGAAGCGCATCGTCAGTGAGAACCAGTTGCTTTTGGGACGGAACGTGATGCCCTTGCCGACTTCGAGGTTGGGCATGTTGCGTACGCGCTCCAACAGTTCGTGTTCGTCTTCGAGCGAATCGGCGGAGATGAATTCGGTTTGCCTCAGTGGCGAGCGTTCCTGTGCTGTAGCGATTGCGCAGCTGCACGTCAGCATGAGCAGAAGGAGTGTCTTTTTCATGTCGGTCTTGTCTGTCTGTTTGTTTCGTTTTGTTTCGTTTCGGCCGGGTTCGGGCAAAAATACAAAAAATATGCTCTTACCCGGTTAAGTCGCTGCAAAGTTGGGCGGTAAACCTGAAAAGAATATGAAATAGCCGTTGGAATCTTCCCGAAAAGGAACTAAATTTGTGGTGCGGCATCCGTGCACGGTTTCCGTTGGCGGCATGTCGCCTGCCGGACAATAAACCTGCCGGTTTTACGTTTTATGAAACGACAGAAAAATAAAAAGACGATGACAACGACAAAATTCAAGGGCACGCCCGTGCATATCGACGGCGAATTCATCCGGGCCGGCGCCCAGGCTCCCGATTTCGAATTGGTAAAGGGGGATCTCTCCCCGCTGAAACTCAGTGACCTGAAAGGCAAGCGCGTCGTGCTGAACATATTTCCCAGCCTCGATACGGGCGTCTGTGCGACTTCGGTGCGAAAATTCAATAAGCTGGCATCTTCGCTGCCCGACACGGTCGTCGTGGCCGTGTCGAAAGACCTGCCTTTCGCGCAGTCCCGGTTCTGTACGACCGAGGGTATCGCCAACGTCGTTCCCGCGTCGGATTTCCGTGCTGCGGGTTTTGCCGGCGCCTATGGCGTGCTGATGGCCGACGGCCCGCTGGCTGGGTTGCTCGCCCGTGCCGTGGTGGTGATCGACAAGGCGGGGAAGGTGGTCTACACCCAGCTCGTGCCCGAAATTACCGAGGAACCCGATTACGATGCGGCCGTCGAGGCCGTGAAAGCCTTTTAAACTTAATTAAATAGAACGAAATGATACGATTGAATGTTTTTATCCGTACGACGGATTCCAACCGCGAGGAAGTGGTAAATACGGCCAGGGAACTGGTGGCGGCTTCGCTCAAGGACGAAGGCTGCGTGGCCTATGACCTGTTCGAAAGCACTACGCGCAATGACGTGCTGATGATCTGCGAGACGTGGAGCGACGCCAAGGCGCTGGCCGCGCACGAGCAGGCGTCGCATTTCACGACCCTCGTACCGCGCCTGCACCAGCTCGGCGAGATGAAACTCGAAAAGTTCGTCTTCTGATTCGGTGTCCATGCGGCGGGAAATCCGTTCGCCTTAGAAGGAAAGACAGATATGGAACAGGCCGGCTGGTAATACCAGCCGGCCTGTTCGTATTCGTAAGGATGACCTGCCCGCACTTTAGAACGGATAGCCGATCGCCAGGTGGAACCCGAGCCCGTCCTTGAAACTGGAGATGTTGTAATACCCCGTCTTGTCGGGATTGGGGTAGGGGGTGTGGATGCCGATTCCGAGGTCGGCACGGATGACCAGGTAGCTGATGTCGTAACGCAACCCGAATCCGGTGCCCAGCGCGATTTCATTGAGCAGCCCTTTCCATTTCAGTTCCGCACCGGGGCGTTTGGGGTCTTTTTTCAGCAGCCAGATATTCCCGGCGTCGAGGAAAACGGCGCCGTTCAGGCGTCCCATGATGCCGAAGCGGTATTCGACGTTGGCCTCCAGCTTGAAATCGCCCGTCTGGTCGAGATAGCCGTTGCGGTCGTTGGCCGGGGGACGGTAGCTGCCCGGCCCGAGCGACCGGATCGTGAAGGCGCGGATGCTGTTGGCGCCCCCGATGTAGAACTGTTCGCTGTACGGCATCACCTCGGAATTCCCGTAGGCATATCCCACGCCGACGAGCAGCCGCGTCGCCAGCCAGTTGTTCCGGCGCCCGATGCGGTGGTAGAACTTCACTTCGCTCACCTCCTTGACAAACTGCGAAAAGCGGTTTCCGAACAGATGCTGGGGCTGTTTTTCGCCGAACAGGCTCAGGATGCCCGAGAGGAGGTTCCCGGCCGAGGTGACGCTGTTCTGCCAGTAGAAGCGGCGGTTGCCGGTGCTGCCGTAGGTCTTGTCGAACGTATAGGTATAGTTGATCGACGGTACGAACTGGTTGCGGAAACTCATGGCGATGGCCGGGTTCTCGTCCATCGTCTTGTCGAAGGCTTCGGTCGTGTGCAGCAGCTTGTTGTAGGTGAGTTTGAATACGGTCAGCGAATGGCGGCTGTAAGGCGAGGTCTGGAAATTGTATCCTGCCGAGCCGCTGAACGCGATCAGCCGGAAGAAGCTGGGGCGGTTCATCAGGTCGACCCCGAGTTGGAACGTCGTGCTCCCGGGGTATTTCAGCCTGCGCGTGATGAACGACGGCAGCAACAGCCGCGGAATGCTGAGGTTCGCATTCAGTCCCAGTTCATAGGAGTTGAGCCGTGAGGAACGGCCGCCGGAGTTTTTGTTGCCCGTCTGCCATTCGTACGAGCCGTTCAGTTTCAGGGCGAGGACTTCGCCGCCCCGGAACAGGTTGTTGTTGCTGACCTTGAAGGTGATGCCGGGGCCGATGAAGCTGTTCGACTTCGAGGTTACGTCCGTTTCCAGGGCGGCTTCCAGCGGATAGTCGAACTGCGCGTCGATGGCGACGTCCAGCGTGTCGGAGCCCCGCAGCGAGTCGAGCGGCGTGACGCTCAGGTTGACGGAACGGAAAATGCCCAGCTTGTTGAGGTCGGTCTGCGTGCGGTTTTGGGCATCTACCGTGAAGAGTTGCCCGCTTCGGAGTGTGAGGGCCCCGGACAGGATCCTGGGGCGGATTTTCATCGGCTTCTGGGCGATGACCGTCGCATTGCGCAGGCGGAGCGTGTCCGTCGGGCCGGGTTTGATGTTTGTCAGCCGCACCGTGATGCCGCCCACCCGGTAGGGCTTGAGCGCCACCTCCGGCAGGTTGGGCTTGAGGTTCAGGCGCAGGTCGACCTGCCGCAGACCGGAGGTCGTATCGGCCAGGTATTCCAGGTATTCGGGACGGAAATAGTAATATCCCCTGTTGCGCAGCAGCTGGGAGATTCGTTTGCGTTCGAGCGTGAGGCTGTCCATGTTGTACTGCGCCCCCACGCGGAGCAGGGACGTGGCCCGGAGGCTGTCCATGAGATGCTCCATGCCGCTGTCCACCTCCGGGTAGGCGATCTTCGAATAGTGCCAGGGCGGCGCTATGCCGAGCGTATAGTACACCTTTGCCTTCCGCCCGTGTTTGCGGTAGAGCAGGGAGTCTGCGGCGTGCGAGCCGAAATAGCCGTAATTTTCGAGCACCTGTTCCGCGACCTTCGTCCGGAGCCGGGGCTGTACCTTCGAGATCAGCACGGGCTGTTTGGCCAGCCGTTTGAATAACCAGTATTTGAATCCCTTTTGCCTGGGCGTGTAGAGGTAGTTGTAGGCCCACAGCCCGATCGGCAGCGGGGTGCGGATATAGGGGCTGTAAAGCGGGTTGTTCGGGGCGACCGACAGCGGTTCCTTCACGGCCGATTCGGCTGCGGCGGAGAGCACGACGCCCGAGTCGGGTTCGATCCGGATTTTCTTCACGCCCGTATACAACACCTCGTCCGACCCCAGCCGGCGGGTGGTGGAGCAGGCCGCTACCGACAGCACGGCGCAAACCAGGATGCAGGTATTTCTAATGTGTGCCGGCCTCATCTCGTTTCTGTTTTTTCGCTTTGGGTTTCGTCGACTTGAACAGGTCGCCCAGCCTCAGCAGTTTTTTCCGGATCACGAAGCCCACGCCCGTTTCGGTGATTTCGCCTTCGAGGATGCTTTCATACCCGGTGTGGCGGAATACTTTCAGGTACATGTTGTCGCGCTTGGTCAGCATGTATTCCAGCGAAATGTCGTCGATCAGGTTCTCCTTGAGGTTCTGCGACGGGTCGGCGTCCGTGCTGAACTTGCCTCCGATGACGGCGCGCACGCGGTTGCTGAACAGGTTTTTGGACAACCGGTAGGAGTAGTCGGTGCGCTGGCCGTTGGGGTCGTCCTCGCCGTAGGAGTTGATGCCGAAGCTCAGGTCTACGCCCTTCAGGTTGTTCTGCGCCCACTGGTTCAGCTCCTTCTGGATAAACGAGTTGAGCGGGTTCTCAGAGCTGACCTTCGCCGTGGTTCCGGGGCCCGTGTAGGTGTTGTATATCAGCAGGTTCATAGCCTGGTTGGCGCGTTGCTCGGCCGTGAGCGAATTCAACTGGTTCTGCATGGTGAGGTCTTCGGGGGCCGACAGCCCGAAGCTGATCTCCAGGTCGTCGAGCGAATTGCGGATGTTGATGGAGATGTCGAAATTCACCGCACGGTTGTCCTGCCCGTCCGAGGAGACGTTGGCACGTACGGTCTCCACGGCCGTGATGTTGAATGCCGGGTCGGCGATGTTCCCGATCCATTCGACATAGCTGTCCGGCGTGATCTTGAAGATTTTTTGGGAGATGATGGGCGGATTGTAGCGTACGCTTCCGCCCGAGAGCACGTATTTCCCCGACAGGCGGACGTCGCCCAGCGGGTTCATGGTATAGGTCAGGTTGCCGCCTCCCTTCAGGTCGATCTGGTTGTTGCCGTCCGCCGAAAGGTCTACGGCCGCCTGTACGTCGTTGTTGATGTCGACATTCACCAGCACGTCCATGCCTCCGATGCGTATTGCCTGCGATGTCTCTTCCTGTCCCTGGGAGTCCATTTCCCGGAACGAGACGAACGTCACGATGTTTTGCGGACGCTCCTTCGCGTCCATCGGGGAGTCCTGCATGACGTAGTTGATGTCCGTTCCGCCCAGCAGGGCCACGTTGCCGCGGACGACGAGTTCGTTCAGGGGGCCTTTGGCCGTCGCGTCCAGGTCGAGGTAGGCCTTTCCGTAGACGGCCGTACCCTCCTTCCGGGCTACGTCGACTGCCTGGAAATCCGACGCCCGGAGCGCGAGGTCGGCCGTCATGCGGCTGAAGTCGGCCAGGTCGGCCTCGCCGACGATCGTCAGCGGCTTGCTGTTCGGGGCGAGGAGCGTGTAGTTGTCGAATATGACGCGGCTGTCGTCGATGCGGATCGTGTCGGACGACAACCGGAACGACGTGCCGATCATCGGTACGCGGATTTCGGTCTGTGCGAAGTGCACGCCCCCGTCCAGCCTCGGCCGGTCAGCGGTGCCTCCTGCGTGGATTTTCGCCTGCAACCGGCCGGAGAGGCGGATGAGGTCGTCGGGCAGGAACACGTTGGCCTGCTGCAACGGGAATCCGGGGATCGTCGCCGTGAGGTCGAGCGGGCTTTCGCGCTCTGCGCGGTAATCTCCCCGGACGGTCAGTACCTCGGCGCCGTCGAGCGTCAGCCGCGCATCGGCCACATGTCCCTGATCCTGCTTGTAATAGAGTCCGAAGTCGATGTTGCCGAAGCGCCGTTTGTCGTACGACAGTTCCGCGATGGACAGGTCGCCGCGCAGGGTCAGGCTGTCGGGCGTCATGCCCAGCGTCATGTCCGTACCCAATACCCCGTCGACGGGCGGGGCGGAGGGCAGCAGCCCCAGTGCGGAACCGATGTTCAGGCCGGCGATATCCAGCCGGATGTCGTCGGACGCCCCCGCTCCGGGAACCGTCCGGATTGCGAACCGCTGGTCGCCGTGCCTCATGTCGAGGTCGGCGTCGATGCTTTTGCCATACCTGTAAACGAGGTAATTGCCGGGGTTTACCGTCCAGGGTTCGTACCCGAATACCGGGTCGGGCGGCGTTACGCCCGCCCTGACCAGACTGTCGTTCCATGCGACATCCAGCCCGAAGCGGAACCCCTCGCGTCCCGCCCGGTTTTTCTGGCAGAGGTTTACCTGGCCCCTATTTCCGGCCACATGGCCGTACAGCCCTGCGAGGGCTACGTTGTCCAGGTTCCCCGGGACGTTCGCCGTGCGGAGGAAATAATCCAGCCGGCGGCCGTCCTGCGCGATGCCTGCCGTCAGCGTGTCGAGGACGACGCCTCCCCAGGCCAGCCTCTCCGCCTTTATCCGGAGGGATACCGGCAGGGAGTCGCAATTCACGCCTTCGATGTCCAGCGCGCCGAACGACACCTTTTTTGTTTTCAGAAAATTATTCAGGATATTTTCGCGTCCGGCCGTGACACTCAGGCTGAAATCGGGCAATGCGGGTTTCAGGGCCTCCATGTCGACGCTTTGTGCCCGTATCTGTTGGGCGAGTATGTCGGTGCTCCGCGTCAGGGCCGGAACCAGCGAGTCCACGGGCCCGGGGGAGACGAATGCCAGCGACAGGTCGCCGGATGCCAGTTTGGCCCGCGTCGCCGTCGTGTCGGAGCTCAACGACAGGCTCGTCGGACGGATGCGGTCTGTGCGGTGCCGGGTTCTGACCTCGATGCTGTCCAGGGCTATCCGGGCCGTATAGCTGCCGGCGTCCGAGGCGGACGCCCCGGCCTCCAGCGCAAACGACCCGCCGATTTTCTGCGGGGAGATTCCCAGCTCTGCCAGGTCGAAATCGAAGACGTTGCCCGTGAGCCTGACTTCCTGTTTCCGTTCGGTCAGCGTGCCCGAGATCAGTAGCAACAGCCGCAGCGCCTCGTCCCGGTCGGACAGGCGGCCGGAAAGCTGCCCTCCTTCGAGGTTTGCGTTCAGCTTCACGCCTCCGAAATCCCTGCCGCGGAACTCCGCCCGGTCAACCTGCAGGCGGATGTTCCCCCGGGTCTGCGCCCGGAGCGGATCGAATCCGCTGCCCCCGGCCTGCAGCGCCAGGTCTAAAAGGCCCAGCGAATCGGCCGGCAGAAAACTGTTCAGCGGGAAGCTGTCGCACCGTAATTCGATTCCGTAGGCCTCGCTGCGGGTATCCAGCCGACCTTGCAGGGCTATCTCCCCGCCGTCGGTCGAGAGCGTCGAAGCGGCCGAGAATGCCCCTTTGTCTGCGCCGGCCGTTCCGCGGAGCCGGATGCGGTCGGGAATCGCTATGCGCCGCCGCAGGGCGGAGTCGGGCAACAGCGCTTCGAGGAACGCCATATCCCTGAAATCGCCTTCGAACCGTGCGGAAGCCTCCATGCGGCCGGGGTCGAGCACGTTTCTCGCCGCCCCGTCCGCCGTGAATGCGACGTGTCCGGGCGAGGAGATGTCCAGCCCGGCTTTTCCGATGTCGCCCAGCGTCCCCGCTGCGGTGAGCGCCAGGCTGACGATACGTCCGTCGAGCACGGGCGGTATCAGCGCCGGATAGAGGTATTTTAGGTCTTTGGTGTTCACGTCGGCCATGAGGTCTGCCTTGAGCGGCGAATCCGGAGCCAGTGCCAGAATCCCCTCCCCGGCGGAGATGTTGGCCTCGATCCGGGAAAAGGGCGTTTTCAGGGTGACGCCGGCAAGTGATATGCCCGAGGCGTCCATGCCAATGTCTCCGGTCATGTCGCTCACCGTGAGCCCGCTGCGCTCGGTGAACGCCATGCGGCGGATTTGCAGGGCTATGTCCGCACCCCGGTTGTAGATCGAATCGACCGCCAGGTCGAGCGTCGAGAGGACGATGAACGACGGGTCGAATCCCGCTGCGGGACGATGGTTCAGCAGCCCGTATTCCGCCCGGTTGTCGTCCAGCACGACGCTGCCGACCCGTACTGTCCAGGGGAGCGACGGCGTGCTGCCGCCGGGGACGGGAGCTGCCTCCTGTTTCTCTTTTCCGGGCACTGCCGGCCCCGTCAGGTAGGAGTAGCCGCCCCGGTTCAGCAGTACGCTTTTCACGGATACCTGCTGGCTGTCGAGCCGCACCC
>OAWW01000993.1_pt1 | contig 17984 bp, 17 predicted proteins | sample 1517191 | NCBI WGS metagenome assembly OAWW01 (sample SAMEA2580253, study PRJEB22360) | human gut metagenome | biome: human gut; feature: human-associated habitat; material: faeces | place: Denmark | collected 2008/2010 | reverse complement strand
AGAGACTGCTCTTTCTTCTCCTCTGCGCAGTGCTTCCAGTTCTTTTACCGGCTGCTGAAGCACTTTTTTATCTTTGACATGCACTTCTCTTGGAAATGTAAAGCAGTGCTGCCATCCATCTTCCAGCGTCAGGTTTGTGTATTCCTCACAATCCGGCATTCCCATCCAACTGATGTGGATCCGGCGTCCATCCTCACTTTCAAAACTCTGCGGTGCATAATAATCAAATCCATAGTCCCAGAGTTCATAGTCAGAAAGCACATACTCGGAAAGGATATCCCCCTCTACCAGAAAATATCCGGACTGGTACACATTTCGTGCATCCCACACGCCGCCTTCCAGCCCCTGCACGGAAGTCGATAAAATCTTTCTGCCTTCTGTTTCAAAATAGTCTGGGCACTCCCACATATATCCAAATCGCTCTGCTGTCTTTACATCGCTTTTGTAGATCCAGTTCAGCTGATCCTCAGACTCAAAAATCAGCACTTTTCCTTCATCTTTCTGCGTTCTGGCTCCCTGCACCATGTAATACATGCCGTTTTCTTTCCAGACTTTCGGATCACGTACATGGCAGGTCAGATCCTGCGGATAATCACTGTTTCTCATCAGTTCTCTTTTTCTGCCAAAATGCTCTCCGTCCTCGCTGACCACCAGAACTGTGTTTGCCTCCCGGCCGGTTCGGATATAGTCAAATTCTCCGTCCTCAAGCTTCACATTTCCGGTATAATACAGGTACATCTTTCCGTCTTCAATAAACGCTGATCCCGAATACACGCCATGGCAGTCAAACGGCTGATCCGGATACAGGCTGACACCCTCGTATTTCCATTCGATCATATCCCGGCTTGTATAGTGTCCCCACATCTTCAGACCACCCGTTGCATTAAATGGCGAATATTGAAAAAATGCGTGGTAGATTCCTTTGAACTGACACAGTCCGTTGGGATCATTGAGCCATCCTGTCGGCGGCATCAGATGCAGCTTCTGGCGGAAACGGTCTTTGCCGTCTGCACACGCTTCTGCCGACTTTGTTAAACCTTCCAGATCTCTTGTCAATGCATTCATATCTCTATCTCCTCGTATTTTTTATGAAGTACCATCATTTTTTCTCCACAGCTGACATGATCTGCAGAAACCTTTTCCACATCATAGTCATCTGCATTGGTAAGAATCATCATCGTTGTTGTCTCGTATCCCTCTTTTCGGATCGCATCCAGATCCATCTTAAGAAGTACATCTCCCGCATGAACATAATCTCCGTCTGCCACACACTTTGTAAATCCTCTGCCTTCCATCTTTACGGTATCAATTCCTGCATGGATCAAAAGTTCTCCACCGGATGGTGTGGTCATACAAACTGCATGCCCCGTATCATAAATACTTAGAATCGTACCGTCACAAGGGGCTACAAGCTCCGCTGCTTCCGGCTCTACAGCAACGGTTGTTCCCAGGATCTCCTCCGCAAATGTGGCATCGGAAATCTCAGCTGTCGGAACAACTTTTCCAGAAACAGGACTTCCCAGCGTCTCCTCTGTGACAGTCTCTGCCTGTGAAACCGGAAACTCTTCTGCCGGAATCACTGCTTCTGCCTGCTCTTTTATTTCTTCCTTTTTATCTTTATAAAGGATAAAGGATACCGCAAAGGCAACTCCGACTGCGATCGCCATCTCGACCAGATACTGTACCGGCTGATTCAGGCACAGAAGGATACCAAAAATACCTGTCACTCCGGTTCCTTTTGCTCCAAGGTGTACGATTGATGCATAGAGTGCACCGCATCCTCCACCGATACATCCTGCGATGAACGGCTTGAAAAATCTTAAGTTCACTCCAAAGATCGCCGGCTCTGTAATTCCCATAAATGCACTTAAAGATGATGGAAGTGCCAGCGCTTTGATCTTCTTATCTTTTGATTTTACTGCAACTGCAAGTGCTGCTGCTCCCTGTGCCACGTTTGCCGCACTTGCCAGAGGAAGCCAGTAAGTCACTCCATACTGTGCAAGCTGTCCCAGGTCAATCGCTGCATACATCTGATGGATTCCTGTCACTACGGTCGGTGCATACAGACCTCCCATTACGAGACTTCCCAATCCCAGAGGAAGTGTCAGAAGCCACTGGATACAGTTCAGGATCGCATTCTCCGCCCATACAAAGACCGGACCGATAGCTGCCAGTGTCAGATACCCTGTCACAAATACACTTACCAGAGGTGTTACGAACAGATCCAGTACCTCCGGAACAACCTTGTGCAGCTTTTTCTCAATCACAGACATCAGCCATACGGCAATGATAATCGGAATGATATGTCCCTGATATCCAACCATATCAATCTGATAGAGTCCAAAGAATACCGACTGCGTTGCTTTCACACCTTCTGTCGCCACAGTATACGCATTCTGCAGCGCCGGGTTAATTGTGATCATTCCGATTACAGCTCCCAGGTATGGATTCGCTGAAAAAGCAATCAGAATCTGTAAAAAGGTATACGCTGTATTACTGAACAGATTCGCAAATACATACAGTGAACTGGTCGTGTCAATATGAATAAAATTGTTCGTATTCATAAAATCAAGAGAGTTCATGATTCCCATCAAAAATCCACTTGCCACAATGGCAGGAATGATCGGAACAAAAATATCTCCCAGAAGCTTGATTGCCCGCATAAACCAGTTCTGCTTCTGTACCGCTGCCTCTTTTGCTTCTGCCTTGGAGCTTGCTGTCACTCCTGCAATCTCAATAAACTGATCAAACACCTTGTTGACCGTACCTGTCCCCAGAATGATCTGAAGCTGTCCTGATGCCTCAAACACTCCTTTGACTCCATCTACATTCTCCAGCGCACCTTTGTCTGCCTTCTTGTTATCTGCAATAACCAGGCGCAGTCTGGTCGCACAATGTGCCGCTGAAATGATGTTCTTGCTCCCACCAACATGATTCAAAATTTCCTGTGCGGTTTTTTTGTAATCCATACCTTCATCCCTTTCTTTTTTCTTTGCAAGACTCACGTTTCATGTAATCGATTTCATATCTTGTAAGATTATAATAGTGAAAAAAATGCCATTTGTAAAGATGGCATTTTTACTAATTTATATTTTATTTTTTTTGTATATTTTGCTAGATTTCTGTTTTACAGCAGTTCATATCCAAGCTTAATCTCTGTCGTGAGTGTCTTTCCTGATTCTACCATATCCAGCAGCAATCTGGCGCCTTTTACACCACTTGTCTGGTACCCGAAATGCACGGTTCTGATTCCGCCCGTAACCGCTTTCAGAAACTGATTGTCCCCAAATCCTGTCACCTGAATACTCCTTTGAGGCGAAAGCTGTGCAATTGCTTCGATCACTCCTGCAGCAATGGTATCTGTGGCGCAAGATATGATATCGATATCACTCTCTAATCTCAAAAGATCACATGCCTGCTCATATCCGGACTCCATTGTGAAGCTTGCCCGGCGCAGACATCCTTCCTCCAGCTCTCTGCCAACTGCTCTCAGACCATCCCGGAAGCCGTCTTCTCTGGCTGCACCTGCCGCCTTATCCTCTCTTGTCACACCGATATAAGCAATACGTCCGGACATTTCTTTTCCGATCTGTTCTGCCAGTTCTTTTGCAGCCCCATAATCATCATGGTAAATACAGCTGACCTCGTTTGTCTGCTGTCCGATCACGACGATCGGCACTCTGCACTTTTTCAGTTTTTCCTTGTGCGCACTGGAAAGGACTGTTCCTACCAGAATGATTCCGTCCACCGGATAAGATTCAAACAAATCCATGTATTCCAGCTCTTTGGACGGATCGTTATCTGTGATGGTCAGAAGCATCTGATAGGCTCTTTCTGAAAGTACCTGACCAATTCCCTCTGTAATCCTGCTGATCGACTCTGAATTGATCTTTGGAACAATCACTCCGACCAGGCACGCTCGTTTGGTGCGAAGCGTTCTCGCCTGTACAGACGGGCGGTATCCTGTTTCTTCGATCACTGCCCGGATCCTCTCCTTCTTTTCTTCACTTACGTATCCCCCGTTCATATATCTCGACACTGCTGCACTGGATACCTGCGCAAGCTTTGCAATTTCCTTTATCGTCATAAGTTCTGCTCCTGTGGATTTTCTTTTGACTTTATTATAGAAGTCTCCTCTTCTGTTGTAAAGTAGAAGAACGCTAAAAAGCAGGGACATATCGCCTGTTACGCAATATGTCCCTGCCCTTTTTATCCACGATTCTTAAAATTCAATCGTTTCTGTCTGCTGCTCGATATTATGCCGTCTCGCATATCCGGTCAGAATCATAGTCAGTGCACCGTCGCCTGTCACATTGCATGCGGTACCAAAGCTGTCCTGCAATGCAAAGATTGTCAGCATCAGTGCTGTTCCTGTGGCATCAAATCCAAGAACTCCCGTGATAAGACCCAGAGAAGCCATCACCGTTCCGCCTGGAACCCCAGGTGCTCCGATTGCAAACACGCCAAGCAGTGCACAAAATAAGATCATGGTTCCGACTGACGGCAGTTTTCCATATAAAATTTGGGAGACTGTCATCACAAAAAATACTTCTGTCAGGACGGAACCGCAAAGATGAATATTCGCAAACAGAGGGATTCCAAAGCTTACCATATCATCCCTCAGTACCGGCTCCGACTTTCTGGCACATTTTAAAGCCACTGCAAGCGTTGCAGCAGAGGACATCGTTCCCACTGCAGTAATGTATGCCGGACCATAATGCTTTACAACTTTCCACGGATTGTTTCCGGAGTAAATTCCACCCACTGTATATAAAACAGTCATCCAGATAAAATGTCCTATCATTACGATCAGCACAACCTTGAGAAATACCGGCAGCTGTTTTGTAATCGTTCCTTCGTATGCCAGAGACCAGAATGTAAGTGCGATAAAGACCGGAAGGATCGGAATGACAATCTTGGATACGATCATCAGTACGATCTGTTGAAATTCATCTAATAGCCGGATCACTGTCTCTGCTCTTGTCCATGTTGCCGCAAGCCCGATCAGAATGGAAAATGCAAGGGCACTCATCACGGACATGATCTGCGGAATTTCCAGCTGAAATACAATTTCCGGAAGTTCTTTCAGCCCATCTACTTCCGAAACAATTGACAAATGCGGAATCAGTCCATATCCTGCTGCCATTGATCCCAGCGCCGCTAAAACGGAGGATACATAAGCAAGAAGAACAGCCACTCCTAATATCCTTGACGCATTTTTCCCGAGCTTCGTGATCGATGGCGCAATAAACCCGATCACAATCAGCGGTACACAGAAATTAATCAGTTCTCCTAATACAAACTTGATCGTGACGATCACATTCATGACCGCTTCATTTGAAATCAGCCCCAGCACAATTCCGATGATCACTCCCAAAAGAAGCTGAAACGGCAGACTTTTTAAAATCTTTTTCATCGTTTTCATCCTTTCCCTCATTCTTTATAATTCCTACTTTTTCAGTATGTTTTAAGTATACTATAAATCTGATAGAATTACTATATTTTTTCTAATTTTATGTGGGAAAAAATTTTTTAGAAGTCTTTTCGTATCGATTTGAAGGTGTTACACTATAAATAATAATCTCCATAAATTCACAGCCTTGTTTTTCTGGGACGTCTGATCTAAGGAAAAGATGCCAAAAAAGTCCGTTATGTCCAAAATATGGAACAGACGATCCAGGAGCTTTCATGTGATGTGAAAGAACTGCAATTTTACTTTTTTCCAAAAACTCCATGCCGCAGCTCAAAATGCATCTTGCAAACTCCCCGTCTCTTCGTGCTGCCTACACCGGTCAGTATGCAGAGATCTTTTCATCAGAACCCTCCAAAGGGGCGCTCTGACGCATCTGGCCCAATCACTTGGTATTGCAAAATCTGAGATTGCCTGCATCGGGGACTGAGAAAATGATCTGAGTATGTTTGAGGCTTCCGAAATGAAGTTTGCCATGGGCAATGCCGTTGAGATTCTGAAAAAAGAAGCCGATCATATGCTTCCGGACTGCGATCATAACGGTGTGACTGAAGGGGCTGCGTTATTGGAAATGATGACTACTTAAACCATCCTTTCTTTTTAAAAATCCAGATTTCCACTGCAATAAGAAGCAGACACACAACACAGATGATCCCGTACCCTCCCGGTGCAGTCAGTTCGGGCATATGTGCAAAATTCATTCCGTACCATCCTGCAATCAGCGTCAACGGCATAAAAAGCGTTGTAACAATCGTCAGCACTTTCATAATTTCATTCTGCCGGATATCGATCTGCGTCTGATGCATTTCTCTAAGCTGCATGGAATACTCTTGGAGTGTCTGCACCATGTCATACAATCGTCCTGCCTTCTCACAGAAAAGCCCAAAAAGCAATGCTTCCTGTTCTGTTTGATGTCTCGCTGCATTTTGCTGAAGAGTTTCCCCCATATCCGATAACTGTTCATAATACGCACTCAGCACAGAAAGTTCCTTTCTGGATAACAGGATTTTTCTGTCAAAATCTTCCATATTTCCCTCCAGCAGTTCCTCTTCCAGATGGGAAAGCTTTTCTTCATAATCCTGCAGAAACAGCATGTCATCTTTGATAAGATACTCCATCCAGTCAAACAAAAGCAACAATGGCGAAGTACGCTCTTCATCCTGATATTCCCGGACTTTTTTCATCTCTATTTTGATATGATCCTGATTTTCAATAAAGATCAGCTGTTCCTCTGCAATACAGTACCCAAACGTGATCTTATCTCCTGTCAGCTTTGTTTTTCTTGGAATCGCAAATGTTCCTGTGACTGCCTGACGCAGACATTCTGCCTTACAGAAATGCACTCTGTTCAACGCAATTTCACCAAAATTTCTTTTAAAAATATGCGGATACTCCGCCTGAAATTTTTCCGGTGTCAGAATTCGCAATTTGTTTATACTCTTTTGCACAATCTCATCCTTTCTATTACAGCCTGTCCGGATATCTGCAGTTACTCTGCCTCATCCAATATTTTTTGTATGGTGTTTTTTACCAGTGTAAATGCCACCGGATTCTTTCCGCTGTTGATCACAATATCTGCCATACATCTCGTCGGCTCTACATATAAATAATGCATCGGTTTTACTGTTGTCAGATACTGCTCCACAACACCTTCCATATCACGTCCCCTCTCCTTGACATCGCGGATGATCCGACGCAGGATTCGTTCATCCGCATCTGCCTCCACATAAACCTTGATGTCCAACAAATCTCTCAGACGCTCATCTGCCAGAACAAGAATCCCTTCCAGAAGAATTACTTTTTTCGGTTCCACCCTCACAACCTGATCCGATCTTGTATGCTGTGTATAATCGTATACCGGACAATCTACTGCCTTTCCTGCTTTCAGGTCCATCAACTGCCGGATCAAAAGCTCTGTCTCCATTGCATCCGGATGATCATAATTTGTCTTTCTTCGCTCTTCTAACGGGATGTCACTCTGATCCCTGTAATAATTGTCATGATATAAAACTGCTACATCCTCTTTAAATTCTTTCTTTAATTTTCTCGTAAATGTAGATTTTCCTGAACCGGTTCCACCTGCAATTCCTATGATAATCGTTTTCATATTTTCTCTCCATGTATCCGTTTTTCTTTTTACTATACCATATTTTCTTTCAGGAGAGTTACTCTATTTTGCAAACTCTTTTATCTCTGCTTCTGTTCTTGCAAACTGACCGACTGCTTTTTCTATTTTTCCTCCATGCCTATAATACTTTGCTTCCGTTTGCGGTTAATTTAAACCTGGCTCCCAGTACTTCTGCCGCTTTCCTACACATCATCATCCTGCCGAGAAAAATTTCAAAATATTCATACATTGTACAAATCTCCTCGTCAATCTGTAAATTCAATGCGATCAGATGCTTCTGTGCATTCACTTTTACAGCCGCATTTGTCACTGCATAATTCACACGGTCGTGCTTATCAAAACTTGCTTTTTCTTTATTTCTTACACGATTTCTCCTGACATCTGTCTTATCCGCAAGAATCAACGCAGCTGATATTGCATCGATGGCCTCCCCTGTAGATTCATCATGATTTCCAATCGCTGACATAACAAGGATTCTGTCTCTCAGCGGCATTTTCAACTTTTCCAAGATTGAACATGCCAGAATTGCCCCATATTCTCCATGATTCTTTCGATTGATCACATTCCCAATGTCATGCATAGCCCCCGCAATCTCTGCAAGTTCAATCTCATGTTCTGTATATCCAAATTTTGACAAAATCATCCCTGCACGTTTTGCAACTATTGCACAATGTTTTTCGGAATGATCGGTATACCCAAGAATTCCGAGATTTTCGTTGCCCTTCTCCAAATACGCTTTTACTTCCTCATTTTGTAATATCTCTTTGTAATTCAATTCTTTCGCCTTCTCCAATTCCATTTTTCCGTCTGAAAATTTTTCTGCTATTTCTGTCTTTTTTCCGCATTTGCATAAGCAGCCTCATAAAAGCACTCCTGGGAATTCAATTTCTGTACATGAAGATTTCGATCCACATAGATTCCTTTTTCCGTCAGACATTTTCCTTTTTCATCATCCTTCATCATCGTTTCAAACATCCAGTCCAGCTGATTTTTTAATCGTTCATCCAGAACCGGGGCAGCCACCTCCACACGACGAAGCGTATTTCGTGTCATAAAATCTGCTGAGGCAATATACACATTCTCTCTTTCTTTCGTTCCAAATCGATAAATTCGAGAATGTTCCAGGAAACGCCCTACAATACTTATCACAGTTATGTTTTCTGTATACCCTTTGACACCTGGAATCAGACAGCAGATTCCTCTGACAATCATTTCAATCTTTACGCCTGCCTGAGACGCTTCGACTAATTTGCTAATGATCACCTTGTCTGTCAAAGAATTGATTTTAATTCCGATGTATCCTTCTTCTCCATTTTTCACATGTTGAATTTCTTCTTCTATCATATCCAACACTTTATTCTGCAAACATTTTGGTGCTACTAATAAAAGATGGGTTTCTTCCACTGTTTCTCCTCTTAACAGTGCTGCAAACACTTCAGCAGCCTCTTTTCCGATTTCTTGATTTCCTGTAATCAATGACAGATCCGTATACAGCGCAGATGTTTTTTCATTATAATTTCCAGTTCCGATCTGTGTCACATAGGACACTCCTTGCTCTGTTTTTCTGGAAATCAGGCATAATTTTGAATGTACTTTATACCCGTTTAATCCATAAATCACACGACAGCCGGCCTCCTCCAATTTTCTGGAATATTCAATATTATTTTCTTCATCAAAGCGGGCGCGAAGTTCTACCAGTACAACAACTTCTTTTCCATTTTCTGCGGCTTCCACCAGTGCATCTACAATCTGGCTTTTATTTGCCAAACGGTACAACGTCATTTTAATCGATACAACCGACTTATCCTCCGCTGCTTCATATAGCAGATTGATAAAGGATTTCATACTTTCAAACGGATAAGATAAAAGCACATCTTTTTCCAGAATCTGCGGAATCAAAGATTCCTTATCATTCAACTGAGGGGTTGGCCTTGGGGTTCGTCTTGGATAAAACAACTCCCCTGCATTTGTATTTTTCAGATAGCTCTGAATAGCAAAGACAAATGACAGATCCAATGGGACTTCCGACCTAAATACATGTTCCTTTTCCACGTGGATCGTTTTGCATAACGCATGCATCATTTTTTTATTCAGAGTTCCGGTAAATTCCATCCTGACCGGGTTCATCCGCTTTCTCTCTTTGATTAAATTTTCCATCGCATCTCTGTAATCCAGATCCTCGTCATAAATCATCTCTGTGTCAATATCTGCATTTCTTGTGACACGAATCAAAGATTTTTCTTTCACACTATAATTTTTAAAGAATTTCGGAAGAAATTGCAGAATTAATTCTTCTGCAAGCAGAAAGGTTCCCTTTCGAGTTGGAATATCGATCAATCTGCGGAACACATTGTTGCTGCATGGAATGATTGCAGTTCTCGTCTTCCCACCCTTCGACTCCAAAAGAGCAACAGCATAGATATCCTTATTCTTTAAAAAAGGAAAGGGCTGCTGTTTGCTTACGATATTCGCTGATAAGTAGGGTGCAATTTCCCTGTCAAAATATTCCTCCAAAATTTTTCCTTCTTCTGCAGACAGCTTATTAAAATTGATCAAACGAATTCCTTTCGGCTCCAGTTCCCCCATCAATTGTTCATAAATAACCGTCTTTTTCTCCTCTAGCTCTCGTGTTGCCCTTATAATTGCTTTCACTTGCTCTTCACTTGTCATATTGGTTTTATTCTCACGAACAACTTCTGATACATCCATTTGATCCATCAACGTTCCTACTCGAACTCGATAGAATTCGTCTAAATTTGACTGGTATATCGATACAAAAGTCAACCTCTCTGCAAGTGGGACTTTCGGATTTCCCGCCTCATTCAATACTCTCTCATTAAACTTCAACCAGGATAATTCCCGATTCATCATATATGGACTTTTCTTTATTTTTTTCTCTGCTTCTTTCATCTAAACAGTTCCTTTCTATGTTTTTTACTCGCTTTTCTTCTACAAACGGCGGATAGCATCCGTTGCCAACACGGATCTTTCACATTCTTCCGGCAACAAAGTAACCTGCCAGCATAACGGACTTCCCTTCATATGCTCTGCAGCATAACTCAATCCATTGGTTCTTTCATCCAAATAAGGTCTGTCTATCTGATTTGGATCTCCCAATAAAATTATTTTTGTTTCTTTTCCGGCACGCGTAATAATTCCCTTAATCTGTGCCGGTGTCATATTTTGCGCTTCGTCTATGATCAAATATGTATTCATAATGGATCTTCCTCTGATAAAGGTCAGAGCCTCTGTCTGGATGATTCCTCTGTCAAAAATTTCCTGTATTTTATCATTCAATTCCTGCTCATTTGAATATCGCTCACGATCACTGGAATCTACCAATTGTTCCAGATTATCCATAATCGGACGCATCAAAGGAGAAATCTTTTCCTGCTCATCACCTGGAAGAAATCCAATGTCAGAATCAAATAAAGCATTCGGACGACAGATCAGGATCCTCCGATATTCTCCAGATGGATTGTTTAACAATTTTTCCAGTCCCACTGCCAGTGAATAAAAAGTTTTGCTCGTCCCTGCCATTCCTTTTACAATGACAAGCGGAGCTTTCTCTGCAGACTGCATCAATGCTTCCTGTAAAAAATACTGTCCTACATTCCTTGGACTAACTCCATATGGAGCAGCTTTTCTATAATCAAGCTTTCGGATCATCCCTTTCTCAACCCGCCCCAACTGAGTCTTTTTCGGAGACTGATCCGCTTTTAACACAATAAATTCGTTTTCAAACAATTCCGGGCAAGTGTGATTCCCGCTCATATCACAGCAATATACACATTCTACCGGAACTCCCTTTTTCTTAAAATCTTTAAACAATTCTTCTGGTACAAACACCTCTCTCCTCCCCAAATACTGCTCCTCATGTACCGCAACCTGCTCTGTCCCAAAGTCCTCTGCCTGAATTCCAAGCAACTGTGCTTTGATACGCAAAAGAATATCTTTTGTCACCAGAATCACCTGTTCTTTCAGATCATTTGACAGCCCTACACAAACTTTCAGAATGCGATTATCAGATTTATGTTCCGGAAGATCCGGAGGCAATTCAACGTTCCGGTAATTTTTTTCTACACGCAGAGTCCCTCCTCATTCCATACGCACCCCTTCCAGCAAATTTCCTTTTTCTCTGTGTGCGTCCAAAATCCGAATCACTTTGCGTACATTGGCACCTTTTTCTCCCTCTTCTTTTTTCATGTTATCCAACTCTTCTAACACTGTCATCGGAAGTACCACTGTATTTTCCTCAAAACATTCGACCGCATAGGGTGCCTGAATCAGCACATTTGTATCAAGTACATATGTTTTTTTCATAAAAGACCTCTTCACATCTTTGTTTTTATTCCATCGCACAAACAATCTGCGCAATGTTCTTTTACAGATTACCTCTGCCTCGTATAATCCAATATCACATTTATATAAAATTTGGGTTAAAAGTAAAAAAAGATTTCACTTTTTATGTCTTCAAAAGTGAAATCTGAATACTTCGGCTATCCTTTTTTATTTATTCTTCTGTTTTCTTTTTCTCTCTATACCCTTTTATCCCCCAAAATAAAATCACAAAACCGCTCATTATCAACATACATACTAATTGGTCTTTTGTCTTCTCCGACATAGGGGCATTGTCTATCAGTACCCGCATTCAAATCATAAATGTCTCCGACTTCACTGGCCGGTCCCCTCCCAGAACAATTTCAACTGGAAGTTGAAAGCTTGCTCTCATTGCAAAACTCTGCATGGATGCCATATAAGCATCCTCTTTCCTCATTCTTCTATTTCTAATTCTTTCACAAAATTTTAACTCAACTGTTTTCGATTTGTACAGCAGTAATCGCTTTACATCAATAAATCGGTATTGTTATCGACGTTGAATCAGCGAATATTCGAACCGGCTGGTCAAATAATAGTTTTGAAACAACTCAATCGGTACTTCCCGATCTTTCTGAATCCCATACGTAATACCATCAGAATATAGCAGCGGCGTATCTTCTTCTACATTCAAAAATCGGGAGATATTTCCGTATGCAGAGACAGCTTTTAATTTCAAAGAAGTCGTGGTAATCTGAATATGATATTGCTCCTCCAAAACCTGATACAGGGAATTTTGTTCAAAATCATATGTTTCAATCTCTCTGAATAATTGATAAGGCAACACTGTGCTCGTCAGACATAATGGCGATCCGTCCGCAAAATAAATTCGCTCCATAAAAAAAACCGGATCTGCTTTTTTTAATCCGAGTTGTTCTGCCTCTTCCTTCGTACAAACACGAAGTCCGAATGACAATAATTTACGAGATGGTGTCATCCCCTGTCGGATGATTTCTTCCGTATAGCTTGAAATCGAAGTCAATTCCTGAAGTTTTACTTTTTCTTTCACACATGCTCTTTTTCCCTGCATTTTTTCAACATATCCTTGATGATACAGCTCATCAATCGCACGTCGGACTGTTACACGACTTACACCATAACATTCGATTAAATCAGATTCACTGGGAAGCTCTGCTCCTGGAGCAAGTTGGCCTGATTCTATCTGTGCAATCAGTTCTGCTTCTATCTGTGCATATTTTGGTGTTTTTTTCATACAAATTCCTCCTGCCTTGTATCATCATTATACTCCAAAAAGTACAGCTTTTCAAACCACTTATTATAACAAGTTAACAAATTTTCTCCTGATTTTTTGTGGATTTTATGAATTGTATTTTTCATTACTTTAACTTATTATAACAAGTAGAAAGGAGATGTAGTAACATGAAGAATCATATATTAGGTACCTTATATGGAATGGCAATCGGCGATGCGATGGGAATGCCTCCAGAATTGTGGAGTCGAAAACGTTGCCTGGAATATTACGGTAAAATCACAGATTTTTTAGACGGCTGTCCGGAAAATATCATTTCTTATCAATACAAAGCAGGTCAGTTTACTGATGATACAAGCCAGGCATTGACTATTTTAGACAGCCTAATAGAAACAGATTTTATTCCGAATAGTCAAAACATTGCCACACACATTTTAGAATGGGCCGAAAAGGAACATGCTTTTGAAAATAATATTTTAGGTCCAACATCAAAAGTTGCTTTGAAACTCTTCCAGGAAGGAAAAAGCGCCAAGGAATTCTCAGATGAATCCGTATCCAATGGGGCTGCAATGCGGATTGCACCAATTGGGACATTATTTTCCACAACACAAAAAGAAGAGCTATGCCGCTATGTTGCAGCAGTATCCAGTGTAACACATACAAGTGATATTACGCTAGCTGGTGCTTCTATGATCGCGATGGCAGTTGCCTCTGCGCTGGAATACCATGACCGCGAAAAAATGATCGAAGATGCACTTTCTGTAGAAGAATACGCAATGAATCTTGGCGCTTCTACTCCAAGTCCGTCTCTGGGCGCAAGAACAAAACTTGGTATCCTTCTGGCACAAACTTACGCAAATGATGAAACTGCGTTTTTAGAAAATATCTACAATGTCATCGGAGCAGGTGTAAATACTTCGGAATCTGTTCCCGCTGCTTTAGCAATTGCTTATTACAGCTTTGATGTTCGAAAATGCGCGTTACTCTGTGCAAACTTAGGTGGCGATACTGATACGATTGGGGCAATGGCTGCTGCCATTTGCGGTGCAGCTCAGGGACTCTCCGAAATTCCTGAAAAAGATATTGCTTTGATCCAAAAGTCAAATCAGATTGATTTTACAAAATATGCAGATGCAATCATCAAAAAAAGGGGGCAAATCAAATGGGAAAAGGATGTATCGTAATCGGTGCAGCTATGCTAGATATCGTGATGGAAATTGATCGAATTCCAAAATCCGGAACGGATGTCTATGCCAAAGGACAATCCATGATGGTTGGCGGCTGCGCATATAACGTAGCAGACATTTTAAAACATTTCGGTGTAAACTACACATTGTTTGCACCAATCGGAACTGGAATGTATGCAGATTTCATTCGCAAAGAACTAAAAAAGGCCGGACACGAAAGCCCTGTCCACTGCGAAAATTCTGATAACGGATACTGTCTCTGTATGGTAGAAGCAGACGGCGAACGCACATTCTTAACTGTCCCCGGAATCGAATGTCATTTTCAAGAGGAATGGTTTTCTTCCCTTGCTGTAGATTCTTATGACTCTGTTTATGTGAGTGGATATGAATTAGAAGGAGACGGCGGTGATGCCATTTTAAATTTTCTGGAGTCCAATCAAGAATTGACCGTTTATTATGCCCCAGGCCCACGAATCACTTATATTGATCCAAAAAAATTGAAACGTCTGTATGCACTTCATCCAGTCATGCATCTGAATGAATTAGAAGCTTTAACTTCTACAAATACCGACGATATCACTCAGGCAGCAGAAATTCTTTCGAAATCAACTGGAAACACTGTGTTAATCACATTGGGGAAACAAGGGGTACACCTTTTTGAAAATGGAACTCACGCCTTAGTTTCTTCCAAACAGGCAACTGTTGTCGATACGATTGGTGCTGGTGATTCCCACATCGGTTCTGTCATTGCCATGCGAACAATGGGGCACTCTTTTCTGGAAGCAATCTCCACGGCAAATCGGATTGCCGCGAAAGTAGTCAGTGTCAAAGGTCCTATCATTACAACAGAAGAATTTGAAAATGCAAAACAAGATGAAACTTAAAAACCATTCTTAGAAAGGAAACAAATCATGAGTAAAGTAAAAGACTTTTTTAAAGGCTGGAGCAAATTTGAATTATGCTGGCTGGTTTTATCAACCGTTATTATGATTGTACTAAGCATCATCTGGGGCGATAATACACTAGCTCTGATCAGTGGAATCACCGGAATTCTAGGAGTTGTTCTCGCCGCAAAAGGAAAAGTAAGCACTTATTTCTTTGCAACGATCAATGTCGCTATTTACGCTTATCTAACATTTAATAATCACTTATATGGGGAATTCATGTTAAATGCCTTTTACTACATTCCGATGAACTTTATCGGTTTCTATCTTTGGTCGAGGCATAAAGATGAAAAGAGCGGTGAAGTAGAGGGGAAAGCTCTGACGCCAAAACAAATCGTAATTCTTTTGGCTGCCACAGCCGTGATTGTTATCATTTACTGGCAAATTCTGACTCATCTTGGCGGACAACTTGCCTTGATCGATGCCATGTCAACCGTCTTTTCTGTCATTGCCTTGATTATGCAGGTTGCACGTTACGCAGAACAATGGCTGTTATGGATTATTGTAAATATCGTATCCGTCATTATGTGGATTCTCCTGATTGGAAAAGATTCTTCTGCAGTTACCATGGTTGTAATGTGGATTGCTTACTTATTCAACTCCATATATGGATATTACAACTGGAAAAAACTTGCTGCGAAAAACAGCAAACATCATTAACCCCTCTTGTTTTCAGAATTTTTACGAATTTTCCTTCTCCAAAAATACTCCAGTTGCCCAAAAGCAGCCGGAGTATTTTTCAGTCAAACAGACTGTGATTCGATATAAAAATAGTTCAAAATACTGTAACTAGCTTCTTGCAGCTCCATCCACAGATAAAATTTCACCAGTTACATAGCTTGCCATATCACTTGCAAGAAAAAGGAATGCATTTGCAATGTCTTCCGGTTCTCCAACTCTTCCAAGAGGAATCGTTGCGATCAGCGGTTTGATCACAGCTTCCGGAAGTGCCGCAACCATATCTGTTCTTGTAATACCAGGCGCTACTGCATTTACACGGATATTATCACAGCCAAGTTCTCTTGCCAGAGACTTTGTCAATCCATTTACAGCAAATTTCGATGCAGGATATCCACATCCGGATGGTTGCCCATAAATACTCACCATAGAGCTTGTATTCAAGATTACGCCTCCGCCCTGCTCTTTCATAATCTTTGCCGCTGCCTGAGAACAATTGAATACTGCTGTAACATTCAGATCCACAATTTTCTGGAATTCTTCTGGCTGATAATTATAAAACGATGTGCTCTGAGAGATTCCTGCATTATTTACAAGAATATCAACAGCTCCAAATTCTTCTTTTACCTGATTTATCATCGCTGTTACCTGTGCTGTATCTTTCAAACTTGGATATTTTCCACTTATCTTCGCATCTGGATATAACTCTTTCAACTGCTCCAATGCTTGATCAACCGTTTCCTGACGTGACCCCCATAGAGAAACAGCCGCACCGTTTTCAATAAATTTCTTTACAACTGCAAAACCAATTCCACGAGTCCCTCCCGTAACAATTGCTACTTTATTTTTTAACATCATAAACATCCTTTCTCTTTAATATAGAAATAGTAATTATTATTGTTTTATGTTACTATTCTTTTTTGGTTCTGTCAATAATATCAAGAGATTTTCTGTGTGTAATCAAAAGAAATATCAACAAATATCCTCGTTTTTTTCATAAATCGCTTTTCATATGCAGATGCTGCAGTATCAAGGATCCACTGGAGGTCCTTCATCCCCCATTCTCTCCTTCTGCAAATACCATAACGGACAATATTGATAAAATCACCTTTTATAAGACACCGTAAAAATAATTTGCACCTGAAAAAGCGGTTGTATGAATAATCCGGGGTGAAATCCATCACCTGTCCGGCGTATGGAAATCAATATTCCGCTTTTTTGCATTTGCGACCGCCGGAGAGCGCAAAATGCAACCCGATTATCTTGCATTTAACAGTATGTCATTCAGCAATGGGGCTAATCGTGATACTGAACTACAAGTTATTGTATATCAATACTGGAATGCTGATGAAGTGGTAGCGGAAATCGAACCACTATATTCGGACGTTTTTGCTCCATTTTCTTTCCTCCAATCTGTTTTTCTCAGATTGGAAATTGGTGGATCTCGTCCTTTGTGAAGTGACAACTTATGACAAAATACTACAAAAAAAAGGTGTATTCGACTTTCGTCGAACACACCTTTACAGAATTTAGTAAAATCACGTAATATTTTATCAGTTTTTGTCAAATAAAAAAAGTCACATTTCTTTCTTGAAATATGACTTTCTATTATTCGTGATTGTAAAATAGTTAATGATATCTTATCTATATCCTAATATTCCTCTTATCAACCTTTAGAGTAAACCACTACCTCTATCAAGCTACTATAAACTTGACCATAGACTTCCAAACATTTAAATTTGATTTCTAAATAAATTGAATATCATCTTAGAAAAATATTTTTATCACTATACTTTTCAGTCGATACATCTTTTCATATCAACATTATTTGACTTTAGTACCTCAACAATTTCTTTTATCTACTTTATGATTTAGCCGAGATACGTTAGAGCATATCACCAGTTGTCCTTTACCGATATAAATAAAAAAATAGGAGTAGAGTAATTTTTACATCCACTCCTATTTTGTTTTTACTATTTTCAAGACATGT
>OAWW01000990.1_pt1 | contig 18033 bp, 7 predicted proteins | sample 1517191 | NCBI WGS metagenome assembly OAWW01 (sample SAMEA2580253, study PRJEB22360) | human gut metagenome | biome: human gut; feature: human-associated habitat; material: faeces | place: Denmark | collected 2008/2010 | reverse complement strand
TACCGCTTCTGGGCGGGTGGGCCGTGGGAGGGGCCGGCTCGCCGCCGCTGTCCATGGTCGTGGCGTTCGCCGTTTCCGACCAGTCGGAATCGAGGCTGCCGACCGCCTTGACCTTGGCCCAGTAGGAGGTGTTGCTTTCCAGGTTGGTCAGCTCCTGCGACGTTGCCGTGGACGCGATGCCGGTCTTGTAGGCATACTCGCTTTCGGGGGCTGAGGCCGAACCTTTCCAGTAGGCGACCGTGTAGGAAGTCGCATCGGGGACAGCGTTCCATTTGAGCGTCAGCCTGTCGGCCGCCGCTGCGGCGTCGAACGAAACCCCGCCCGGTGCTGCGGGTTTGGTCGCGGGGGTGATGGCCGTGCAGGTGACGACCACGTTGTCCAGCAGGGCGCGTTTCTCGCTCGTCGAGATCACGATGCGGCAATCGGGCGTCACGTTCGTGAGGGTTGCCTCGAACTCGCGGAACCGGGCTTTGGCAGCCGAAATATCCACGGGGTCGGCCGCGGAGACCTCCGTGACCGTGCCGGTGATGGCGCCCTTTGCGCCGAGCACGGCGCCGCGGACGGCCTTGACGAGGATTTTCCCGGCATCGGCGCCCGAACCGTCGTATTTCTCGCTGTAAGCCTGTGCCGAGAAGCGCACCTTGACGGTCGCCGCATCGGGCAGGGCGGTCAGTTCGGGGGTGTAAAGCGAGGCGGCCGCACTTCCGGCGCCCATCTTGACATAGCCCGGGCGGCCAGCGATGTTGCCCGACTTGCCCCAGGCCGAAAGGCCCGTGCCCTCGGTGTAGGGCGCAGCCACGCCGCCGCCGCTGAACAGGTCGAACTCATTGGCCGTACAGCGGGTGGCCGAGAACCCCGAAGGATTGTCGCCCGAAGCTGCGGCGTAAGTCCCGCGGTTCGAGCTCGGGGGATAGTAGCCCGCGGCGAAATTGGCGATGTCGCCGCCGTGGATCACCTTGGAGAAATCTTCCGCCAGGAGGATGTCGCCCGCCTTTGCCGAGCCGGGAGCGGTGGCACCCGCCTGCGGCCCCGCGGCGGCAGTCGCATATGCGAGCGGGTCGGAGAAGAAATCGTTGGTCTTGTCGTCCACGCAGACGTAGTAGGTCGTGGCGGGGGCCAGTCCCGAGAAGGTGAAGCGGAAGCGGTTCCCGGCCGTGATGCCGAAGACGTTCGAGGCATTCCAGCCGACGAAGAGATCCTTGCATTCGGCGTCGCTGTAAAGTTTCACGTGGTAGACCTGCGCACTGCTGTTGACACACGCCTGGCCGTCCGCACGGGCCCATTCGACCGTGAGGGTCGAGGAGGTCGCCAGCACTTTCGACACGACGATCCCGGCCTGTACCGGGGCTATGTCCGTCTTCTGCGACACGACGGCGGAGTAGTCCGAATCGTAGCCGGGGTTGTTGTAGCGGCACGCCTTGACCTTCGCGTGGTACTCGGTGCCGGCCTCCAGTTCCTTGAGCAGGTACGAGGCCGAGGTGATGCCCTCCGCTACCGTGGCGTCCTTCTCCTCGGTGCCGTCGGCCCACCATGCCACCGTATAGGAAGCCGCCCCGGGCACTTCGTCCCATTCGAGGGTCAACTTGTCGGAATAGACGGCTTCGGCGTCGAATTTCACGTTCGCCGGAACGGTGAGTTTTTCCAGTTTGGTCTCGCCGTCGTAAACCACGACGATGTCGTCGAGCAGGTAGCGGGTCTTGTTGGCGCCCGCCTGCGCGGGGTTCGACGAGAAGGCGATGCGCGACGTGGGCGAAAGGCCGTCGAGCGTCACCGTGAAGGTCTCGAACCGACCTACGGCCGACGAGATGTCCACGACTTTCGAAGCCACGGCCGTGCCTTTCTTGCTCACGGAGTTGTTCGACCCGAACTCGGCGCCCTCGATGGCTTCGACCACGATGTCGCTGCCATAGACGTTTTCGCCTTCGGCATAGGCGCTGGCCGAGAAACTCACCGTCACGGTCGTGTTCTTGGGCAGGGCCGCCAGCTCGGGCGTATAGAGGATGCCGATACCGCCGCCACCGCCGCCGCACTTGATGTAGCCCGGACGGGTCGAGGTGTTGCCCGACGACCCCCAGCCCGTCATGCCGAGGCTTTCGACATACTCGGCCGAGGTTCCGCCCGTGTGGATGTGGAATTCCGTAGCCCAGTTGCAGACCGGACGGTCGCCGTCGGCCTGCGGGTTCTCGCCCGTGGCGGGTTCCCAGGCCTTGCGGTAGTCGGTCCCCGATACGGCGTTGTAACCTGCCGCCGAGCGGACGATGTCGCCGCCGTGGATGAATGCCGCGAAATCCTGCGCCAGCACGATGTCACCGGCCTGTGCCGGATTGTTCGGCGAGGCTTCGGGCCCGGCCTTGGCCGTGGTTCCGGCGACGACGGGGGTCATGATATTGCCGAAGCTGGCATTGGTAACCCGGGCGTAGTAGGTCGTTTCGGGATCGAGCCCCGAGAAGGTGAACCGCACGACGGGATAACCCGCCAGGGCGGTGAAGATGCCTTTGTCCGACGCGAGTTTTCCGTCGGCCAGCCAGCTGACATGCAGCTCGCTGCACGCCTCGTCGCGGAACAGTTCGATGTTGTAGAGGCGCGTGGCGTCGGTCGCCGCATCTTCGGTATACGACCACTCGTAGGTGAGCGTCGACCCCGTCGCGGCATTGAGCGTGAGCTTCGGGTCGAGTTCGAGGATACCCACCGAGGCCATCAGCATGGCCGGCTGCTCGTTTGCCGTGACGTATACCCAGTCCGAGGTGGAGGAGTAGGGGAAGTTGGCCCTGACGCGGCCGTAGTATATCCGGTCGGTCGCCAGGTCGGTGAATTCGTGGTAGTCGATCGCGTCGGTGGTCTTGCAGAGCGCTTCGCTCACGGGGTTCATCTCCCCGTCGACGAGCTGTACGGTGTACGACGTCGCGCCGCGGATGAAATCCCAGCAGATCGTAAGCGACGTGGGCCCGTATTCGAGCAGTTTCACGTTCTTCGGGGTCTTGGACTTGTTGGCCCCCGATATTTCCACGCCGTCGTCCTTGCAGGCCGTCAGCGAGACTGCGGCCGATAGCGAGAAGAGGGCGAACAGAATATATAAAATGCTTTTTTTCATGGTAGTTGTCCGGTTTTAGTATACGAGCTTGATGTCGTCGATGTACCAGCGGCCCGCCTTCACCGAGGAGCCCGAGAACCAGCTGTCGGCCGTGGAGATGAAGAATGCCAGATTGGCTTTCGCGCCGGGATTGGGGATGACGGCCGTGACCTCGACCCACGTGTAGGCGGGGATGTCGAGCGAAACGTAGCTCTTGGTCGAAGCTACGATCTTGTCCAGCGTGCCCTTCGGGATCCAGAACCCGTCGTTCTTCTCGCAGATGCCCACCATGCCCTGGTCGGGGGCTGCGGCCCAGATGGCGACCTTGCAGGTCAGCAGCAGGTCGTAGCCCGCGGGGATGTTCAGCACCGGGGAGATGAGGTTGCCCGGCTGCCCGTCGGCATTGTCGCTCGCGGCGCCCAACTGGATGTAGCCCGGACACATGTAGTTCAGGTAGCCTGTCCACCCCTCCATGCCGATGGCGCGGTAGAACGCCGCGTTGCCGTTGCGTACGGTCGAGGTGATGCCGCCGATGCTGGCGTTGGTGCCCGCCGTAACGCTCACCGTCTCGTTGTCGAGGCTCAGGTTGGCCACGGTCTTGTCGGCCGTCGTGACACCCGCCTTCTGGCCGATGCAGTCGCCGCCCCAGGGGAATTTGCCGAAGTTCTGCGTCAGCAGGGGAAGCTCCTCGCCCTGGGCGTCGAACCCGGCGCGGACGATGGTCGAAACGGAGCCGAAGTCCTTTTCCGCGCCGGCCTCGTCCATAGCCTTCACGGCGAAGGTCACGATGCCCTGGCGGGTGGCGGTGCCCGTCAGGGGTACTTCGATGTAACCGTTGCCGGCCGCCGAGATCGAATAGCTGCCGGCGGGGGGCGGGGGTCCCCCCCACCTCCGAGGCATCGGCCACTGCCGCTGGCGGCCGTGATCCCCTCGCCGCCGGTCTGCGTCACCGTGACGGTGTATTTTTCCGTGCCGAGCGCCTTGATGTAGGGGATGCGGAGCTTGGCCCCGGCTTCCGCGTTGAGTTTGAGCATACCCGAGACGTCGAACTGCTGTCCGTTGTCGAAGGGTTTCCACTCGAAGATACCGTTGTCCTGCCTGATGGCGATGGCGACGTTCTCTTCGCCGCAGCCGTGCAGGTAGATGGTGGCGTTACGCTCCTCGGAGGTGTTCTGGTCGCAGGTGACCGTCACCTTCTGGTAGGTGCCGGGGTCTCCCTTGCCCGAGAGCTGGTCGACATGCACCCAGCCGTAGGCGTTCGTCCACTCGCGGCTGTCGGGGGTGTCGCTGATTTGCCAGTCCCCCGTGGCGCGGATCGTGAACGTATCGCTCGATTCGACGTACGGGAAACTCATCTCGCGCAGGTTGCGTTTGAGGAACCCCTGGTCGTCGTCGCTGCACGCGGCAAGACCGCAGATCCCGCCCAACGCGAGAACTATCGTCAGTTTATGAATAAATTTCATCATGATTGGATCGTTAGTTTGTTTGTAAAACCGATAAAAAAAATCAGAAACCGACTCCGGATACACTGCCGGATGTCAATTTCCTACACGGTTTCTAACGATATCGAATGACTTGCATTGCAAATATAGCAATTTTCCGGGATTCGCAAGAAAAATGTTTAAAATTTTACGAACCTTGCGGCGAAAAACCGAAAAATAAAATATCTGTAATATATAGGTATAAAAATTTGCATTGCAATTTTGTGAAAAAAGCTTCCGGCATTGGGTAGTTTGCCCCGGTCGCTTGTATCTAATGCAGACCGGACGGAAAACGCCGGCCGCAACCGACCCAATGCAAACTAAAAAAACGATTATTAACCGGAAACTTTAAAACAACTTCGACGATGTCTGACTAATCCCTCCCCCTACACCAGCACTACACGGTTTTTTATCGGACGACGGATGACTTGCAAGGTTCTGTCTGCCGTATCGGAACGAATTTCCCCGGAGCCCGCCTGCACGGCGCGGCTGCGGACGTGCTTTGCACGCGGCAGCGGGAAATAACCAATTAACCGAATTGAAACTATGAAGAAATTATTCCATAAAGGACTATGTCTGGTCATGGTGCTCTGCGCGGGGGCTTTCGGCTGCTATGCCGCCCAAGGATCGCTCCCCGGTGCGCAAGGGCAGGGGTATGACCTGAATTTATCCTACTCGCGGACGACGCTCAAGGCCGTTGCCGATGCTATTACGCAACAAGTGGGCATCGCCTTCTCCTACGAAACGGCACTGGCCGGCTATCCGATGGAGAACCTGGAGGTCTCGGAGAAGGGTGCCACCATCGAGGCCATCCTTGCCGCCGTATTCACGCCTCGCGGCATCGACTACCGGGTGGTTGACAAAGTGGTCGTGCTGACGCGCAGCACGCGCCCCGTTCCGGCAGCCAGTGCCGCCGCCAAATCGGAGGTGAAAGGGGTCGTCCGCGACGCTGCGGGCAACCCGATGATCGGCGTGACGGTCACTATCAAGGGGACGCTGGTCGGCGTCTCGACGGGTGTCGACGGCGGCTATGCGATCCCGGCCGACGGGAACGCCACGCTGCTCTTCTCGTATATCGGCTACCGCCCCCATGAGGAGGTGGTAGGGCGCCGCACGCAGATCGACGTCACGATGCAGGAGGACGAGCTGGTGATGGACGAAGTAGTCGTCGTAGGCTACGGCACGCTCAAGAAACGCAATATCGTGGGCGCGGTCGAGAACCTTTCGGGCGACGCGGTCGAAAACCGGCCCAATGCCAACATCACCCGTTCGTTGCAGGGCCAGATCCCCGGCCTGAACATCGTGCAGGTCGACGGTAAGGCCGACCATGCCGGCGAAGTCACCATCCGCGGCGTGAACAACACGTTCAAGGCCCGTGTGAGCGGCGGTGAAAAGACCAACAAACTCGGACAGGGCGGCGGCGCGCTGGTGCTCATCGACGGTGCCGAAGGCGACATGGGTTCGGTGAACCCCGACGACATCGCCTCGATCTCGGTGCTCAAGGACGCTTCGTCGGCCGCAGTATACGGCGCCCGCGGCGCATTCGGCGTGATTCTCATCACGACCAAGGATCCCGAGAAGGGCAAGGTGCGCGTGAGTTACAACGGCTCCGTGTCGCTGCACCGCCGTACGGTGATCTGGGAGGACAACGTGGTCACCGACCCCGTGCAGTGGGTCGATGCCTTCCGCGAGTCGTATCTCAACTCCTCGCCGACGGCGACCGTACCGTCGCTCTTCAACAACTACATGCCCTATTCGAACGCCTGGTTCGAGGAGCTCAAACGCCGCCGTGCCGATCCGACGATGGACAACTACGACATCGACGCCAACGGCAACTACAACTACTACGGCGAGACCAACTGGCTCAAGGAGATCTACAAGTCGGTGAACTATTCGACCACCCACGCCGTCAGCATCCAGGGCGGCCGCGAAGGGGTCAGTTACTACATTTCGGGCCGTTACTACAACCAGGACGGCATCTACAAGGTGGGCGAGGAGACCTACAAGAAGTATAACCTCCGTGCCAAGGGCTCGATCCGCATCCGCCCGTGGCTGACGCTGGACAACAACACCAGCCTGATGAGCAGCAAGTACCACCAGCCCATGGTGCACTACGGCCAGCAGGTGATCTCGCGCCAGATCGACATGTTCGCCTTCCCGTTCGCCCTGCTGAAGAACCCCGACGGCACCTGGACGCAGACCGCGGCCAAGACCGGTTATGCGGCCTTCGCCGAGGGCACCTCGTGGCAGGAGAACAACAAGCTCGAAGTGGCCAACACCACGACGTTCAACTTCGAATTCGTCCCCGATGTCTTCAAGGTCTCGGCCGACGTGACCTACAAGGGATCGCGCTGGTCGCGCGACCGCATGGAGAACCTCTACACCTACTACACCGGCGTGAACGTTTCGGGGCAGGACAACAGCTATTCGTCGCTCGAAAACTGGACGTACCGCTCGGACTACATCTCGACGAACATCGTCGGTACGGTCACGCCCAAGCTGGGGGCCGACCACGACCTGAACGTGGTCGCCGGATGGAACCTCGAGGACTACGACTACCGCACGCAGAAGACCTACCGCCAGGGCAACCTCTATCCCTCGAAGCCGAGCTTCACGCTCATGGACGGCGAGTATTACTCGACCACCTCGGGCGGCTACACGTGGGGGCTGGTCGGATTCTTCGGCCGCGTCAACTACGCCTATGCAGGCCGCTACCTGGCCGAAGTGAGCGCCCGTTACGACGGGTCGTCGAAATTCCCGTCCAGTTCGCAGTGGGGCTTCTTCCCCTCGGCATCGGTCGGATGGCGCCTCTCCGAAGAGCCGTGGCTCAAACCGCACGTCGAAGGGTGGCTGGACAACTTCAAGGTTCGCGCCAGCATCGGTTCGCTCGGCAATGCCAACATCGACCCCTACCAGTACCTCGAGACCATGACCGCTTCGGGCAGCGCCTCGATCGCCAAGTCGTCGGTCATCATCAACGGCCAGAACGTACCTTACACGTCGGTGCCCAGCCTGATCCCCGACGACATCACCTGGGAAAAGGTCACCACCTACAACATCGGCCTCGACCTCGACCTGTTCCACAACCGGCTTTCGTTCACCGGCGACTACTACCGCCGCAATACGACCGACCTCTACACCGTCGGCCCGAACCTCCCGCAGGTACTCGGTAGCGCCGCGCCCTACGGCAACTACGCCAGCCTCAAGACCAAGGGATGGGAGCTGAGCCTTTCGTTGCGCGACTCGTTCAACCTGGGCGGCAAGCCGTTCAGTTACAGCATCAAGGGTATGCTGTGGGACAGCCGCAGCTGGATCACCGACTACTATAACGAAACGGGCGACCTGACGACCTACTACAAGGGCATGGAAATCGGCGAGATATGGGGTTTCCGCACGGCGGGCATCTACGCCAGCAACGCCGACGCCCTGAACGGCCCGGCCTACAACTTCTTCAAGAACGGCGAGATGTTCCGCGCCTATGCCGGCGACCTGCGCTTCGTCGACGTGGACGGCGACGGCATCATGACCAAGGGCAACCGCACGCTGTCCAACCACGGCGACCTGGAGATCATCGGCAACCAGTCGCCGCGCTACCAGTACAGCATCAACATGTCGCTGAACTGGAACGGCATCGGGCTTTCGATGCTGTGGCAGGGCGTGGGCAAGCGCGACTGGTACCCGTGGACGGAGTCCGGATTCTTCTGGGGCAAATGGAACCGCGCCTACAACTCGCTGATGAAGACACAGACGGGCGACAACGTGGTTCGGATCGACAAGAGCACCGACAACTGGCGCGTCACGAACATGGACAAGAACCCCTACTGGACACGCATGGTATCGCTCGCCGCCAACCGCAACGACGGCCCGCTGACGTGGGAGAACGACCACTACCTGCAGGACGCTTCGTACATCCGACTGAAGAACATCACCATCGACTACACCTTCCCCAAGCACATCTGCAAGAAGCTGCGCCTCGAGGGGCTGAAGGTCTACCTGTCGGGCGAGAACCTCTTCACCCACTCGCCGATGTTCAAGCACACGGACATGTTCGACCCCGAAGTCATCACCAGCGGCGACTCCGATTTCGCGGCCTCGACCACTTCGGGCCTGAACGGTACGGGTAACGGCTATTCCTACCCGATGCTCAAAACCGTGACCCTGGGTATAAACGTAACATTTTAACCGACAGCAACCATGAGAAAGATACTGCTATATACGCTGATGACCCTCGCTGCCGCGGGAATGGCCTCCTGCGAGGATTTCCTGACGCGCGACACCTACGACCAGATCGGCAGCGACGAGTTCTGGAAATCGGAAACCGACCTGGAACTCTATGCCAACGGTTTCATCCAGAAGATGATCCCCGGCGACGGAACCATCACGCGCGGCGACATCTATGCCGACTACTGCGCCGTGGACATCCCGACCGACCTGCTGCGCCCCGACGGCAACGTCTCGCCCGACAACCAGACCGGATGGGCCGAGAGCAACTGGACGAACCTTCGCCGCGTGAACTACATGCTCGACAATATGCACAAGTGCAAGGGGCGTGTGAGCGACGAGATCTACAACCACTACGAGGGCGTCGCCCGTTTCTGGCGCGCCTGGTTCTACTACGACAAGGTGCAGACCTTCGGCGCCGTGCCCTGGTACGACTTCACGATCGCGGCCAGCGACAAGGAAGCGATGATGAAACCCCGAGACAGCCGCGAGTACGTCATGGACAAAGTGCTGGAAGACCTCACCTTCGCAAGCACCTACTGCCTCTCCGACGCCAAATTCACGAAAGGCTCGGCGCTCATCAACAAGTGGGTGGCACTGGCCTTCAAGTCGCGCGTCTGCCTCTATGAAGGCACCTTCCGCAAGTACCACTCGCGCGAGCCGTCGTCCGACAAACCGTGGCAGGCCGAGTATAACGCCGACAACAAATTCCTGCGCGAGGCCGCTGCCGCCGCCAAGGAGATCATGGACAAGGGGCCCTATTCGCTCGTCACGGGCGATGTGAAGACCGCCTACCGCTCGCTCTTCACCAGCGCCGGGCTGCTCACGCAGGAGGTGATCTTCGGCCGTGAGTACAGCAAGGAGCTCTCGGCGTTCCACGAGACCAGCTGGTACTACTATTCGCCGACCTACGGTGCCAAGATCGCCATGACCAAGAAGTTCATGAACACCTACCTCACGACCCGGGGCACGCCGTTCACCGACATCGACGGTTACCAGACCATCGACTTCATCCGCGAGTTCGACGGCCGTGACGCCCGCATGGCGCAGACGGTCATCAGCCCGACCTACAAGATGAAGATCAGCGGCCGCGAACGGCTCTATTCGCCCAACTGGAAAGTGACCCGTACGGGCTACCATCCGATCAAGTGGTCGATCGACGACGATGCCGACAACGTGCTGTCGAAGGCCGCGAGCTGGAATTCGCTGCCGATCCTCCGCTATGCCGAGGTGCTGCTGAACTACGCCGAGGCGAAGGCCGAGCTGGGCGAAATGGACGCCGCGGTATGGGATCAGACCATCGCGCAACTGCGCAGCCGTGCCGGCGTGACCCCGGTCGTCCCGGACAAGGCCGACCCCTACATGGAGGCCTATTTCCTCAATACCGTGACCGACAAGTGGATACTCGAAGTGCGCCGTGAGCGCGGCATCGAGCTCTGCCTCGAAATGGGGCTGCGCTGGGACGACGACATGCGCTGGCACATGGGCGACCTGCTCACGAGCGACAACAACCCCTGGACGGGCATCTGGATCGGCAACACGGGCTACACCTACGATTTCACGGGGCAGAGCACCGACGACAACGGCGATCCCGTACCCGACTTCTACATCCGCCCGGGCGAGGATACCGAACATTCGATCGCCATTTCCAATACGGGGGCCAACCAGACCTTCTCGCTCAACGCCGCGGGGAATATCGTCTGGGAGTACAAGCGCACGTGGGGCGAAAAGAAATACCTGCGTCCGATCCCCCAGACGGCGATCACCCGCAACCCGAACCTCGAACAGAACGCGCTCTGGAAATAAGCAATAAAAAACTCAGGATATGAAAACGAAAATCATGTTATTATGCTGTATGGCGGCGACGCTGATGCTGGCATGCAGCAACGACAAGTCCGGCGGGCATGACGGCGACGAGGGAGTCGAAACCGAAGTCAACGGCACGCAGCTCGACGGCAATACGACCCTCTACGGACTGGTGACCGACACGTCGGGAAACCCCATCCCGGGCGTGGTCGTGTCGGACGGCTACGGCTGCGTCACGACCGATGCCAACGGCGTCTACCAGATGGAGCGCTACAAGAAGGCGCGCTTCGTACATTACAGCACGCCGGCAGGGTATGCCATCAACACGTCGGCAGACAACTACCCGCTCTTCTACGCCGAGATCGTCCATAAGAACATCGCCGACCGCCACGACTTCGTGCTGACGCCGCTGCCGGCCCCGGAAAGCGATTTCACGCTGGTCTGCATCGCCGACCCGCAGTGTGCGACCACGGCCGAGATCAGCCGCTACGTCAACGAGACGATCCCCGACGTCGAGGCTACGGTCGACGCTTACAAGGCCAAGGGCACGCCGGTCTACGGCATCACGCTCGGCGACATCGTCTTCGACACGCCCGACCTGTGGAGCAACATGAAGGAGTCGATGGCCAATCGCAACCTGCCCGTCTTCCAGACCATCGGCAACCACGACCATCTGCAGACCGAGACTTCGGACGACAATGCCGCGGCCAATTTCGAAACGCAGTTCGGCCCGCGCAACTATTCGTTCAACCGCGGCGACGTGCACATCGTGTCGATGGACAACGTCCTCTACGAAGGCAAGAAAAAGTACAAGGGCGGCATCACCGACAGGCAGCTCGAATGGCTGCGCCAGGACTTGTCGCACGTAGACAAGGACAAGCTCGTGATCTTCTGCGCGCACATTCCCTTCCGCGGGGGTACGAGCGTGACGGACGAGAGCCACGAGAACTACGACGGCGTGCTCGACCTGCTGGCCGAATTCTCCGAGGCGCACATCATGATCGGCCATACGCATTACCAGCAGAAATACATCCACAAGCGTAACGGGAAGACGATCCTCGAACATGTCCACGGCGCCGCCTGCGGTGCGTGGTGGACGGCGAACCTCTGCGCCGACGGCACGCCGAACGGGTATGGTGTCTACGAGATTTCGGGCAACACCATCGCCAACCAGTACTACAAGTCGACCAACAAGGAAGCCGACTATCAGATCCGGGCCTATTCGGCCACGCAGGTGTTCGGCAAGTCGGGCAGCCTCACCTTCGGCTGGGCGGCCAACGCCCCGGCCATGAACGATGCGAAGTGCATCGTGGCCAACGTATGGAACTCCGACGCCTCGGGCAACTGGAAAGTCTCGCTCTGGCAGAACGGCACGAAGGTCTGCGACATGACCCGCGTCAAGACCTACGACTACTGGGCCTATGCCTACCACGTGCTCTATTACAGCAAGAGCGTGGGCACGACCTGGGGCAAGAACCTCGACCACTACTATTACGGGAACCTGGCGTCGGGAACGCCCGGGGCCGCCGATTTCGAAATCGTGGCGGAGGACGGCATGGGCAATACCTACCGCACCTCGAAGCTCCAGACCGACTTCACCGGCTTCTGACCCTCCCGCTTCCTAAAAGCGATGCCGCGCCCCAAAAAAGGGCGCGGCATTTTTCCTGCCGGTTCGCAGGCGCGGTTGCAGGCATGTCGCTTCCCGGGCGCAGGTTCCTCCTTCCGCCTTGCGGGAACCCCGTCGCCGCCCCTATACGGCGGCGTTCCGTCCCGGGCGGTCAATACCAGCCTTCGGTCTGCGTGAGGTTATAATTCCTGCTCATGGCCGCCTGCGTGATGGGCCACAGCAGTATGTTGGGGTTCTTGTCGCGCTGCGCCGCGATGTCGGCGCTGTACTCCCATATCTTGTCCGTGCGCAGGAGCATCCACCAGGTGCGGCCTTCGCCGACCATCTCCCTGAGGTATTCGTCGACAATCGCCTGCAGGACGGCTTCGGGCGACGTGTCGGTGTAGTAATCCCTCCGCCCGTAGGCCCTTGCGGCCAGCGGTGCCAGGGCTTCGAGCGCACCCGCGTAGTCCTTCCCGTAATAGCGGGCTTCGGCCGCCATCAGGAAGGCTTCGCCGTAGCGGTAAAGGATGAAATCCGAGTCGAAAATGCGTGTGCCGTTGTCCACGCGCCCCATCAGTTTCTCCGTCCAGCCGATCCTGCGGCCGCCCGTGCCGTAATCGGCCGTGCGGCAGGTCAGCGCTGCACGCGTATCGGCGGGGTCGGCCTGCAGCAGGGCCCGGTAGGTGTCGGTATACCACCACCACTGGTTGCCCCCGGTGGTGGGGACGGGGTTATTGCGGTAGGCCGCTTCGACGTAACTCTCGTTCCAGCCGAGGTAGTAGGCCGGGCCGTTCAGGGCCTCCGACACATCCTGGTGCACGGCGAAAATGACCTCGCGGCCGCATTTGTTCGACGAACTGAAAATATCGGCATACGCGGGCTCGAGCAGGGCGTCCGACAGGCCGAGTTCCCCGAGCGCCTCTTGGGCCATCGCCAGGTAAGCCTCGCCCCCGGCCTGCATACGGTACATCCACAGAGCATAGTCGGCCTTCAGCATCGCCACGGCGGCCGGCGTGGCCACGGTCTTGTCCGACGTATCGGCGACGTACCTTTCCGCGTCGGCAATGTCGCGTTCCACGCGCATCAGCACTTCCGAGACGGGGGTGCGTCCGAGGAACAGCTCCGTGTCGGTCGATTCGTAGCCCCAGAGCGGCAGCGGGGCATCGCCCCAGATGCGTGCGATCTGGAAGAAGCAGTACGCGCGGATGAAGTGGGCGTTCCCCAGGCAGAAGGCCCGCGGTTTCTCCTTCAGCCCCATCGCCGGGACATGCCTGATGACCAGGTTTGCCTGGTTGACCGTCGTGTAGAGCGCCGTCCAGTCGGCATACTCGTTGACCGAGCTCATGGTGCTGGTGCGCACCTGAGACTGGTCGACGCCGTTGAGCGTGTTGTGCGTCCCCGGGCCCCACAGCCCGTTGCGCAGCTCGCCCCAGCAGAGGTAGACGTCGTTCATGCTCTTGAGCGCGCTGCGCAGGTAGACGTACAGCCCGTAGGTGGCCGACGTGGCGTCGCTCTCCTCTTTCCACATGTTGCTGGCCGAGAGCTTGTTGTCCTGCATGATGTCCAGGTCGCCGTGGCAGCCGCCCGCCCCGTATGCGCAGAACAGCAGCGCGACTCCGGCTATAGTCTTTCCGAATTTCGTTTTCATGGCAGTAGGGTGTCAGAACGTGAGTTTGGCCGTGAAGAGCACTTTGCGCGTCGGCGGGTAGGGACTGAACCCGGTGTCGTAGGTCGACGACGCGGTGTAGAGGCCGCCGGTGGTCGCGGCCTCGGGCGAGACCCCGTGCACGGCCGTCCAGTAGCAGAGCGTGTTGCCCGAGACGGTGAGCGTCACGTCGCTTATGTGCAGTTTGCGCAGCCACGCCTTCGGGAGCGACCACGAGAGCGAAACATCGCGCAGGCAGAGGTAGTCGGCCTTCTCGACGAATATGTCGGACGTGCGCCCGTAGTTGCGGTTGCCCCAGTCCGTATCGTTGGCCGTGAAACGGGCGTAGCGCGTGTCGTCGCCCGGCTGCGACCAGCATTTTTTCACCTCGTTCACCAGGTTGTAGTTGCAGTTGCCCATCGTCGACTGGAAATAGCGCATCTGCATGTCGTTGCGCACCGAATGTCCCAGGGCATAGTCCATGTAGACGTTCAGCGTCCAGTTCCGGTAGCGGAACGTATTGCCGATGCCGCCTGTCGAGTGGGGCAGGGCATACCCCAGCAGGAACTGGTCTTCGGCGTTGATGATCTGCCGGCCGTCCATGCGCGTCGATCCCGGACGGTCTTTCCACTCGTAGTCGCCGATGTCCTTGCGCCCGGCTATCTGCCGCCGGTCGCTGCGCCGGTAGCCGCGCGACTGCGTGTCGTACCGGGCCGCGTCGGCCTCCTCCTGCGTCTCGATGATGCGCTCTGCGACATAGCCGAAGATACGCCCCATGCGCTCGCCCTCGGCGATGCCCCCGAACTGGCTCCCATCACCGACCGAGATGCCGTTGATGCGGTTGCGGGGATTGCCGTTGTCGGGCAGTTCGAGCACGCGGTTCATGTTGTAGCTGTACGTAAAATCCGTCCTCCACGAAAAACCCTTGCGGTCGATGTTGACCGACGACAGAGACAGCTCCGTGCCGTAGAACCTGACGCGCCCCAGGTTGGTCGAAACCGAGTTGTAGCCCGTCGTATTGGGGAGGCTGACGTCGAACAGCAGGTCGCGCGTCTCCTTGTTGTAATAGTCGAGCGCCAGCGTGATGCGGTTGTCCAGCAGCCCGAGGTCGATGCCGGCGTTGAACTGGAGGGTCTTCTCCCAGATCAGGCCGTTGTTGGGCATCGTATTGGTCGTGGTGGTCGCGTTGCCGTTGTAGGTGTAGAGCGAATTGTAGCTGCCGTAGGTGTCGTACAGCCCGATCCCGTTGTTGCCCGTCAGCCCGTAGCTCACGCGCGCCTTGAGCATGCTGACCGCACTGTTTTGGGGCCAGAATCCCTCCTTGCTGACCACCCATCCGGCCGATGCCGCCGGGAAATAGCCCCAGCGGTGGCCTGCGGCGAATTTCGACGAACCGTCGATGCGCATCGTCGCGGCGAGGAGGTAACGCCCGCCGTAGTCGTAGTTCACACGCCCGAAATAAGAGATCAGGCACTCCCGCGTGCGGGTACTCTTCGGATAGTTGGCGATGTTCGAAGTCCCGGCGTCGAGCACGGGCAGCTTGTCCGACACGGCGCCCTGCACCCGCACGTCGAAGCTGTTGAGTTTGTCGAGCATGTATTCGTAGCCCGCCACGGCACCCAGGCGGTGCCCGTTGCCGAACGTACCCTTGTAGTCGGCATAGGCCTGGAAATCCATGCGGTTGGTCTCCGAAAAGCCCTCCTTCATGGGCCGTATGTTCGAGCCCGTCGTGGGGTTGTCCTCGACATAGAAATAGCTGCGCGTATGGCGGTTGTAGTTGGTGAACTGCCCGACCAGGCGCAGCCCGTCGAACACCTCCCAGTCGAGGTTGATCGTGGCCGTCGAACGCTTGATCGTCGACCCGGCATTGTGGTAGTAATAGGCGTAGTAGGCGGCCGGTATCGTCGTGTTGTTGGTGCCCAGCGCAGGCGTGCCCGCCAGCTCCTCGCCCGCCTCCTCGCCGTACCAGTCGCGGTGGGTGTTAGGGACGGAGAGCCCGCGTATGACCGAGTTGCGCAGGCTGAGCGGCGCGCTCTCGAAGGGCTGCTGCTCGATCTGCGAATAGTCGAATGTCGTCGAGGCCCTGAGCCGCCGCGTCACCTGGAAAGTCGTGTTGCCGTGGAACGTGAAGCGCGAATAGCCCGTCGTGATCCCGATCCCGCTGTCGTCCGTATAACCCGCCGAGGCGGCGTATTGGATGTTGTCGCCGCCCCCGTCGATGCCGACGTAGTAATTCTGCCAACATGCGTCGCCGAACCATTGGCTCTGCTGGTCGTTGTCCTCGAAGACGATGATGCGCCCGGGGTTCACCGGGTCTTCGACCCATTGGTAGCCGGCGGGAACCGGTTCGTCCGGCCGGAGGTAACGGGTCGTCCAGAGCGATTTGGCCGTATTGCCCGTGCCTGCCGACTGTTCGCCGCCCAGCACCGATGCCGGATCCATGCCGCCGCAATACCCCTCCATGAGCGCCGGACGCACCGTGAGGATGTAATCGCGGGCGTTCATCAGGTCGAACTTCGTGGCGGGCGACGCCCAGGCCCACTGCCCCTCGAATACGATCCGGGGGCCGAGGTGTTTCGAACCTTTCTTCGTGGTGATGAGGATCACGCCGTTCGACGCGCGGGAACCGTAGATGCCCGCCGCCGCGGCGTCCTTGAGGAACGAAACGGATTCGATGTCGTTGGGATTCAGCCCGGCCATTTCGCGGACTACGCCGTCGACCAGCACGATCGGGTCGTTCGACTGGTTGATCGACGATCCGCCGCGGATCAGGAATTTGGGGTCTGCGCCCGGTGTCGCATCGGTCGTAGCGACCCTCACGCCGGGGACGCGTCCCTTCAGGGCGTCGCCGACCGAATTGACGGGGATACCCTCCAGGAGATGCCCGTCGAATTTGCTGATGGCCGCAGTCACCGTCCTGCGCGACTGCGTGCCGTATCCGACCACCACTACGTCCTCGAGCACGGCTTCGTATTCCTCCAGTACGACGTCGATGGCCGACCTCGTCCCGATGCGTTCCTCCCGGTCGGCATAGCCTATGTATGAGAAAACGAGGGTGGCGTCCGGATCGGCGAAGATCCGGTAATTGCCCTCCGCCCCGGCCGAAACGCCCCGCATCGTATCCTTCACGACGACCGAGGCGCCGACCAGCGGCATCCCCGAGCCGTCCTTGACGCGCCCCGTCACGAGTACCAGCTGCGAACGCGCGGAATCCGTGTCGTAGGTCAGCACCACGATGCGGTCGACGACCTTGTAACGGAATCCCCGTCCCTTGAATACCTTTTCCAGGATATGTTCCAGCGGAGCCGCGGTTTCATGCACCGACACGTCGCCGAGCGGCATCTGCGACAGTGCCGATTCGTAGGAGAACAGTACGCCCGTCTGTGAGGTGACGGCCTCCGTGAAGGTCAGCACCGTTGCGGATCCGAGCGTGAGATCCACAGCGTAGGTCTTTTGTGGCGAGGCATTTCTGCCGTCATCCGTAGCATGGGCCTGCGGACACATGCCGGTCAACAGGAGAAGAAATACCAATTCCAGCTTGGGGATGGAATTTTTCTTCATATTTTAAGGTTCGTGAAGCGTGTTCCGGGTTGTGCGGTGCAAAAGGCCTGCGGTGGTCGGCCGCAGGCCCCGTATCATTCGTTGCGGATCACCTCGCAATGCGTTCCGGTCATGAACTCGACGATGTCGACGACCTCCTCGAGCGAATTGCTCCGCAGGTAGTTGATGTCGTAGCGTTTGCCGTCGTCGGGCGACATGATGCGTATGCGTACGCCGTAGCTCTTTTCGATGCCGGCGATGATCTCCGTGATCGTGGCGCCCTTCATCGTGACCAGGTTGTAACGCCTGGTCACATAGAGCGGCGCGTTGATTTCGGCCACCTCCATGTCGCCCATCCGGGCGTCGTACACGGCGCGCTGGTTGGGATGCAGCCGCACGAGGTTGTCGCCGCCGGGGGTTTCGAGGCGTACGGCGCCGCGTTCGAGCACCACCTCCGTGAACGGGTTGCCGGCGAGCGCCCGGACATTGAAGGCCGTGCCCAGCACCCGGATCGCCAGCTCGCGGGTCTCCACGACGAAGGGATGCCGCGCATCGTGCGACACGTCGAAATAGGCCTCGCCGTCGAGCCGCACGATCCGCTCCCCGTCCCCCTTGCCTACGGCATAGCGCAACTCGGTGCCGTCTTGCAGCCACACCTGCG
>OAWW01000975.1_pt1 | contig 18258 bp, 20 predicted proteins | sample 1517191 | NCBI WGS metagenome assembly OAWW01 (sample SAMEA2580253, study PRJEB22360) | human gut metagenome | biome: human gut; feature: human-associated habitat; material: faeces | place: Denmark | collected 2008/2010 | reverse complement strand
TGAGGGTGAAAACCGGAGCCCTCAGGGCCAAACCGCAGTGCACACCACAAACCGCCTCTTCTTCCATCCGAAAAGGCAGGACCCTTTGTCCAGATCCTGCCTCCGTCTTGTGCCAAAACGCACCTTATAATCAATCATCCTGCTCGTCGCTTTCAGCAACGGTAAATGTAAATCTCTTTCTAGCCATCTCATCACTTTCCAGATACTCATCATATGTGGTGATCTTGTCAATGAGTTTTCCGTTGATGATCTCCATAATACGGTTGGCTGTGGTCTGTACGATCTGGTGGTCACGGGAGGAGAAGATCATCACGCCCGGGAACTTGATCATACCGCGGTTTAATGCGTCGATAGACTCCATATCCAGGTGGTCTGTAGGCTCGTCAAGCATCAGTACATTTGCACCGGAAATCATCAGCTTGGACAGCATACAGCGAACCTTCTCACCACCGGAAAGAACCTTTACCTTCTTTACACCATCCTCGCCCGCAAAAAGCATACGGCCCAGGAAACCACGCACATATGTTACATCCTTTTCAGGAGAATACTGGGTCAGCCACTCTACGATAGTATCGTCATTTGCAAACTCAGCGGAGTTGTCCTTGGGAAAATAAGACTGGGTAGTTGTCAGACCCCACTTATAGCTTCCCTCGTCGGGTTCCATCTCACCTGCAAGAATCTTAAAGAGAACGGTCTTTGCACGCTCGTTTGGCCCTACCAGAGCAACCTTGTCCTCTCTTCCCAGAATAAAGGAAATGTCGTCAAGAATCTTCTCGCCGTCAATGGTCTTGCTTAAATGCTCTACGGTCAGAACCTCATTTCCGATCTCACGGGAGGGACGGAAGTCAATGTAAGGATACTTTCTGCTGGATGGCTTAATATCGTCCAGCTCGATCTTTTCCAGGGCGCGCTTACGGGAGGTTGCCTGCTTGGACTTGGAAGCATTTGCAGAGAAACGCTGGATGAACTCCTGCAGCTCCTTAATTTTCTCTTCCTTCTTCCGGTTGGCTTCCTTCATCTGCTTGATGATCAGCTGGCTGGACTCTACCCAGAAATCGTAGTTTCCGGCATACAGCTGAATCTTGCCATAGTCGATATCTGCAATCTGTGTGCAGACCTTATTTAAGAAATAACGGTCATGGGATACCACGATAACGGTATTTTCAAAGTTAATCAGAAACTCTTCCAGCCATGCAATGGCGTCCAGATCCAGGTGGTTGGTAGGCTCGTCCAGAAGCAGGATGTCAGGATTTCCGAATAATGCCTGTGCAAGAAGCACCTTTACCTTCTGTGCGCCCAGAAGATTTCCCATCTGGGAATAGTGGAACTCAGGGCCGATGCCAAGGCCGTTTAACAGGCTCTCTGCATCAGACTCTGCTTCCCAGCCGTTCATGGTGGCAAACTCGCCTTCCAGCTCTGCCGCCTTGATGCCGTCCTCGTCTGTGAAGTCCTCCTTCATGTAGATGGCTTCTTTTTCCTTCATAATCTGGTACAGTCTGGCATTTCCCATGATAACCGTATCAAGCACTGTATACTCGTCATATTTGAAATGATCCTGCTGTAAGAAGGAAAGTCTCTGTCCCGGTGTAATGGCAATCTCACCGCTGGTCGGCTCTAACTGGCCGGACAGAATCTTTAAAAATGTAGACTTTCCCGCACCGTTTGCACCGATCAGTCCATAGCAGTTACCCTCGGTGAATTTGATATTCACTTCCTCAAACAATGCCTTCTTGCCTACGCGAAGGGAGATATTATTTGCACTAATCATGTCTCTTACCTTTCTTTGGAATCTTATTTTTATCGTTCCTCGTCAAAAGAGGGGTCAGAATCTGGCCCCTCTTTTTATGTTTCTCTCAATATCAGATTGTACAGGGAAAACAGGGTTTTTGCAAGGGGATTTTCGGAAAAAATAGGACATTTTGCATCTCCCTACTGTCCCTTCACAATCTCCACTGGAAAATTCATCCCCTCAGAGGTCACATACGTCACCCAGATCGAATCTCCGCTGTCCTCTGACAGCGCACCGTCCTCTATGGGGCAGTTATCCTTTAAAAAGCTCAGTTCTCTTCCGTCCGCTGTTTTCATCGCAAAGGAACTCATGGCATTAGCCGTGGTGGTTCCTTCCTCTGTGGAAATCGTCCACTCTTCCTGCTCCGGCAGGGCCACTACCAGATCCACATCCTCCAGTTTTCCAAGCGGCTCGCCAATATAGGCAATGGCAATCTGGATATCCTCTGCAATCTCCGTCTCTACATCCCGGATATCGCTTAGGGAAATCTCATACTCTTTCCCATCATCTGCCAGAAGCGTAAAGGCAGAACCATCTTCTTTTTCCTCAATCACTGTTCCCTGAAGCATATGATAGCGCCCGGCTTCTGCTGGTTCCTCTGTCTGTGCCGGGGTTGTCTCTGTCTCAGAGGATGCCTCCGATTCTGTGGCTGTCTCTGTCTGCGGAACCGATGAAGACGGCATCTCATCCTGATTTTTGCTGCATCCCGAAGCAAGAAGAACTCCTGCCATCACTGCCACAGCTGTCATATATACCTGTTTTCTCATATTTTTACCTCCGATCTTCCGTCAAAAAACAAAATTTCCATACTTTTACCCAGATGTTACCATCCCTGTCTGAAAAATACAAGAAGTTTTCCCTTACAGTTTCTTAATATTATGCACGGAACGCGCCTATTCCTCAACAAAAACAGACAGCGCCGGAGGATGCTTTTCTCCTCAGGCACTGCCTGCCATTTATTTTCTCTATCAAATCGTTCCATATCTCCCCAGAAAGCTCTGCGTCCGCTCATTATCTGAGGAAAATACCTCCTCTGGTGTTCCCTCTTCCACGATCACCCCTCCGGCCATAAAGACGACCCTGTGGGAAATATCTCTGGCAAAGGCCATCTCATGTGTTACGATCACCATGGCAATATGGAGATCTGCCAGGGAGCGGATCACCTTCAACACCTCTCCCGTAAGCTCCGGATCGAGAGCTGAGGTAGGCTCATCAAAAAACAGGATCCTGGGCTTTAAGGCCAGGGCTCTTGCGATAGCAACCCTCTGGCACTGACCGCCGGAAAGCTGGTATGGATAGGCGTCTTCTTTATCTTCAAGTCCCATCTTTTTTAACAGCTCTCTGGCTTCTGAATAGACCTCCTCCTTATTGCGCTTCTGTACATGGATCGGCGCATCTGTGATATTTTTCATCACCGAAAAATGAGGAAACAGATTAAAATTCTGAAATACCAGACCATACTGGCTGCGGATTTCCTTTAATTCTGCAGGAGATGCATACTGAATGGAACCGGAATCATTTCCCCATACCGCCTTTTTTCCCAGATAAACCACCTCGCCCCGATCCATGGTTTCCAGCATGGTGGCACAGCGCAGGAGGGTTGATTTGCCGGAGCCTGAAGGGCCGATGATGGAAACGATCTCCCCGTCCTCCACGCTCATTGATATATCCTTTAATACCTTCAGATCGCCGAAGGACTTTTCCACATGATTCAATTCCAAAAGCTTCATTTTCCACATCCTCCTGTTTCTAACGGTAATACTCCAGCTTTTTTTCCATCCATTCCATGGTGCAGGCCACAATCAGATTGAAGATGTAATAGAAAAGGCCGGCTGCCACAAAGGGAATCATACTGGTCTGAGAGGATGCCAGCGCCTTTGCAACTGAAAACATCTCCACTACGCTTAGGGTAAACGCCAGCGACGTGTCTTTTACCAAGGTAATCACCTCATTGGTAATCGAGGGGAGGATCCGCTTGATCACCTGAGGCAGAATGATCTTAAAAAAGGTCTGGAACCGGCTGTAGCCCAGGATATAGGCCGCCTCATACTGTCCCTGAGGCATAGACTGAATGCCGCTGCGGTAAATTTCCGCAAAATAGGCGGCATAGTTAATCACAAACCCGATAAAGGTAGCCCAGAGACGGTAGCCGCTTCCTACACGGATGCCGAAAAGATAGTAAGGGCCAAAATAAACTACCATGAGCTGCAGCATCAGGGGCGTTCCCCTCATAATAGAAATGTAAACCTTAACCAGATTTCTAAGGAAACCGTTTTTCGTCATACGGCCAAAAGCCACTATGAGACCCAAAGGCAGAGAAAATACAAGCGTAACCACAAATATCTGTATGCTGGTTCCCATGCCTCCTGCTAACTGTGCAACCATCTGGGAAAGTGTCATTTTACCCATTTTAAACTACCTGCTTTCATTTTCCAATTGTCGTAATGTCCTTGCCAAACCATTTTTCAGAGATGGTCTTTAAGGTGCCGTCCGCAGCCATCTCCTCCAATGCGCCCTGGACTTTATCCTTTAACTCTGTGTTTCCCTTCTTAAAGCCGATCGCATACTCCTCTGCCGCCAGCGAATCCTCCAGTATAACAAAATCTGCGTTTCTCTGGCTGATCTGATATCCGGCCACAACTACATCCATGGCAATGGCGTCTACTGCGCCCTGCTCCAGATCCATAAAGGCTGTGTTGTAATCTGCGGTAGTAAGAAGCTGTGCAAAGGTGGCTGTCAGATCAGGAACCTCCTTTAAGGCTGCTTCCGCGGATCGGCTTTACTGACCCTCCACTACCTTTCCTGCAAGGTCTGCCTGGCTTTTAATTCCGGAATCCCCTGCCACTACAAACACCTGAGAATTTTCCATGTAGGGCTCGCTCCATGTATATCCGTCCTCCCGGCCGGTCATGGTAAAGCCATTCCAGATACAGTCAATATTTCCCGACTCCAGTTCCATATCCTTTGCATCCCATGCGATAGGCTGGGGCTTATACTCCAGACCCAGGCGCTTTGCAGCCTCCTGTGCCAGCTCCAGGTCAAAGCCTGTATACTCGCCATCATCTCCCATAAATCCCATCGGCGGGAAATCCTGATCAAATCCCACGATCAGGGTACCGCCTTCTACCTTTGTTTCTCCTTCTGCTTCAGCGGCTTTTTCTGTGGTCTCTGCTGCCTCTGTTTTTGCTTCTGTGGATTCAGCCTTTGTCTCAGCCGGTGCAGATACGGCTCCACCGGAGCAGGCTGCCAGTGACATGGTCATTATAGATACAAGTGCGGCACATACAACTCTTTTTTTCATAATCGTTTCCTCCTCGATGGCGAGCCTTTGGCTTCCTGCTTTTAATCTCCATAAATCGTGTCGGCTCTTATTTGCTAATGTGTTATCATATTAGCATACTAAAGTGTTTTTGTAAAGGGGAAAATGAAAATTATTTCCTCTTCCGTACTTCCGAAGTTATTTTCCCGCAGCCTTTCCATGGTGGTGGAAGTGTGGTATCATGGTTTTTAGAAGAATGGAGTGAACGTAATGAAAATAGTAAGTCCTAAAACATTTATCGTTTCATTATTGCTTGGAATACTTGTTCTCTATAAAGTGTTGTCCATTGATGGATTTACCGACATACTGTGGATTAGTCTGATGGGATATTGGACCATAAGGGGAATGCGGGTTGCATTTTCACAGGAGTCGGCTGTTTTAATCTTTGCAGCGGGCTATGCAGTGTGGATTGCTCTGTATATTTCAAAGCATAAGAAAAAAGCGGTTGAAACCGGAAGTTGGGAAACTGGAAAATTAAATGCCGATAATGAACGGGCATGGAAGCTCTCAGATCTTTGTCATAATGTTATATATTTTATTGCCGCTGTGTTTCTGATCTTTTATTTTATTTTCGGGGATCCGATGATTTATATAAATAATTACAGGCTGAGGACAGCAATGACAAAGATACAGAATGACCGGGTTACACTGGAAGAAACCATACCATTTCAATGGACCAGAGTATACTCCTTTGGACCCTATTTCCCTTTAAAGGATATCGAACGAATTATCAGATCAAAAAGCCCTGCGCTTGATGACAGCATTAGTGAAGGAATGGTAAGCCTGATATTTATGAATCACAGCAGAGTCGTTTCCAGTGTATGCAGATATCCTTCGTCTACAGGGTATTCATTAAATCTTGCTGTTAATGCTGCTTCTGATTTTGATCAATATGATAACTATTCAAGGATAGATTATGGAGATTTAATCGAGTTTGAAGTAACCCTGGAAGATGGAATTGTTAATCTGACAGCTGCTAAACCGGATATTTAGAGGGGATCCGCTGCGTATGAACCGTGGTAAAAATTTAAGGATGAGGGAATGAAATGAACGAATGGAATAAAGCTCAGGCAGGCTATTTATATGACGCCAACTATGACAGGGAAGTTGTGGAAAACAGAACGAAATGCGCTGATCTGTGCTATGAATTTAATCAGTGCAAACCATCGGATACAAAAAAACAGGCGGAAATTATAAAGAAAATAATTGGATGTATTAAAGGAGACTTTGTAATTACAGCGCCCTTTTACTGCGACTATGGGAGCAATATAACGATTGGGAATAATTTCTACACAAATCACAACTGCACAATATTGGATGGGGCTAAGGTTACCTTTGGCGATAACGTATTTATTGCTCCTAATGTTGTTTTTTCAACAGCTGGTCATGCCATAGATGCAGGGCAAAGAGCAAAGGGACTGGAAATCGCACTTCCAATTACTGTCGGTGACAATGTATGGATTGGTGCAAATGTATCTGTGCTGCCGGGAGTTTCGATCGGAAGCAATACAATAATAGGTGCTGGAAGCGTTGTTAATAAAGATATACCTGATGGAGTAATTGCCGCAGGCGTTCCCTGCAGGGTAATTCGCAGAATAACGGAGAAAGACAAGCAAAAATATCCAGAGTATATAGAAATATAGCGAATTTTCTGGTTTACGGAATTGGGAATTGACTGGGCTGAAAGCTAAAATAGAAACAGGAAAGTCGAAAGTTGTAAGGTGACAGTGAAAATGAAATGTACAGTATTTTATGAGAGTTGGCAGCTGGAATGCTGTGGTAAAGCTTTTTCTATAGGTGATATAGTGAAGTGGTTCGTTTATAAAATAGAACGTGAACAGATACTTGCCCCTGTAGACCTCGGAACGATTGACTATTGTTATGAAGCTCATGATGAAAATTGGGAAAAATTATTTGTTCGAAAGGCTTTGAAAAGAAAATCGAAGATATGAGAGCAACAGGGTATATTGTTGAGTTAAATGAATGTTCAATCAGACATTCCAAACAGGAAGAAGTTACATTCAAATAGCTTCCGTTTTTGAAGCTGCCTTTTGGGTGCAGTATAGTCTGTAATATCTTAGCGTTTCTTGATGTTATTATGTGGTATGATTTATAAGTAAAAAACAACAAATTGGAATTTTCACATATAAAATAGGAGTGGACAAAATGAGAATAAGTGGCATAAAGTTTAGAGAGACTTTATTAAGTCAAATGAAGGACTATCTGGATGGAAGAATCACGAAAGAAGAATATTACAATCAAGCAGAACCCTTTTATACTGAATACGCAAATACTTATGAAAATCCACTGTTTCACAAGTGCTTTATGGATAAAGTTCCAGACGCTTGTTTGCTTTATATTGATGAGCCTGGGCTTACTCCAGAAATAAAAGAATCGAGATTCCATGAAGCATTGCAGGAAGCGTATGTGACCTTGGAGAAACTGTGATGTGGCGTAGAGATTTTAATATAGTTGATTAAAATAATAAGGGACAGATGATACAAGAGGACATCATATTCCAGCTTATCAAATAATCAATCAAAGGAGGAAAACACATGCCCAAACACATTTTAGTAATCTCTACAAGCCCAAGAAAAGGCGGCAACTCAGAGACTCTTGCAAACGAATTTATCCGAGGAGCAGAGGAGTCAGGAAACCAGGTAGAAAAGGTATGCTTATACGATAAAACCATCAGCTTCTGCAAAGGCTGTCTGACCTGCCTGAAAACCAGAACGTGTATCATCCATGATGATGCAGAAATCATTGCACAGAAAATGAAAACAGCAGATGTGCTGGTATTTGCCACTCCGGTTTACTATTATGAAATGAGCGGACAGATGAAGACCATGCTGGATCGTGCAAATCCGCTGTATGATTCTGATTATCAGTTCCGGGATGTTTATCTTTTGGCAGCGGCCGCGGAGGATGAGGATACCGCAGTTGAGGGAGCCGTACACGGACTTTCCGGTTGGATTGCCTGCTTCCCCAAATCCCGTCTGGCAGGAGTCGTATTCGGCGGCGGCGTTGGTGCAGTTGGTGAAATTGCAAGAAATCCAGCTCTTGAAAAGGCCTATGAAATGGGAAAAGCAGTCTGCTAAAATCTATGGAATATACATAGAAAAATGGATGCCGCAAAGTCCGGGCGGCATCCTCTTTTTCTTATATAGCGGTATTTATGCTAATCCTGATATACTACCTTTCCCTCACAGATGGTATACTTCACCTTTCCTGTCATAGTCCGGCCCAAAAATGGGGTGTTGGATGCCTTTGATGCAAACTGATCTGCCGTCCATGTTTCATTTTCATCAAAAATAACAAGATCCGCAGGTGCGCCCTCGCAGATCCGGCCACAGTCCAGCTTGTATAATCTGGCCGGGTTTAAGCTCATCTTTTCCATCAGCTCCAGCAGGCTCAAATGGCCAGGCTTCACCAGTTGTTCAATTCCCAGAGAAAGGGCTGTTTCCAGTCCGATAATGCCGCTGGGAGCTTCTGTAAGGGGCTTATCCTTCTCCTCCTTACTGTGAGGCGCATGGTCTGTAGCGATCAGGTCAATGGTTCCGTCCTTTAAGCCGGCAATCAGCATCTGGCGGTCCAATTCCGTACGCAGAGGAGGATTCATCTTCGCAAGAGTTCCGTGTTCCAGCACTGCTTCCTCGGTGAGCGTAAAGTGATGAGGCGTTACCTCAGCCCACACATCTGCCCCCAGCTTCTTTGCCAGACGCACCAGCTCTACGGAATAGCCAGAGCTGATATGCTGAACATCGATCCTGGCTCCTGTTTCCAGAGCGATCATACAGTCTCTTGCTACCAGGGAATCCTCTGCCAGAGAAGGGGAACCATAAATCCCAAGCTGATCGGATACAACGCCATGGTTGATGCCATTTTCACGGATAAATGATTTATCTTCCTCATGGAAGCTGATCACTGTATCCAGTCTGGCGGCCTCCTCCATAGCCTTAAGCACAAAGGGGCCGTCCATTAAGGGGATTCCGTCATCTGTAAAGCCGGCGGCTCCTGTAGCCAGCAGGCCCTCCATATCGGTCAGTTCTTCGCCCTTAAATCCCTTTGACACAGCGGCACAGCTGAGTACATGGATTCCTGTCTTTTTCCCCTCTTCAAGAACATAGCGCAGCGTTTCCTCATTATCAACTAACGGCTTTGTATTTGCCATACATACTACAGTAGTAAAGCCTCCTTTGGCAGCTGCAGCCGCTCCTGTATGAATATCCTCTTTATAGGTCAGGCCCGGATCTCTGAAATGGACATGAACATCCACCAGACCCGGAGCCGTCACCAGACCCGTTCCATCGATTATCTGTTCATATTCCGCTTCTGTTCTTCCTCCCAGCGTATCCGGAGGGCAGATTTCTCTGATGATTCCATCCTCAATCACAAGATCTGCTCTGCTGTCTGTCTTTCCCGCCGGATCCAGTACCCGGCTTCCCTTGATAAGTATCATATAACTGTTTCTTCCTTTCTTTTCCGCAATTTATACTATAACTGAAAGCTTTCCCCCTGACAACGAATTTCCATAATCTTTTCTGCATAGTCAGCTGCACAGGGCAGAGTCTTAAAACGCTCTGTCACGCCAAAATCTCCCCAGAAATGCATGGGAAACACAATATCAGCTCCCACCATATGCATAAAATCATCCATTCCCAGATAAAAGTCCTTTCCTTGCCGGGGATCCAGCAGCATAAAAGCCACATCAATATGATTTCCAGCTATTTTCAGAAGTTCACTGTGAAATGCTTCGCTCATTCGGAAGTTATATTCCTCCGGTTCACCCTCCCAGACCCAGTTATTCAGATCTCCTGCGTGATAAAGAACCTTTCCCTCTGCTTCAATCAGAAAGGCTACTCCCTCATCTGTAGATTTAAATGCTTTGACCGTTACAGGCACCTTTTCTCCTGTCTCCTTCTGAAAAGAAAATTCCTCTCCCGGCCCCAAAAAACTGGTCCGACACAAAAATTCCTCCGGAACTCTTTTTCTCCAGATATCGTCCGAAAGGACAAACCAGATTTTGGGATGATTCTCTGCCAGATCAAAAATTCCAGGCGAGAAATGATCTCCATGACGATGGCTGGCAAACACAATCAGCAGCTGATCTTGTCGGATTTCAGGGATCTCTCCCTCAAAATAATCAAAGAGCAACGCAATCTGCTCCATTTCCACCAGAAAACTGCTGTGGTGGATATAGGTAATCTTCATATTCTGCCTTCTCCTTTCGGATTATTTCACATAAAAACGCGGAATGTGTCTCATTACAAGCCTACCGCAACACACATTCCGCGTCAATACTTTATTACAGTTCCTTCCCGCCCCCCGTACACATGCCGCCTACTGCCGCCATAGCTGCCTCATCCTTCTTTACCATTTCATAAAGCCGGTAACCGCCGCTTAAATTCCAGGTCTTAAACCCAGCCTGATCCAGAATTCTCTGGGCCAGATAACCTCTTAAGCCGATCTGGCAGGTGATATATATATCCTTTTCCCGATCAAGCTCACCCATGCGTTCTCTTAAGGAATCCAGAGGAATATTGATAAACCCTGGTATCATACCTCTCTGGCACTCTTCCGGGGTACGCACATCCAGGCGCACTGCATCTTCCGGGATCTGATCCAGATCTTCCACATAGAACGGTTTCATAAGGCTCTCTATTACGTTTCCAATTACATATCCAGCCATATTTACCGGATCCTTTGCTGATGAGAATGGCGGAGCATACGCTAACTCCATCTCCTGCAGATCAAAGCCTGTAAGGCCAAAGCGAACTGCATTTGCCATATCATCAATACGTTTGTCTACACCCTTTCCGCCTACAATCTGTGCACCCAGAATACGGCCTGTATCCGGCTCAAACAAGGTCTTTACTGTCATCATCTCACCGCCGGGATAATATCCAGCCTGAGAAGCAGAAGTGGTGATTACCTTACAGAAAGCACGTCCCTGAGCCTGCAGGTTTTCTTCCTTTTCACCTGTCACAGCCACCGTAAGACCGAAAAATTTCATGATGGAGGTACCCTGACTGCCCCTATAAGCCGTTTTTCTTCCACAGAGATTATCTCCAACAATACGCCCCTGCTTATTGGCCGGGGAAGCCAGAGGAATCAGGACCTGTTTTTCGCTTACGATATGACGTACACTGGCTGCATCACCCAGAGCATAGACATCAGGCGCACTGGTTTCCATGTAGGAATTTACCAGGATTTCCCCTCTGGCTCCCAATTCAATTCCGCTGTCCTTTAAAAATCCGGTATCAGGACGTACTCCTATACTTAAGATAACCATATCAGCCGGGATTTTCCTTCCGTCCTTTAAGATTACTCCATCCTTGTCCATAGCAGTACAGGTCTGGCCCAGATAGAGGTCAATTCCCTGCGCGCGGATATAATTATGCACCTGATGAGCCATATCCATATCAATGGGGGGCATCACATGAGAAGCACCCTCTACAACTGTTACATGCACACCTCGTTCTGCAAGATTTTCTGCCATTTCCAGACCGATAAAGCCTGCTCCGATCACCGCACAGCTTCTGGGCGCAGTTTCCTTTATGTGGTCGTAGATACGATAGGTATCGGGAATATTTCTCAGGGTAAATACCTTATTTTCCTCGATTCCGGGAATTGCAGGACGGATGGGAGCTGCACCGGGAGACAGCACCAGACGGTCATAGCTTTCCTTATAGGTTTCCTCCCCATGACGTACTGTTACCGTCTTACCTGCTGTATCTACCGCTGTAACCTCACTCTCTGTCCTCACGTCCACATTAAATCTCTGATGAAAACGCTCCGGTGTCTGCAGCTGCAAAGCCCCCTTATCTGTGATCACTCCTCCCACATAGTAAGGAAGGCCACAGTTTGCATAGGAAATATACTGCCCCCGTTCAAACATGATAATCTGTGCGTTTTCATCATTTCTGCGAAGTCTAGCTGCTGTGCCTGCTCCTCCTGCCACGCCTCCTACGATCAATACCTTCATATAGAATACCTCCTTTTTTATTTTTTCTCCAAAAGCCGTCTCACGTCTGCCTCCTGTTCATCAAACAACAGTTCTTTATTATAATGGTAATACCGCTCGCACTCATATTCCTTTAAAAACTCTATGCTGCAAGGACCTGTATTTAATGAGGTAATAAAAATAACCATCTCCTGACCATTTCCAAAGGCCGTTTCCATAAAGTCAAATGCGTGTTCCAATGCTTTCGCGCAGGCCTCCTTCTGATTCTCATAGCTGTCGCTGCACTCCATAAACTGCTCTCTGGTCCACTGCCAGGCCGCTTCTGCCTCATTTAAAGAAGCTCCCTTCATCTCCTGAACCCAGCTTTCTAACCGGGCAGCCACTCTGCGGTACCGCCTGTCCTCTCTCCGGTCTGACAGCCCGCTGTCCTTTCTGTGGATTCTGGTAAGCTCTGTCTCTTCCGCCACACTGGCCAGACGCACAGCCGGGACTACATCCTGAGAACAATCCAACTCCCGTTTAAATTCCTTTAAACGGGCCATCAAAAGTTCCATTTCCGCCTTATTTTCATAAAGCTCCCGGAAACCGTCCGTCAGCTTTGCAAGGAGCAGATCCACAACGCTGAGGCGCTCATCAAAAGGCGCCCGCTCCAGCCTTGTACATACCTCTTCCCGGATCACTCCTTTTAAGATTTCCTCTACCTGATACTCATTCTGATATTTATAATACAGTTCCAGGTAATTGGCAAAATCCTTTGCAACCGCCGGATGCTGGAGATACTGCCCTGCCACTTCCCGATCTGCCCTTTTATCCAGATGTTCATAGACTGTAATGAGCTGGGACAGATCTTCCCAGCCTCTGGGCGTAACAAACCGCTTTCCATCCACGGTGGTCTCTACCTGGCAGAAATACTGGGGACGGATGTCCAGATAGGATAAAACGGCCGGATGGATATTCTGCGCATAGGCATATTCCTTCCATACCTTCAGATCCGGCTCTACGGTAATTTTTTTGATTCGATCCAGTGTTACCACGTCAAATTCCCGGACAGATTTATTGTACTCCGGCGGGTTTCCCGCTGCCACGATGATCCATCCCTCCGGTATCTTATGGGTTCCGAAGGTTTTGCACTGAAGAAACTGCAGCATGGCAGGAGCCAATGTCTCCGATACGCAGTTGATCTCGTCGATAAAAAGGATTCCTTCCTTAAGCCCTGTATCGCGGATCCTATCATACACTGAAGCCACAATTTCGCTCATTGTGTACTCCGTCACCGCATATTCCTTTCCTCCGTAAACCTTATGTTCAATAAACGGAAGACCCACGGCGCTCTGCCTTGTATGGTGGGTAATGGTATAGGCAACCAGACCCAAACCGCATTCTCTGGCAATCTGCTCCATAATCTGGGTTTTTCCCACTCCCGGCGGGCCGATCAAAAGCACCGGCCGCTGGCGGATGGAGGGGATCACATATTCTCCGCAGTCATCCTTTAAAAGATAGGCTGCTGCGGTATCCTTTATCTCTTCCTTGGCTCGTTTAATATTCACTCTCTGTCCTTCTTTCTCTTCGAATCTCCCCCCGAAATCTCCATAAGCTGCTCCTCCTCCAGAACCACCTTCATTGCCCAGGCAGGCACTGATTCATCGGAATATAAATGTTCAATAAATACAAAGGCAGCATCATAAACCGGAGCCTGAACCGGATAGATTCCTTTTCCATCCGTAAAGTAGATCAGTCCCCGAAGCCTGTCTACCTCTCTTTTGGCCCGAAGCTCATTTACATATTCAAAGGCCGGGCGGAAATCTGTTCCTCCAAAGCCAGTAATCTGAAAATGCTCCATATAAGCCTTTAGATCCTCTGCACATTCAATCAGCACATCCGACTGCACCTTATCGTCACACTGCAAAATATGAATCCGTATCTTTCTGAAATAAGTATCTGACTCAGAAAGCACATCATATGTCTCCTCTAAAAACCTCTGAACCAGTTCCCCGGAACAGGACATACTGGTGTCAATAACAATCACAAAATCCTCAATCCGAAATACCTCTTTTGTTTCCAGAGGCTCGATCAAAGGCATATTTCCATAAAGGGACATTCCATAGGAATAAAAAACCGGATCAAAAGAGTCCGGATCCACCTCAATTTCCTCTTTAAGCACAGAAAAACGCCGGAGAAACTGACGGTAATCGTACCGCTCCCTGTTTTCTGCCTGAAGCATATCCTGAAGACTTTCATTTTCCTGTGACTCATCCCGAGAACCCATGGTTTCCATCTGAGTCTGCATTTTTTCCCGTTTATCATTCCACTGGTTCTGGCGTGTAATGGCCTGACGGGAATTTTCATCCTGTTCCCAGAGATCATGGTCGTCCACCTTAAATTCTGCCTGAAGCTGTCCCAGTCTCCGTTCAGAAAGCTCCATCCGGCTTAAGGCCCGGTAAATGCGCTCTGCCGTAAGAACCTTGCTGCCGGTTCTTCCCTGTTTGGGAATACCATCTCTGCCATCCAGCCTTTCTGTCTGAATTTTGTTTTTCTCCTCCGGCTCCTCCATCTGCCGTTTCAGGCGCAGGTAGGTTTCGCGGCGAAGAGGGCTTTGAGGCACATGGACGCATTTCTGGTACAGGCCGTCGATCACCGCTTCCATCGCAATATCGCAGGCCAGATCCCACAGCTCCTTCTTTCGCCCCTTTCTTGTATACATATGGCAGAACAGGCAGTGAAACACCATATGCAGATAGGCACGGTTGACGCATACACGGCCCTTTTTATAGAGGTTTAAAAGAAATTCCGGATCATAAAAGATCACCGCCCCATCTGTGGATATACCATTCCGGCCCCAAGCTGCCTCAAACCCCAAGCTGCTTAAGGACACATCCAGAAAGTGCATATTTACATACAGCTCGCTTCTGGCCTGATACAAGATCCGGGTACAGATTCCAACCGTATCCAGTTCCTGAAGCTGTCTCTCTCTTACGGGATCAATCATAAAGAACCTTCTCCATCAGACGCTCCGGCCTCCATCTGCGGCGCCTGGGCCTGCTCTGTCATCAGCCGGTGCTCTTCCTTAAGTTCCTCATACAGCTTATAAAAGCTCCATCCGCAGTTGTGCTCCGTCACAATGGCTTTTAAAGCGATCTTAGGCACCCCGGCTTTTCTTAACTGGTATAACAGGGTGTCGATCCGGCTGCTGGTAAAATCCTTCATCACCAGCATCTGTTCCGGGATCACAGGAAGAGGAGCGCTCGCGTTCTCCTGCTCCTGAAAGCCCGGCATGCCGGCCAGACAGCCTATGGTTTCCATGACCTGTTCCGGTTTTACATTGCGGATTTTCACACCCATACGCACCAGAACGCTCTTCATCATCATTTCATGCTTTTTCATTCCGGGATCATTCGTCCCATAATATAATACAAGCTCCACTGTCTTTCTCCTCCGGTTTATTTAAACAGCTCCTCACTGTCCAGCATCAGCGTAAAGGGACCGTCATTTAAAAGCTCCACCTTCATATCAGCGCCAAACTGCCCTTTTTCCACCACGTCCGCCTGTTCCCGGCACCGGGCCAGAAAGTGCTCGTAGAGCTTTTCCGCCATCTGAGGTGCTCCTGCCTTTACAAAGCTGGGGCGGTTGCCCTTGCGGCAGTCTGCATAAAGGGTAAACTGGCTGATTACAAGAAGCTCTCCGCCCACATCCGCCAGACTTAAATTGGTTTTTCCATTCTCATCCTCAAAAATACGCAGGCGGCAAATTTTGTCTGCCATCTTTTCCGTCAGCTCTCTGGTATCCCCATCAGCCACGCCCAGAAGAATCAGAAGGCCTTTTCCAATTCTTCCCAAAAGTTCTCCGTCTACTGTAACACTTGCCTGGGTCACTCTCTGAACGACTGCTCTCATTTTCTCTCGTCCTCCTGTGTGTGATACATTCTCATCCTCTCCTGCACTTCTCCCGCGTTTTGCAAAGCACCGAAAAAAGAAAGAGCCAGCCGGTTCCATAAGGCCGCCGGCTGGCGCAGGTTTTATTTTTTCTCCCGAAACTCCGGGCTATTCTTCCTGCTGGTTTTTCGCAAAAGCTATGATGGCCTCATTTAATGAAAACATCTTTTTATCCAGCATATCTACCATATCCGCACAGTCTTTTAATTCCATCAGAAGGTTCTCCGGAGCGTTTCCTTCAAACTTATAAGCAATTTTGTGCTCTAAACTGGCCCAGAAATCCATGGCAACGGAGCGGATCTGGATCTCCACCTTTGTTTCCACGGCTCCATCTGAAAGGTAAACCGGCACAGTTACTACCATATGGTAGCTCTTATATCCGTTGGGCTTTGGATATTTGATATAGTCCTTTACATGAAGAACCGTAACATCTCTCTGCCCTGCAATAATCTGGGCGATCTGATAAATATCGGATGTAAAGGAGCAGATAATGCGGATACCCGCAATATCGCTCAGATACTCCTGCATATTTTCAATGCTTACCTCACGCCCGTCCTTTTTCAGTTTATTTACAATACTGTCCGCTGTCTTCAGCCTTGATTTAATATGCTCAATCGGATTGTAATCATACCTGTTTATGAACTCATTATTTAGGATTTCAATCTTTGTATTCATCTTTTTTAAGGCTGAATCATAGAGAAACATCACAGAACGCCACTGGTCGATCTGTTCGTTCGTTTTGGGGATATTGATCATTCCTATCCCTTCCTCTCCTACAGCTTCAGTCCCTTTAACAGATCCCCCAGGCCTGTAGTGGCTGAAGCGGTCTCTTTATAATTGAATGTTTCATGCTCTTCACGCGCAGTCTCCTGCTCGGCCAGAACCTTCATGCTCAGGCTGATCTTTCCGTCTGCAATGGAAAGGATCTTTACCTTTACGGTCTGTCCTTCCTTGAGAACAGCTCCCGGATGCTTGATGCGCTGGGTACTGATCTGAGAAATATGCACAAGTCCGTCTACGCCCTCTGCCAGCTTCACAAAAGCGCCGTAATCCTTTAAGCTGTCTACGGTACCCTCTACTACATCACCCGGCTTAAACTGAGCCAGACGCTCTTTGCGGGCCTCTTCCCTCTTCTGGCGTTCCACCTGACGGCCAGACAGAACCAGTCTCTTCTTTTCCGGATCTACTGTAATGATCACAGCCTCCACATGCTTGCCCTGCCAGTCCTCCAGCTTTTCTACATAATCCGCTGACAGCTGAGACGCCGGGATAAATGCTCTTACCTCATCTACAAAGGCAACAACCCCGCCCTTTACAGCCTCGGAAATCTTTACCTTGAGAACGGTCTTATCCTCCATCATCTGAGCAAACTCAGCCCACTTCTGTCCTTCAGCGCTGTCGTCCTCCGGCATATCTCTTCTCTGATCCAGAGCCGCATAGGAAGCCTCCAGTTCAGCCGCATAATCCTCCATGGTTTCAACAGGCTCCTCTGCCTTAACCTCTGTCTCCAATTCCTTATTCATGTCTTCGCTCATGTTCTTCTCCTCACCTTCCGCTTTTCATTCCCTGTCTCAGTCTGTTTTGATCCTTTCAGACTGTCTGGATATTCAGCTTTTTACATTATATCAGCAAACCACCTGATATTTCTATACTTTTTCAGAAAAATTATTCCTGTTTTTTATTTTTGCTGTTTTTTCCTTTGTACCGGAAAGTTTCCTGTGCTATATTTTAGGAAGAACACTTGCATTTATTTCATAAGGAGGATATTTTCATGATCGATCTTTTAGATCTTCATACACATACCATCGCCAGCGGCCATGCCTACAACACGCTTTATGAAATGGCCCAGTCCGCTGCCGAAAAAGGACTGGCCCTTTACGGCTGTTCCGAACACGCTCCCGCTATGCCCGGAAGCTGCCACAAATTCTATTTCAGTAATTTTGACGTGATCCCCAGAGTGATCCGTGGAATCCCGGTTTTAATGGGAACCGAGCTGAACATTCTTGATCATACAGGACGAGTAGACTTAGAGGATCATTACCTGAAAAAAATAGATTACGCGATTGCCAGCCTCCACACCCCCTGTATCGACAATCACGGCACTGTATCCGACTATACAAATGCCTATCTGGGCGTCATGGAGAACCCTCTGATCCACATCATCGGCCATCCCGATGATTCCCGCCTGCCTGCCGACTGGACCGCAGTAGCTGCTGCGGCTGGGAAGAATCATAAACTTCTAGGACCACGGGATAAA
>OAWW01000959.1_pt1 | contig 18515 bp, 14 predicted proteins | sample 1517191 | NCBI WGS metagenome assembly OAWW01 (sample SAMEA2580253, study PRJEB22360) | human gut metagenome | biome: human gut; feature: human-associated habitat; material: faeces | place: Denmark | collected 2008/2010 | reverse complement strand
GGAGAGGTGGCAGAGTGGTCGATTGCGGCGGTCTTGAAAACCGTTGTGCTGCGAGGCACCCGGGGTTCGAATCCCTGTCTCTCCGCGGTTAGCATTGATAATCAGTGTTTTAAGAGGAGTTTACCCGGCTTTACATCATGAATGTAAGGCCGGGTTTCTTTTAATGATGTTAGTGTTTGAATGAGTCGTCTCTTTTTATATGCTCCCCCGATGTTATTTTATTATATGGCAAATAGTTCTATATAATTTTATTTGTTTACTTTTATTGTATTTAGAAAGTTTCATATAGCTTCAGTTACTTAGTTTTCAATAGAAGTAAATCACTTCTATTTTTCAGTTTCTCATTTGTTGTTACTCGTAAATTATATCTTTTGAGCTATATTAATTTAATATTAATCTGAGATTAATTTTATTTGGACTGCTTTTTTAAGGGTTTTCCGTTTCCTTTGTGTTCAAAAATCAAAGTATTTAATTCAAACCAATATTGATAGAATGAAAAGGAATATGACTTTAAAAAGTTTGCTGTTGGTTGTGTGTGCGTTGTCCGGAAATGTTTTTGGACAAAGCACATTGAGTAATGGCAAGTTGGTGTATAATTATCCATTTGCACCAAGTGAGGGTATTGTGAACCGAATGGAAAAGGAATATAGGTCGGAAGTGTGCTTGAATGGTTTCTGGGACTTTCAACCGGTTTCATTGCCGTCAACCTATGTGCAAGGAAAAGGAGTGGCTCCTGAATTATCTTTACCGGAAGAAAAGCAATGGAGTGATATTAGGATAAAAATACCTTCACCTTGGAACATAAACGCTTTTGCGAATAGAAATCTTGAAGGGCCAGACCATCGTAACTACCCGTCTTATCCAAAGGAATGGGAACAAGTGAAGATGGCTTGGATGAGGAAAAAAGTTACTATACCTACCGAATGGACTGGACAACAGATAAAACTTTATTTTGAAGCAGTGGCCGGCGCAACGGAAGTTTATATTAATAAGGAGAAAGTTGGTGAGAACTTTGACCTCTTTCTGCCTTTTAGTATCGATATTACAGATAAAGTAAATGCAGGTGAAACAGTTGAAGTATTGGTAGGAGTGCGTAGCCAGTCTCTATTTGAGGATAATTCTACAATTGGGCGCCGTATTGTACCGGCTGGCTCTATGTGGGGATATCACATTGCCGGTATTTGGCAGGATGTGTATCTGCTGGCCTTACCTAAGGTGCATGTGGAAGACATATTTGTGAAACCTCTAGTATCTAAAGGAATACTGGAATTGGAAGTGACTGTGCAAAATAATATGGCAAAAAAGGCTGATTTGCAGGTTCAGGGTGATATTAACGAATGGGTTAATTTAGCTGGAACAGATGTTAACTCCGCTCCGATTCCGGTTTGGAAGTTAGGGAAAAAAGTATTGGAAGTGAAAGCTGTGAAAGTGTCTGTTCCGGCTAATGCTTCTACAAAAGTAGTACTACAAGTGCCTGTATCAGATGAATTGAGATTTTGGACTCCGGAATGTCCTAATCTTTATGCACTGTTGCTGGCTCTAAAAGTGAAAAAACAAAATTTAGATGTAAAATATGAGCGTTTTGGTTGGCGTGAGTGGACATTGAACGGTACTGTTCAATGTTTGAATGGTAAACCGTATCAACTGAGAGGTGACTCTTGGCATTTTATGGGGATTCCGCAGATGACTCGTAGATATGCTTGGGCTTGGTTTACAGCTATTAAAGGTATGAATGGAAATGCGGTTCGTCCTCATGCACAAGTTTATCCCCGTTTTTACTTGGACGTTGCGGATGAAATGGGTATTTGTGTGTTGAATGAAACTGCTAACTGGGCTAGTGATGGCGGTCCGAAGTTGGATTCTGAACTTTTCTGGAAAGCTTCGAAAGAACATTTGACGCGTTTTGTTCTTAGAGATCGTAATCATGCTTCTGTTTTTGGATGGAGTATCAGTAATGAAAATAAACCGGTAATTTTGCATGTCTTCAACAGACCGGAGCTGATGACTCCTCAGAAAAAAGCTTGGGAGGAGTGGAGAAATATTGTGCGGTTGAATGATCCTACCCGCCCATGGGTTTCGTCGGATGGAGAGGATGATGGCGATGGTATATTGCCTGTCACTGTAGGGCATTATGGTGATATGAACTCAATGAAACGTTGGATTGAAATAGGTAAGCCTTGGGGAATTGGTGAACATAGTATGGCTTACTATGGTACACCGGAGCAGGTCGCAAAATATAACGGTGAAAGAGCTTATGAATCTCAGCTTGGACGTATGGAGGGATTGGCAAATGAGTGTTATCATTTGTTGGCCAATCAACGTTCTATGGATGCTTCTTACAGTACAGTGTTCAACATGGCATGGTATTCTTTGAAACCTTTGCCGCTGGGTAAAAAAGATTTGACTTCAAAACCGGATATCAGCCGGGATGGCGTTTTCTTTACAGAATATAAGGAGGGAGTACCAGGCGTACAACCGGAACGCGTAGGACCTTATTGTACTACATTCAATCCGGGATATGATCCTAATCTGCCCTTGTATGACCCATGGCCTATGTATGATGCTATGCGTGCTGCCAATGCACCAAATCATCCTGCTTGGTCGTCATATGCTGAGATTGATAAAAAGCAGTATGAGGCTCCGGAAGCGTTTCCTTCTGAGAAGTATAAGGAAATTATTTTTATAGGAAGAAAGGATAGTAAATTGAAAGGTATAATGGATGCACAAGGGGTGAAGTTTTCTACTAAAATAACTGCTCCTGCACAAATGATTTATATTGTAGATGGTACTTATGATCTGCCTGCCGCAGAAAAGAAGAGCATGTTGGTCAATCTTGCTAAAGGAGCCGATGTTTGGATATGGGGACTGACCCCTGAAACGGTAAATGTGTATAATGAGATACTGCCCCTTTCTGTAACGTTGGATAATTTGAAGCGTTCATCTTTCCTGCCGGTTCAGAAATCATGGATACGTGGGTTGAATAATTCAGATTTCTATTTCTGTGAACTTCAGCGGGCGGATGCTTCGGAATATTCTTTGAAAGGGGCCTTGGTAGAGGAAGGAGAGGTCTTGTTGAATGCTTGTAAAACGGATTGGAGAGCCTGGAACAAACGTCCGGAAGAGATAAAGACAGCTGGTACCATACGAAGCGAATATGAATGTACAGCTGCCACTCCTGTATTCGTGAGATATCAAAATGGGGCTTCCTGTTTTTACATCAGTACACTGAAAGAATTTACGAACTCAGAAAAGGGGTATAATACATTAAGGGCAATCTTGAAAAATGCAGGCATTGACTGTCAGGAGATTGAAGTAAAATCGAACGAGCTTTTTTTCTTACGTGATAATCAACTGGTTTTTCCTGCTGCTGTGAGAGATAAACTGATAAAAACAACTATGGGGCGGACTTTGGACATTTATGTGTTTAGTCCTCGTCCTCTGAATGATTTGCTGATAGAGCCCAATATGCCTAAACTGACATTAGTTGTGAAAACTAAAAAATGCCAGCTTTCTATTAATGATGAAGTATATGCAGCTGCCGAGAAAAATAGATATGAAGTTACTTATAAGGAGCTACCTCTATTGCAGGGTTGGAATAAAATAAGTATTGCAATCGGAGAAAATGATAAGAATGAATTCAGTGGTAGTTTTAGGTGTGATAACAGAAATGAATTCCTTTCTTCATTGAAAGCGTCATTTGTAAATCCTGAAGCAAAATAGTAGGTAAATAGATTGAAATTTAGGTATAACTTCTAGATTATCTTAAAAACGCCTTCGCTTCACAGTGACTATACCTTTCCGCCGTTCGAAAGGTTTTCGGCGGAAAGGTATAGAGATAATCTATGTTCTGCCTTCCGGGCTGGGATTGGGCCGCACTATAAAATATTTTGTGTAAATAGAAAATACGGGATTCAGTAGGAATTCCGTATTTTTTATTTAATGGCTTTGCAAAATGACGAAGATTATGAAAGAGAAGAATCATGTATTGCTTGATGAGGTATTAAGTAAGGAGTTCCTTAGTCAGTTCTAAACGGAAGCTGATAGCAATAAGTTTTTGAAGCAGCTACACGCGCAGGTATTGGAGACGAATAAAGTCAATCAAACTGCTCAGGAATGGCAGAACCGCCCTTTGGGTCCGATCTATCTTATTGTTTGGATGGACGGTATTGTATTCAAGGTTCGTGACAACGGAAAAATCATTAACAAGACTGTCTATCTCTGTGTCGGCCTGAAACAGAACGGTTTGAAAGAAGTCTTTGGCATGTGGGGGGAAAGTCGGAAAGTTCTTCATTCTGGATGGGTACCCTGACTGATTTGAAGGCCTGCGGAGTGCAGAACATACTGATTACTTGCACTGACAACCTGAACGGATTTACCGACACCATACGTGTCGTATTTCCTCAGTCTTCTACGTAAATATGTGTCGTACATCAGATTCGAAACTCCTGTAAATATATCGTTTACAAGGACAAGAAAGAGTTTACGGCCGATATGAAGAACATCTATAACGCGCCCAACAAGGAGGCTGCCGCCGCGGAACTTGATAATTTGGAAAAGAAATGGGGAGGGAAATACCCTTATGCCATCCTCTCATGGCGGAATAACTGGGATGACTTGACAGTTTTCTTCCAGTTCCTAGTGGAAATCAGGAAAATAATATACACTACAAACCTCATTGAAAATCAGAATGGGAAGATAAGAAAGTACACTAAATCAAAGCTTTCATTCCCGTCGGATGATGCTGTGAAGAAAATGGTATACCTTTCTTTGATGGAGATTGAGAAGAAATGGACGATGCCGATTACTAACTGGGAATTGATTATGAACCAATTTATGCTTATTTTTGAAAACGGGATTCAGATATAAGAAACTTATAACTGAATCCTGTTTACATTTACACAAAATTATGGATAGTCCCTAATCAGGTTGTGACGTCCTTTCAATGGTAAATGTAAGTGTTAACTCACATTCATCTACTTCCCGATGCAGCATATTTACATCACTGATTATCAGTGACTATTCATTTTAATCGGTACAACCTCTGTTTTGACAAATACACAGAATGTAGGGACAAATGCAAACCGTTGTATTTCATTGTTTTACATATACGTGTTGTACCGCCTTCTTTCAGCCCTTTTGTAGAATGTCCGCTATCAGATGCAAGGTGTTGAACGATAGGGCATTTCCGCATGGATGTTACAGAGCGCTTGTTGAATACAAAAGTAGTGCTTTTCTTGGAATTTCTGCGGTTTGCGGTGGGATTTTTTGCGCTCCGATTATTTATGGCACTCGATTCGTTGGAAAAAGTGTAACGAAACTGAATTATTCGCTTGAAAAAGTGTTTGTATACATAAATGGTACACTTCTATTCGGGGAGAGACCATTATATCCTATCGGGTATAATTCCGTTTTTTATATCAATATTATACCCGAAATAGTATAAAATCAATAAACTTGACTGAACTCCATAATGTCGAGCATCTGATATAATATTCCGTCAATAGCGGAATGCCAACTTTGGTGAAAATGACCATAATACCAATGGTTCACAGGATGATTGTCAGTTTTGAGATGATGCAGGAGCATATCCATTGTTTTTCTTTCAGATTGTACATCTTTAAGAAGTGATGAATCGTTCTCAGCCCATTGGTTAAGGTTGCTTTTTGAGAATAGCTCACAATGCGATGGCGCAGTATGTGTGACAACTGTATCAATCAAGAAGTCTGCACGGATGGTATTCATCTTATCAGCGTCATAAGTAGGAGCTTCATTCTTCCAATATAAATTGTGGGAAATATCATTTTCTTGCAACTCATTGGAGTGAATACGATATTTCCGTTTGTTCCATTCATTTATGCGATAAATACGGTCAATAGAAATGGCTCCACCTACACAAAGGATGGTATGACTACAGGCTTGGAGAATAGTATAATCAGGAACAGCGATGAAGCGTTTGTAATTGAATGTTGCTCCATCGAAATAGGCAGGATTATCATGATTACCACGCACAAACACAATCCAATTGTTGGCTTGGTTCATTCGCTTGGCATTTCGTCTAATCATTTGCTCATAGTATTCTCTCTTTTCAAAGCCAAAGCCACAATCCCCGGCAACAATCAATATGGTGTCCGTCAACTTGTATTGAATGCAGAGTTTGAACACTAACTGATTAAAGTCTCCATGAATATCACCGGAAACGATAATTGTCTTGGCTTCGGGAAAAGATAATGAGAATGCCTTGCTATGATTCATCTTATGTTCCTGTTAATAGTGCTTATAGATAGAATTAATCTTCGCCAAACAATCCTTTCTCTTTCCACACCTTGATTTCCTTATCAAAATCAGAAAGATACTCTTTGTCTTGAATCAAGTGGAATTTGTCATATTCTGCGTATGCTTTTTCTTTTGCTTGTTCAGCGGAAATAGTTCCGGCATCACGCAAGGCGTCATATTTATATAAAGTCAAGAACTCATCCAATTGTTTTTTCCAGTCTGCCATCGTAGTGATAATCTGTCGCTCTGCACGAAGTTCTGCAAAATCAAGGAATGCAGTTGATAGACGATTTAAGGCGGAAACCTCCTTGTCGGATAAATAATTCTTGGCAATTATTGTGTCTGATTTTTGTACTCTGCCATCAGGTGCATTTTTCCAAGTGGTAAGTCCCATGTGGGGCATTTCGGCATCTGCTCTTGAATATACGATTTCGGCTACCGTTTGATGGGTGACAGCCCAATGCATCATATTCTGTACTATCTTGAAGAACAGTTGGGTCGTTTCTGATTTGGAATCATAATCGGCACTACATTCGGCATATACATCAGTGATTTTTTGATAATATCGGCGTTCCGAAGCCCGTATTTCTCGGATACGTTCTAATAAATCATCAAAATAATCTTTGCCAAAATGTTTACCCTGTTTCAATCGTTCATCATCCAATACGAATCCTTTGACTATCATTTCTTTCAGAACAGATGTAGCCCAAATTCTAAATTGAGTAGCTTGGTAACTGTTCACACGATAGCCTACGGCAATGATGGCATCCAAATTATAGAACAATGGTGTGCGTTCTACCTCTCGCTCTCCTTCCGATTGAACTATCCCAATTTTTCGGATAGTTGCCTCTTTGGTAAGCTCGCCAGATTCGTAAATCTGCCCAAGGTGATAGTTGATGGTGCGTACATCAACCCCAAACAAGTCTGCCATACGTTTCTGAGACATCCAAAATGTTTCACTGTTGAATATGACCTCAATACGTGTTTCTCCTTGCTTTGTTTTATAGAGTAAAATGTTGGATGATAGGCTATTGTTAAGTAATTCAGTAGTAGGTGTCTTCTGGCTGAAATATTCTCTTGCCATTTGCACTTGTGGTTTCTTCCCATCAGCATTTTCCGCAATTATCAAACAAGCCATACGTGATAAATGTATATTCTCTACTTTTCGGTATGAGCCAGACCCTAACTTGACCATTTCAACCGTATGGTTAAAATGCTCGGTTGTATTAAGTCCTTTATGATTGGCTATCGTAATGGCTTTGCTTATTGTGCGTGTGAATTTTTGATAGGTGCTATAACCTAATGCAACGCACAAATCACGAGAAGTCCAATACTCTGAGCCGCTTTCATTTTGCTTTTTTATCTGCTCAAAATCAGAACGGATAGGGGATACGTCGTTTTCTTCCATCACCTTATTACATTTCAGAATTTCGAAAACTTACTTATATAAATCTGGTCTCAATTCCATATTATGCTTCTTGATAATTTTTTCCATAAGAGAGTCTTTCGGAACAATTTCATAGGAATAGGCTCTTTCAAATGCTTGTCGTCCGGCATCTGTCATAAGTCCTCGGTCTTCAAGATTCATACAGCGTTCTTTATTTAGCTTAGTCCAATGGCTTCTTTTGCGACGAGGTGAAAGCCGTTGTGCAAGACGTCCGTCCGGCAATTTCTTTATAGTTGAATCAATCCACCCAAAACACAACGCTTCCTCAACGACCTCAATATATGGAATACATTCGTATGTGGGCTGTTTAGAGCGTGAAGTGATAACCCAGCAAGATTTCGCTTGGTTGTGGTTAGCCTTCAGCCAATTTCTCAGCTCAATGCGGTCTGTGAAGTCCAGTAGATTGATAATTTCCATATTTGTCCGTAGTTCAATGATATATGATTATCCTAATTGCTTTTGTAAACAGAATCCAAAGTGTTTTCTTTACGGTTGAACCGAAACTGATTGTATATAAACCTGATACTTGAATTATGCATGATATTAATTGAGCGCAAATAGGTGTCATAATGTTCCTGTTATTGTCAGTTCAAATACAATTAAGGTTGTTAATAGGAATAATCATTGTCTAAAAATAGGAGTAAAAATATTTTATTCTGCAATATTAAACATTTATGTGAATATCGTATTCGTCTTTTTTATCTTGAATCTTTTTAACTTCATTAATCCAAAAGCTAATATTATTAATGAAACTATCCCATCTAACCATATGTATATAACTGACATAGCCACGGTAAACATTATCACCAATATTACAATTTGAATATGTTTTCTCTATTTGATTAAACATATTCGCACGTAAGACTTTGAATAGTTTATTTGTATGCCATAACGTACATCCTGACTGACAACATATCTTCGGTTCGAGCATATAATCATACCCACCATTAATATCAGGAAGAACAACAGCCAGTATACCATTTCTTCTGCTAGTTCTGTCATTTCGAGTAGTCTCTCTTAGAGAATAAGACACTTCCCAAGGAATCCATTGTTCATCTTCGCTTTTATTTAACTCTTTCATATTAGGAGAGATGAGTACAATGGTAATGCTACTATCAAAAATTTTATTTCTTAATTTTGACTCCACAGTGGAGTCTTTAAAATTGGATAGGTCTTCACCATCTAGTTCTCCTTTATTAATATGATCATCTTCTTCAAGCTTATCCTGTAATTCATCAACATAGTGACGAACTTTAGTTGATTCGTACCAAGGAGTCCTTTCAAGATGCTTTACAGAAGTATCACCATATTTATATGATATAAAAATCTTATGTCCCATAGCTATTTATAAATTAAGTAAATTTTTAAATAATGAAGAATATGCCAAGTTTATACATAATTCAGGTTCTTTACCATCAAAATATTTGTCATAAATGATTTTGGCGGCACCTCCAGTGCTAGCTAAAGGAAATGCTTTTGCTTTTGGGTGTAACTGAGTAAACATTGCATATTCATTTTCTATACCTTCCATACCTCCAATAAAGATTCCAGCATAAAATTCATTATCGCCAAGCATATGTTTTCTCATCTCTTCTATACTCAAATCTTTATCACCCATATCATTAGTCTTTATAATATGAGCAACACTTTCATTCTCTAAAGGAAAGAACTGTTCAAAATACGTAGATTGATACAAAGTTACACTGCTCTGTATATCTAATCCCGAATGCTGCAAAACACTAGCTATAAGTGGCGTTATTGAAGGATGGCCTCCCCAAATCAGTTTATACTTAGGCAATGCCACACTAGCTAAGGCTAATACGGAATCACGTATTGCGATTGTATCCGCTGTTTTGAAATATCTTTCATCTCTTCCTAACATAGGAATACTTGCTGACAAGAATATGTTTAATTGTTTTTGAGCCATAATTCAAAATCTTTTTTCTTGATAGTTTTAACCTCTAATGATTCATTTAACCATTCTAGATGTTCTACCCATTTCTTACGAATACGCAAATCATCATATATAAGGAATAATTCGATTTTCTCGTTATCAAGCAATTTTCTAAAGCGTAGAGAATCGAAACAGTCATAAGATTGTGGAATTCCTATCGCCGGAATAAACAATCTAATTATATCATCTTTCAAAGTCTCTACAAGATAGCGATACTCTTGTATAAGTTGTCTCCCTTGTTTGCGAGCTTCTTCAACAAATTCTCCCACAAGATTGTCTTGTCTAGCAGCAAGGTTTCTAGCTCTAACGGATTCTACTGCATTTACGATATTCTCAATACATTCTTCAGTAATGCAACAAGATTCATTATGAAAGTCCTCATTCATAAACATTTTTTGTGTTAATTGAATAGGTTCGCATAATAAATTGTGTATGTCTGGGGTGCAATCAGGCCAGATAATTTCAACTACTCCAATTTGTTTCTGATTTGCTGATATAATTTCCTCATTGCACCACTTGCTGTTCTTAAAATCATTGGTGTATAGTTGGATTAATACATCGCAATCCGTCATTCGATGATGTAATTCTTCTTGAAAATTTTTAGCAGGATTGATAGAATATGTATCCAGAAATACATCGTAATTATTGCGGACAAAAGCATCAAATAATTGGTTGGCTACAGCAGAAGAGTCCGTCCGGCGATAACTAATGAATAGCTTTCGGTTTTCTCTCAATAACCTCATTGATTCAAATGCATAGTTAATATACTTTTCAATATGATCAGCAATATATTGCCTTCCATTCATTATATGAATGATTTCAGGAACTTCTGTTTCAAAATTTTCGCCAAAATATATTGGTAAAATAGCATCCCCATTATCAAGGAGAACTTTTAATGCGTCGATATCTTTTTCTGAATGATTTATATCACCAAAATAGAATACGAACGATGGTTGTTTATTAGAATACTTTTTGCGAAAAGTATCGGCATAGACTACCTCAAACATATTGTTCTTCAAACCTATACTCTGAATCTTCTCAAAAAAGCGAACTTTTATTGTATTGCAGGCATTATTCTTAATATCTCCAAGAAAGATAAGTTGGTATTTATATGTCATGATAATTGTTGTTCTTTATAAGTAACTATGATATAATCCAGTCGTATAATTTTTTGAGATAAAATTTTCCGTCTTTATACTTGTAACGATAATAGTATCCTCTATGTATCAACTCCCCGTTTGAATATTTTTCTGTTCCATAATAATACTGAATAGTCGGATATATCTGCATATACTCAGAACCTTTCCAGTTACCATCGTTCTGGGCAATTGGAAATAGTGCCATTTTCCCTAAGTCAAATTTTTGTGCATCGCCGTAACCTAATTCCCAATTGCACCATTTCGAGTCAATAGCGCCATTTGTAGCAATCAATATGAATTTATCATATTTTTTAATTTGTTGTTTAATTATTGTTGCTGTAACTCCGGAAGTAGTTTTTGGCATAGAATTGTCAAGCCAATCAACATAAATGTTAGTATGTAAATTTTCTAAAATGTAGGCAACTCGTTTGAGTTGGCTAATTTCATCATGTTTGTGAGAGAGAAATACGGAGGCACGCTGCCCAGCAGAAAAATGTCTAGTTTGCTGATGAACTTCGGAGGTGACATTAGCTGCAAGAGTAAGTTCCTTTAGTTTATTTTCTGTTAGAATCATGGTTCTTCTTTTTATGATTGTCTATACTATTGAATGCAAAATTACAAAACAATTCCGATTTATTGAATATAATTCACTATATTTGCACTATAAAATCGTATCAAAGAATGAAACTGAATAGAATAAAGGCGGTATTATCCGAAAAAGGTATCTCTCAGACATGGTTAGCTAAACAACTGGATAAGAGTTTCAGCATGGTTAATGCCTATGCTTGTAATCGGATTCAGCCTAATTTGGAGACCTTGCAACAGATTGCAGAGATATTACAAGTTGATTTAAAAGATTTGATAACCGATAAAAAAGAAAGGTTGAAATAGAACTTAATTAGGTTGGGAAGTTATATGTTCATTTGCGCCTTATTGCAAATACGCTGATAAACTTCCGATAATATACAATATTAAGAACATGACTCCTGAAGAAAAAGCAAGAATAAAGATAGACCAATGGTTTGTTGATGCAGGTTGGGAAGTGGTTGATAGGGAAGAGTACGAGCCGACTTGTACTGCTGTTGCCATACGAGAAGGCTTGTTGAAAGGGAATCTTGAAGCTGACTATTTCCTATTTATTAATGGGAAAGCAGTAGGGGTACTTGAAGCTAAACGAGAAGAAACAGACGCTTTCGCTTCAAAAGTTTGCGACCAAGCAACTTTATATGCAAGAAGTGTTCCCAATATCTATCAGGCGTATCAAAAGCCATTGCCTTTTATCTTTACCTCAAATGGTAAAGAGCTATACTTTTGTGATTTTCGTGAACAAGATTCATATTTCAGGCAGATAATGGCAATCCCTACACCACATGAGTTGGTCAAGAAATTGGGAATTGAAGATACATTTGCCGGATTACCTACATTGAAAAAGAAAGGACTTCGTGATTGCCAGTATGAAGCAGTGACAGAACTTGAGAAGAGTTTCCGCAGTGGGCAAAATCGGGCATTGATGGTTCTTGCTACTGGTGCAGGTAAAACATATACAGCTTGTCTTGCTGCTTACCGGATGCTTTCTTATACACCGATGCGTAGAGTGTTGTTTCTCGTTGACCGAAATAATCTTGGAAAGCAGGCGGAAGGAGAGTTTGGAACTTTCCGTCTGACGGAGAATGGTGATGCGTTCAATACTATCTTTACGGTTAATCGGCTTCGCTCTTCTTCTATTCCATCTGATAGTAATGTGGTTATTTCTACTATACAGCGTTTGTTCTCATTCTTGAAAGGAGAAAATATAGAAGATAATGAGGATGATGACGACAACGAACCGATGGAAGAAGTAATCCTGCCACCTAATCCCAACTTACCACACGACTACTTTGATATGATTATCATAGACGAGTGTCACCGCTCCATTTATGGAAACTGGCGTAAGGTGCTGGAATATTTTGATACTGCACGATTGGTTGGTTTGACTGCAACGCCTATTCCAGAAACAATGGCGTTTTTCAATAACAATCGCATTGTCAATTACACCTTGGAAAAGAGTATCGTTGATGGTGTGAATGTGGATTGCCGGGTGTATCGGATAAAAACGCAGGTCACGGAATCAGGCGGAGCTATATTAGAGGGCGAGAAATTCAAAGAAGAAACGAGATATACAGGTGAGGTTAAGACGGTAAGTAGCAAGGAAACCAAAACTTATACAAATAAAGAACTTAATCGGAGTGTCATCAATCCGGCACAGATAAAGTTAATTCTTTCTACTTATCGTGATGTGGTTTATACAGAATTGTTCAACGACCCACAGCGAGAGCAGAATATGGATTATCTGCCAAAGACGTTGATATTCGCTCTCAATGAAGCTCACGCCACCAATATCGTACAGATAGCCAAAGAGGTATTCGGGCGCACAGACGACTGCTTTGTTCAGAAAATCACCTATTCGGCTGGTGACAGCAACGAACTGATACGCCAATTCCGTAATGACAAGGATTTCCGTATAGCAGTAACTTGTACGCTGGTTGCTACCGGAACGGATGTGAAACCGTTGGAAGTGGTAATGTTTATGCGTGATGTGGAATCATTACCCTTATACATTCAGATGAAAGGGCGTGGAGTGCGTACTATTGGTGATGAGCAATTGCGTAATGTTACTCCAAATGCCTTTAGTAAAGACTGTTTTTATTTGGTTGACGCAGTGGGTGTAACTGAACATGAAAAAACAATCCCGACTGCTACTGATGAACCGACTACCAAAACTATCACACTGAAAGAATTGTTGGAACGTATCAGTCATGGCTATATTCCTGATGAATACCTCAAACGCCTTGCAGCTACACTTGCCCGAATACATAATAAGGCGGACAATGCGCAACGAAACGAGTTCCTACGTTTAGCTCACGACGATATGAAGGGGCTTTCTGCCAGAATATATGATGCGCTTGAAAAAGGTACACTGCCTCCGTTTGTTAGCACAGATGAGTCTAATAATGAACGTAAAGGTTTGGTTTCTCCTCTTGCTAATCATGCAGATGCTCGGAAATACTTGCTTATACTTGCAGCCGGATTTGTCAATACGCTAATGCCCGGAGAAGATACGCTTATCTCAAAAGGTTTTTCCATTGAGGATGCCAAAAATACAACTGAGGCATTTGAAGAATTTTGCAAAGAAAATGCGGATGAAATAGAAGCTCTTCGTATCATTTATAATAATGAAGGAGAACCGATAACTTATTTAATGCTGAAAGATTTGGAGAATAAACTTAAAATGGCAAACAACCATTTTACTCCAAAACAAATTTGGAACTCGTATGCCATTCTTTCTCCAAACAAGGTAAAGCGTTCAACAACAAAAGAAGAAAGCGATGCTTTGACCAATATCATACAACTGGTACGTTTTGCTTTCCACCAAATCGAGAGACTGGATAGTGTAGTCACCACATCCAAACAATATTTCAACTTGTGGTTGGGGCAAACCCAGCGTGAAATAACCGATAAACAACGTGAAGTTATCAGTCGTATTGTGGATTATATCGCTTCTAACGGGGCTTGTACTATCAGAGATATTCGTGAAGATGATGCAACTCAGGCAGCCCAAATGATTCGAGCGTTTGGTAATATGCAAAAAGCAGACGAAGCACTTCATTCACTTTACACATTTGTAGTTTTAAGAAAAGCAGCATAAGAAAATGGCAACAAATAATACAACAGAGCAATCGCTCACTAAAAAAGTATGGAATCTGGCAACCACTCTTGCCGGGCAAGGTATCGGATTCACCGATTATATCACCCAATTGACCTATCTCTTATTCTTGAAGATGGATGCAGAGAATGTAGAAATGTTCGGAGAGGAATCGGCTATCCCGACAGGCTATCAGTGGAGCGATTTGATTTCCCTTGATGGTTTGGATTTGGTGAAGCAATATGAAGAAACTCTTAAACTGCTTAGTGAACAGGATAATCTGATAGGAACGATTTATACGAAGGCACAGAATAAGATAGATAAGCCTGTTTATCTGAAAAAGGTTATCACAATGATTGATGAAGAGCAATGGCTAATCATGGATGGTGATGTGAAAGGGGCTATCTACGAAAGTATTCTTGAAAAGAACGGACAAGATAAAAAGAGCGGTGCAGGACAATACTTTACGCCACGTCCACTAATTCAGGCAATGGTAGATTGTATTAATCCGCAAGTGGGTGAAACCGTTTGCGACCCTGCTTGTGGTACAGGTGGATTCCTGTTGGCAGCTTACGATTATATGAAAAATCAAAGCCCCGATAAGGAAAAACGTAATTTCTTGCGCAATAAGGCACTACATGGTGTGGATAATACGCCTTTAGTCGTAACGCTTGCTTCGATGAATCTCTATTTACATGGTATCGGTACTGACCGCAGTCCTATTGTGTGTGAGGATTCTTTGGAAAAAGAGCCGTCAACCCTTGTTGACGTGATACTTGCCAATCCTCCTTTTGGTACTCGCCCGGCAGGTTCTGTAGACATCAACCGCCCCGATTTCTATGTAGAGACCAAGAATAACCAGTTGAACTTCCTCCAGCACATGATGCTTATGCTCAAGACTGGAGGACGTGCTGCTGTGGTACTCCCTGATAATGTCCTCTTTGAAGCCGGAGCAGGTGAAACTATTCGCAAACGCCTGTTGCAAGATTTCAATCTGCATACTATCTTGCGTTTGCCCACAGGTATTTTCTATGCGCAAGGCGTAAAAGCTAACGTGTTGTTTTTCAGTAAAGGACAACCAACTAAAGAAATATGGTTTTATGATTACCGTACTGATGTAAAGCACACCCTCGCCACCAATAAGCTGGAACGCCATCATTTGGATGATTTTGTTTCCTGCTACAATAATCGGGTAGAAATCTACGATGCCGAGAATAATCCGCAAGGGCGTTGGCGCAAATACTCAGTAGAAGATATATTGGCACGTGACAAGACAAGTCTTGACATCACTTGGATAAAACAAGGTGGTGAAGCGGACAACCGTTCATTGGCGGAACTGATGGCGGGCATCAAAGATAAAAGCCAAACGATAAGTTCGGCTGTAGCTGAACTTGAAAAATTGCTCGCAAACATAAATGAAGATTGAGCGTATGGAGAACAATAAGGTAGCCATATCAATGGAGCAACAGTTTGGAGAAGTCATAGACATCATTCTCCAACATAAAGGTCGTGCATCAAGAGCTGTAAACAATGAACTGTTGTTCACGGCTTGGTATGTAGGTGGGTATGTATCAGCCAAATTAAAAAGTGAGGAATGGGGAAGCAAGGTGGTAACGCAGTTGTCCGAATATATCCGCTCTCAACGTCCAGATATTAAAGGATATAGCCGGAGAAGCATTTACAATATGGTGATGTTCTATGATGAATATTCATCGGAAACATTCTGTGCTACAGTGAAGAAGTATCTGAATCTTGAATTTGTGCGGCCAACAACAGCACAAATAGAAGCGAGCCAACCAACACAAGAAACGGCTGTAATTGTGCAGACGGCATCTGCACAATTAGTCCAGCCGACATCTGGACAAATGCCTCAGATATTAGAACTGACAACGTTGTCTAATCATATTGAGATTCTTTGCCGATGCAAAAGTACAGAAGAACGGATGTTCTATATTCTCTATGCCAATAAAGAGCATCTGTCTTTTAAGGAAATGCAGCGTTGCATCTCCAATCAAACATATACAGCTCTGTTGAGCAGCAAGGGTAATATGTCAAAAGGATTACTCAATACTTACCCCAATGCCCCTATAATGTTCAAAGACACATTGTTTGTCGATTTCCTGAACTTGCCTAAAAAGCATAGCGAATCCAAACTAAGAAATGGCTTGGTAGAACACATGAAGCAATTTATTCTTGAACTTGGCAAGGATTTCATCTTCATGGATCAAGAATACCGTCTCAATATCGGTGCATCCACATTCAAGGCTGATTTACTGTTCTTCCATCGTGGCTTACAAGCATTGGTTGCTGTAGAACTGAAAAAGACAAAGTTTCATCCGCGCGACCTAGGTCAGTTGGAATTTTATTTAGAGGCACTCGACAGGGATGTAAAGCGTTCCAATGAAAACCCCTCTATTGGCATTATCCTTTGTCCGGAAGCAGATAAAGTGGTAGTGGAATATGCAATGAGCAGAAGCATGAGTCCTACGATGATTGCAGAATACAAACGCATCCTCATTCCACAAGAGCGAATGCAGCAACAGTTAAATGAGTTTTGCAACCTATTCTTAGACAAAGACTAATCGATATGGATACAAAGAAATTACGTCAAAAGATACTTGACCTTGCGATACATGGAAAACTTGTACCGCAAGACCCGAACGATGAGCCTGCATCTGTTCTCCTTGAACGAATCAAGGCTGAAAAAGAACGATTGATAAAAGAGGGGAAAATCAAGAAGAGCAAGAAGTCGGTAAAAACTTCCGATACGCCCCATTATGAGAATGTGCCGTTTGAGGCACCGGAATCTTGGGTGTGGACGACATTGGGTGAAGTAGGCACTTGGCAATCAGGTGGAACTCCTAGTCGTTCAAATAAAACATATTATGGTGGAAATATACCTTGGCTTAAGACAGGAGATTTAAATGATGGATTGATTTCGGATATTCCTGAAAGTATAACAGAAGAAGCTGTCGCAAACTCTTCTGCTAAAATTAATCCTACAGGAAGTGTGTTAATTGCGATGTATGGTGCAACAATTGGAAAATTAGGAATACTGACATTTCCTGCTACCACTAATCAAGCATGTTGCGCTTGTATCGAGTTTAATGCCATTATTCAATTATACCTGTTCTATTTCCTATTGTCTCAAAGAAATGAGTTTATCGCAAAAGGCGGTGGCGGAGCACAACCCAATATATCAAAAGAAATAATTGTAAATACTTTTATTCCTCTACCGCCTCTTAGTGAGCAGCAACGTATTGTTATGGAGATAGAGAAATGGTTTGCTCTGATAGACCAAATAGAACAAAGTAAAGTCAATTTGCAGACAATAATAAAACAAGCCAAGAGCAAAATCCTTGACCTTGCCATTCATGGCAAGCTAGCACCACAAGATCCGAATGACGAGCCAGCCATTGAACTCTTGAAGCGCATCAATCCCGACTTCACACCTTGTGATAACGGGCATTATACGTTTAAAATTCCGAATTCATGGACGTGGTGCAAGTTAGGAGATATAGCACAATCGAATATCGGTCTAACTTATAAACCAACTGATATTACAGATAACGGTATTCCTGTATATCGGTCTAATAACATCCGAGATAGAAAAATAGATAAATCAGATTTAGTTCGTGTTAATGCCCCAATATTAGAAAAACAATTTTTGAACATTGGCGATTTGCTTATTTGTGCAAGAAATGGTAGCCGACGACTCGTTGGTAAATGTGCGATTATTGAAGAGCTTGATGAAGTCACCTCTTTTGGTGCATTTATGGCTGTATGTAGAAGTGAATATAATCAATGGATATTCAACCTGTTAAACACGACTTATTTTGATAGATACTTAGATGATTCAAACTCAACTGCTATCAATCAGGTAACACAAAGAATGCTCTTAGCACTTCATATTCCATTACCGCCTTTATCCGAACAACAACGTATAGTTCAAAAGATAGAAGAGCTGTTTTCTGTTCTTGATAACATTCAAAATGCCTTAGAAGTGTAATCAAATACACT
>OAWW01000895.1_pt1 | contig 19453 bp, 14 predicted proteins | sample 1517191 | NCBI WGS metagenome assembly OAWW01 (sample SAMEA2580253, study PRJEB22360) | human gut metagenome | biome: human gut; feature: human-associated habitat; material: faeces | place: Denmark | collected 2008/2010 | reverse complement strand
AGAAATTAAAATCATGGCAAGGATGGCTGTTGTTCGGAGGTTCAATGGTCGTTGTTTTTGTTTTAGGATTATGTGTTTCTGCGTTGATGGAGAGGAGGGCGGAAGTCGCCAGTATCTTTAATAATCGCAAAACTGTCATTAAAGGTATTGAAGCACGCAACGAACTGTTTAAAGATGATTTTCCCCGCGAATATCAGACTTGGACGGAAACGGCAAAGACTGATTTTGAAAGCGAGTTTAATGGCAATGTCGCTGTTGATGCTTTGGAAAAACGTCCGGAAATGGTTATTCTGTGGGCAGGATATGCATTTTCAAAAGACTATTCCACTCCGCGCGGACATATGCATGCTATCGAGGATATTACGGCGTCACTTCGTACCGGTTCTCCTGCAGGTCCGCACGATGGCCCTCAGCCTTCTACTTGCTGGACTTGTAAGAGTCCGGATGTTCCCCGCATGATGGAAGCATTGGGAGTCGATTCTTTCTATAATAACAAATGGGCTGCCTTTGGTGATGAAATCGTGAATCCGATCGGCTGTTCCGACTGCCACGATCCGGAAACAATGAATCTTCATATCAGCCGTCCGGCATTGATTGAAGCTTTCCAGCGTCAGGGAAAAGATATCACAAAAGCTACTCCACAGGAAATGCGTTCATTGGTCTGTGCGCAGTGCCACGTAGAATATTACTTTAAGGGTGACGGTAAATATCTGACTTTCCCGTGGGATAAAGGTTTCACTGTAGAAGACATGGAAGCATATTATGATGAGGCAGGTTTCTATGATTACATTCATAAGTTAAGCCGTACTCCGATCTTGAAAGCCCAGCATCCCGACTATGAAATAGCTCAGATGGGTATTCACGGGCAAAGGGGCGTTTCTTGTGCCGATTGTCATATGCCTTATAAGAGTGAAGGGGGCGTGAAATTCAGTGACCATCACATTCAGAGCCCATTGGCAATGATTGACCGCACCTGTCAGACTTGTCATCGTGAGAGTGAAGAAACATTACGTAACAATGTGTACGAGCGTCAGCGCAAGGCAAATGAAATCCGTAACCGTCTGGAACAGGAACTGGCAAAGGCGCATATCGAAGCAAAATTTGCCTGGGATAAGGGGGCTACAGAAGATCAGATGAAAGATGTGCTTGCATTGATTCGTCAGGCACAATGGCGTTGGGACTTCGGTGTGGCATCACATGGAGGTTCTTTCCATGCACCGCAGGAGATTCAGAGAATTCTTTCTCATGGTCTGGATCGTGCTATGCAGGCTCGTCTGGCTGTATCCAAAGTTTTAGCGAAGCATGGGTATACGGAAGACGTTCCGATGCCGGACATTTCAACGAAGGCCAAAGCACAGGAATATATCGGTCTTGATATGGATGCTGAAAGAGCTGCTAAGGAGAAATTCCTGAAAACGACCGTTCCGGCATGGCTGGAGAAGGCAAAGGCAAACGGGCGTCTGGCACAAAAGTAAAATAGGGATATATGTGGAGCAAACCGTGGAGTTATAAAGAAGGGCTGGTGATTGGTGCGGGATTACTGGTGATAGGTATTTTGCTGCAAATGGCAGTGGGAGCCATCAACTGGGGCCTGTTTGCCTGTCCGGTCAATGTGATTGTGTTAGTGGTTTATATCATAGCGCTGGTAGCCATGCACCTTCTTCGTAAACGTGTGTATCTGTTTGGATGGTTGAGCCATTATTCCGCTGCCGTTTCTTCCCTGGTATGGGTAGCCGGCATGACGGTGATCATGGGACTTATCCGGCAGGCTCCTTCCGGTCATGCTTCCAATGATATACTGGGATTTTCGCAGATGATTTCGTCCTGGCCTTTCGTCCTGCTTTACTTTTGGATGGTCACTGTATTGGGACTGACCATATTCCGTGCCAGCTTTCCATTCAGGATTGGCAGACTATCCTTTCTTCTCAATCACGTAGGATTGTTCGTGGCATTGATTACGGCTACTTTGGGAAATGCCGATATGCAACGCTTGAAGATGACTACCCGAATGGGAAACGCGGAATGGAGGGCTACCGATGATAAAGGAAAATTGATAGAACTTCCGTTGGCTATCGAACTGAAGGATTTTACGATTGATGAATATCCTCCGAAACTGATGCTGATTGACAATGAAACGGGGGAAGTACTCCCCGAAAAGTCTCCTGTGCATTTACTGCTTGAAGACGGAGTTTCCGAGGGCAGTCTGCTGGATTGGGACTTGTTTGTCGAACAGTCTATTCCGATGGCTGCCTCCGTAGCTACAGAAGACACACTGAAATTTACAGATTTCCATTCGATGGGAGCGACATATGCAGTGCATCTGAAGGCCGTCAACCGAAAGAACCAACAGACGAAAGAAGGCTGGGTGAGCTGTGGTAGTTTTCTCTTTCCTTATAAGGCATTGCGTCTCGACTCTCTGACGAGTCTGGTGATGCCGGAACGGGAACCGCAACGTTTTGCATCGGAAGTAAAAGTCTACACACAGGAAGGAACGATAACAGAAAGTACGATTGAAGTAAATCGTCCGATGGAGATAGCAGGATGGAAAATTTATCAGCTTAGCTATGATGAGTCGAAAGGTCGCTGGAGCGATATCAGTGTCTTTGAGCTGGTTCGCGACCCGTGGTTGCCTGTAGTATATGCTGGGATCATCATGATGATGCTCGGAGCAATTTGTCTGTTTGTCAATGCACAAAAGAGGAAAGAGGAGGACAAGGAATGAGTTGGGAACATTTTATATGGTTTGCGATAGCCGCATTGATTTGCTGGAGCTTGGGCGCGTTTGCTGCCTGGAAAGGAAAGAAGCCGGTATGGACTTATGGATTTACCTTGTTGGGGCTGGTCATCTTTTTCAGTTTTATCCTCGGTATGTGGATTTCTCTGGAACGTCCTCCGATGCGGACGATGGGAGAGACACGTCTGTGGTACTCTTTCTTCCTTCCGTTGGCGGGTTTGATAACGTACGTGCGTTGGAAATATAAATGGATTCTTAGTTTCAGTTGCATTCTCTCACTGGTATTTATCTGTATCAATATCTTTAAACCGGAGATTCACAATAAAACGCTGATGCCTGCTTTGCAAAGTCCGTGGTTTGCCCCTCATGTCATAGTGTATATGTTTGCTTATGCGATGCTGGGAGCTGCGGTGGTCATGGCTGTCTATCTGCTTTGGTTCAAAAAGAAGGATATTGAACGGAAAGAGATGGACTTATGCGATAACCTGACTTATGTAGGCTTGGCATTTATGACATTGGGAATGCTGACGGGAGCTATCTGGGCGAAGGAAGCATGGGGGCACTACTGGGCTTGGGACCCGAAAGAGACATGGGCGGCAGCTACTTGGTTCTCCTATCTGGTATATATCCATTTCAGACTGGGCAGACCGTTGAAGAGTCGTCCGGCATTAATCATTCTGTTAGTATCATTTGTCTTATTACAAATGTGTTGGTATGGAATCAATTATCTTCCATCGGCACAAGGAGTTAGTGTACATACTTATAACTTAAATTGAAATATCAATGAAAACATTTTATTGGTCATTCGTTCTTATGCTATTGCCAAGCATGGCATACACACAAACTACGGAGAAGGAAAATGAATTTTCGATGTCTATGCAAATCAGACCTCGTGCGGAGTATCGAAACGGTGCTTTAGTCCCTCGCAATGAAGGGCAGAAGGCTGCATCATTTATTAACAACCGTGCCCGTTTGTCACTGGACTACAAGCGTTCGGACCTTGAAATCAAGATGTCGGCACAGCATGTCGGAGTATGGGGACAAGATCCGCAGATTGACAAGAATGGTCGCTTTATCTTGAATGAGGCATGGGCAAAGCTGGATTTTGGAAAAGGCTTCTTTGCACAGTTAGGTCGTCAGACGTTAATTTATGATGATGAACGTATTTTGGGCGGACTGGACTGGAATGTGGCAGGACGCTATCATGATGCGTTGAAATTGGGATATGCCAATAAAAATAATGAAGTGCACGCTATTCTTGCTTTCAATCAAAATGATGAAAAAACGGCAGGTGGCACTTATTACTATTCGGATAGTAAGATCGGTCAACCTTATAAGAATATGCAGACTGTGTGGTATCACTATAAAGCAGATAAGATTCCGTTCGGGGCTTCTTTATTGTTTATGAATTTAGGGCTGGAGACGGGGAATCAGCTTACACAAGATTCTCACACTCGCTATTTGCAAACGATGGGAACTTATCTTACATATAAAAATAGTGGCTGGAACCTGGATGGTGCTTTCTATTACCAAACAGGTAAAAATAAGAATGCAGAGAGCGTTTCCGCTTTTATGGCAAGTGCTACGGCAGCTTATGCGTTCAATAAGACATGGGGAATGGTTGTAAGCTTTGATTATTTGAGCGGAAATGAAGAAGGTAGTAGTAAATTTAAGGCTTTTGACCCTCTTTATGGGACGCATCATAAATTCTATGGCAGCATGGATTATTTCTACGCTTCTGCATTCAACAAAGGATTTGCTCCCGGATTAATAGATGGTCGTCTTGGGGCTCGTTTTCGTGCATCTGCCAAGGTAGATATGGAACTCAATTATCATTATTTTGCTACTGCTACTGAAGTCGATTTTAAAGAAGATTTGAAGAAGTCACTCGGTTCGGAAGTTGACTATCAGATCAATTGGTCTGTAATGAAAGATGTGAAACTCTCTGCCGGTTATTCTTTTATGCTTGGAACGAAGACGATGGATGCTGTGAAAGGCGGAAATCATAAGAGTTGGCAAGACTGGGGATGGGTATCTGTCAATATCAACCCGAAAGTGTTTTTTACAAAATGGTAATTGAAACCTAGCTAGGATTCAGATTAAACCGTTGATAGAATATAAAAAGTGGCACAGCATTAAATTTAGGCTGTGCCACTTTCTTTTTATTATAAGTATTTCTCCAGCGCCATTTTATTCAGAATCTCGATCTTTTTTCCTTCCATTGTGATCAGTCCTTCCTTGATTATCTTATTGATTTCTTTGGATAAAGCAGGACGTGATACGTTCAGGTACTCGGCAAGCTGTGACTGGGTATGCATGATCTCTACAGTCAGAGAATCTTTTTTCTTATGTTCGAATAAGTAAACAATAAACCTTTCGCGTACAGTCTTGCGCGACAGAGGTTTCAAACGTGATACGGTACATATATTGCAATTTCCGGCGATGCAAAGAAAATTGTGCAATACCTGCGGGTCCTGACTGATGACTTTAAAAGTGGAATCTTTGGTTGCCATGAGTACCACGCTGTCTTCCAAAGCAGTAAAAGTAGCTGGCAACGTATTGTTTGAATTGAAAAGGTGAGGGGTGGCAAAGGTACGTGGTGCGATGATATACTCAATCATCACTTCGTTCCCCAATCCGTCAATGATATCCGTGCGTAGTTTTCCTTCCAATAACACATATAGTTTGTTGCAAGGTGTACCTTGCGTACAACTATTTCTTTTTTATCCGCTGCATAGATAACGAAATCCAGTTTATCCAACAGAGATTCCTTAATGTTCAGAGGTAAATCCCGAAATAAAGGGATTTGAAATAATTTTTCTTTATGTGCGTTGGTCAGTTGTATTTTTTTCATTGCATTATGTTGTTCGTATCATGGGCAAAGATATGAATTATATATGGGCAGAGAAAATCTTTTTTTATGTTTGTGCCGCCGAAAGACCGATTATGGATGAGATGAAAAGGATATTGATAAAAAGTAAAAATGGCAGAAAATGTTTGAATCAGTAATTAGGGTACACATCTCTGTAATTTATCTACATTTGCTATATGATAAATTGTCTATTTTTGCAGAGTGAAAAAGCTGATTAATGAAATTCAAAAAATAAAAGTAATAAAGTTATGGCTAAAAAAGTTCTGATTATTTCGTCCAGCCCCCGAAAGGGCGGTAATTCTGATATGCTTTGTGACGAATTTATGAAAGGTGTCCTCGAAACAGGCAATGAAGTAGAAAAGATTTTTCTGAAAGAGAAAGCAATTCATCCTTGTACGGGATGTAGTGTTTGCAGCATGTATGGCAAACCCTGCCCCCAGAAAGATGATGCTGCAGGAATTGTAGAGAAAATGATTGCTGCTGATGTCATCGTAATGGCAACACCTGTTTATTTCTATACGATGTGTGGACAGATGAAGATTATGATTGACCGTTGTTGTGCGCGTTATACGGAAATAACGAATAAGGAATTTTATTTCATTATTGCAGCGGCGGAGAATGATAAGGGGATGATGGAACGTACGATTGATGGTTTCCGTGGCTTCCTTGATTGTCTGGAAAATCCGCAGGAAAAAGGAGTGATTTATGGAATAGGTGCCTGGAAGGTAGGAGAAATAAAAGATACTCCCTACATGCAGGAAGCCTATGAGATGGGAAAAATGGTGTAAACGTTCGCTTTAGGTAAACATTTCCCGTCTTATATAACAGCCTTTCAGGATGGTGTCACTATGCTGAGTATATAGTGACGCTATACCTGTAGGATAGTGACACTAAAGCAGTATGATAGTGACACTATAGTAATGGGATAGTGACACCATATTTTTGTCTGGACTTAATGAGAGAAGTTTAGTTTAATGATTCTGTTACAATAATCTTCTTTCGTTCGATTCCAGTTCCAATAAAGTCTTTTTAGCTACAAGACCACCGGCATATCCGGTCAGTTTATGATCGCTGCCAATCACCCTGTGACAAGGAATAAGTATTGAAATAGAATTTGCTCCATTCGAAGAGGCTACCGCGCGGATAGCTTTAGGATTATCCAGTCTCTGTGATAATTGAGCATAAGATATCGTTGTTCCGTAGGGAATGTTTAATAATTCATTCCATACACTTTTTTGAAACTCTGTCCCGATAAGAAGCAGAGGAATATCAAACGTAGTCCTTTGACGGGAAAAATACTCATCTAGCTGACTGATCGTTTGCGTTATCACTTCAGAGTTTTCTATTGCGTACTGAGCATTTAGCGCTTTTTGTATTCGTTTATCGATTGCTGCTCTGCGTTCTTCACTCACCACCCAGTCGCACATACAGAGCTTGTTCTCGAAAGAACCGAGTATCAATTTCCCGCATGGAGATTGATAGTACTGTATCTGAACTGTATTTACTTTACCTTTTGCTTCTTTCTCCATTTTGATTCTTTATTTAAAGGGTTTGATATGGATGTAAAAGTAATTATTTGTATTCAAACTACAAAATGAATAATTCGGCAATAGAAGCCTGAAACAAAATCTTTTACCCTTACAGTCGATTTAAATTGATTGATTACTTGTTCTGCCGTAGAATTATTATAATTTTGTAGCAGAACTTTTTATTTCGTAGTATTTGATAAAGAACCAAACCACATGAACTATAAAATAACGACTCTTGTCGAAAATTGTGTCTATGGACGTAAATTGCAGGCAGAACATGGTCTTTCCCTCTATATTGAGACACCGGAAAACAGATTACTTTTTGATACGGGAGCTTCCGATTTATTTATCCGTAACGCCCGGTTATTGAATATTGACTTGCAAAAAGTAGATTATTTAGTATTATCTCATGGTCACAGTGACCATACGGGTGGACTACGCCATTTTCTTGAACTAAATGCCGAAGCAACGGTTGTCTGCAAACGCGAAGTGTTTTTTTCTAAATTCAAGGATGAACGTGAGAATGGAATGAAATATACACGCTCGCTTGATCTTTCTCGTTTTCGTTTTATTGATGAGTTGACTGAACTGGTTCCCGGAGTATTTCTTTTTCCCTCTGTGGATATTATAGACCCGAAGGATACACATTTTGAACGATTTTGGATTCAAAAGGAAGATGGTTCTAGAGTCCCCGATACCTTTCCGGACGAGTTAGCTATGGTACTGGTTGAGCCTGAAGGACTTTCCATTTTAAGTGCCTGTTCCCACCGGGGTATTACAAATATATTGCGGACTGTAAGAACGGCATTTCCGGAACTCCCCTGTAATTTGCTTTTAGGTGGATTTCATATTCATAATGCAGAAGAATCCAAATATCAGGTTATTGCTGATTATTTGCACGAATATTTACCTCAAAAGATAGGTGTCTGTCATTGTACGGGAGTAGATAAATATGCTTTCTTCTATAGGATTTTGGAGACAGAATATTTTATAACCATACAGGGAAATTGATTCAGACGGATTCTCTGTTATAATAATCTGCGACGACTAAACAAGAATATATAAAAACAAACTGGATGAATTTTAAAGACTGCATAGATTCTTATCCCTTTATATTAATGGAAGGTGCTTTAGGCGAGCGACTAAAAAGGGAGTTTGATTTGGATATCAGTGGTACTGTTGCAATGGCTGACTTAGTCTATCAGCAGAAAGGTAGACTGGCATTAGAAACGCTATGGAATGAATATATTGATATTGCATATAGGTATCAACTACCATTTCTTGCAACAACTCCAACAAGAAGGGCCAATAAAGAACGGATTTATATGGCTGGATACAATGAATCCATTATTGCAGATAATGTGGATTTTCTTCGTTCCATAAAAGAAGCAGCAAATGTAGATATGTATATCGGTGGTTTGATGGGATGTAAGGGAGATGCATACACTGGCGAAGAGGCTCTAAATCTGGAAGAGGCAATAGACTTCCATAGTTGGCAGGCCGGTTTGTTTAAATCTGCCAAAGTTGATTTTTTATATGCAGGTATTATGCCTGTATTGACGGAAGCTATCGGGATGGCAGTCGCTATGTCTGATACGGATATTCCTTATATTATCAGCTTTACGATTCAAAGAGACGGAAAACTGATAGATGGGCATACCATTGATGATGCCATACATTGCATTGATAATCATGTGTCTAACAAACCTGTGTGCTATATGACAAATTGTGTTCATCCTGATATTGTTTACGAAGCACTTTCTCATAAGTTCAATCAAACACAAACGGTAAAATCTCGCTTTTGGGGTATACAAGCAAATACTTCCCAATTGTCATATAAAGAATTGGATGGAGCAAATCATTTACATACTTCTTCGGCAGCCGATCTGAGTGAAGCTATTTTAAAGTTGAAATCTGATTGTCATCTTAAAATATTTGGTGGGTGTTGTGGAACAGACAGCAGTCACATGGAAAAAATCGCTAAAATATCGGAAGTGACTTAAACTAACTAGAAATACGGTCTTCTCATGAAACAAGGAATATAGAATAAATATATAAACATACAATAATATGAAGAAAATAATCATCTCTTTAGCGCTGGTACTGACTGCATTATCCAGCTATGCTATTACCCCTTTGTGGATGCGTGATGCACGTATCTCACCGGACGGAAAGGAAATCGTCTTTTGTTATAAAGGCGACATTTACAAAGTCCCCGTTCAAGGGGGAACCGCTACCCAATTAACAACACAAGCTTCTTATGAGGCTAATCCCGTCTGGTCGCCAGATGGTAAACAAATCGCGTTTGCCAGCGACCGGAATGGGAACTTCGATCTCTTTATCATGTCTGCCGATGGAGGAACTGCACGTCGGTTGACTTATCATTCTGCCTCGGAGATTCCTTCGGCTTTCACTCCGGATGGTAAATTTGTACTTTTCTCCGCCTCCATTCAGGACCCTGCGCAAAGTGCCCTTTTTCCTACCGGAGCCATGACGGAATTATATAAAGTTCCGGTTACCGGAGGACGTACCGAACAAGTGTTGGCTACTCCTGCCGAATGGGTATGCTTTGATAAATCGGGAAAAAACTTCCTTTATCAGGACCGTAAAGGTTTTGAAGATGAATGGAGAAAACACCATACCTCATCTATAACAAGAGACGTTTGGCTATACGATGCTTCGACCGGAAAACATACCAATCTGACCAATCGGGAAGGAGAAGACCGTAATCCGGTATATGCACCGGATGGTAATTCGGTCTATTTTCTAAGTGAGCGCAATGGCGGTTCATTTAATGTATATAACTTTGCCCTGAACACTCCGCAGGAAGTGAAAGCCATCACCACTTTCCGCACGCATCCGGTACGTTTCTTGTCAATCAGCGATAAAGGAACTTTATGCTATACGTATGACGGAGAACTTTATACACAAGAGCCCAATGCCCGCCCGAAGAAAGTAAATGTTGATCTTGTGCGTGATGATGAAAAAGAGATTGCTACTCTCAGATTTTCTCAGGGTGCGACTTCTGCTTCTGTGTCTCCGGATGGCAAGCAGGTGGCTTTTATTGTGCGAGGTGATGTTTTTGTGACTTCAACCGATTATGCTACGACCAAGCAAATAACAAATACTCCGGCAAAGGAATCCGGTGTATCTTTTGCTCCCGACAACCGTACACTGGTTTATGCCAGCGAGCGGACCGGCAACTGGCAACTTTATACCGCTAAGATAGCTCGTAAAGAAGAGGCGAATTTCCCTAACGCCACTCTTATTGAAGAGGAAGTATTGCTCCCCTCTAAAACCGTAGAACGTGCTTACCCGCAATACTCTCCGGATGGTAAGGAATTGGCTTTTATCGAAGACCGTAGCCGGTTGATGGTACTCAACCTGAAAACTAAAAAAGTACGTCAGGTGACAGACGGTTCTACATGGTACAATACAGGAGGCGGATTCGACTACGAATGGTCGCCCGATGGCAAGTGGTTTACGCTTGAGTTTATCGGCAATCGTCATGATCCCTATTCGGATATCGGCATTGTCAGTGCGCAGGGAGGTACTATCACTAATCTGACTAACAGTGGTTATATTAGCGGCTCTCCACGTTGGGTACTGGATGGAAATGCCATTCTGTTCCAGACCGAACGTTATGGTATGCGTGCACATGCTTCCTGGGGATCACAACAGGATGTGATGCTGGTATTCTTGAATCAGGATGCTTACGACCGTTACCGTTTGAGTAAAGAGGACTTTGAACTGCTCAAAGAATTTGAAAAGGAGCAGAAAAAAGCAAAGGAGAAAGACGGTGATAAGAAAAAGGACGGAAGTCAGTCTAAAAAGGACAAGGCAGACAAAGAAAAAGATAAGGCAGACAAAGAAGGAGATAAGGAGGATACCGAAGAAGACAAGGCAGACAAGAAAGATATTGTTGTGGAACTCAGCGGTATTGAGGACCGTATTGTACGCCTGACTCCTAACTCTTCTGATTTAGGTAGTGCCATTCTTTCAAAAGATGGAGAAAATCTGTATTATTTCTCTGCTTTCGAAGAGGGATATGACCTTTGGAAAATGAATCTTCGTGAAAAAGATACGAAGCGTCTCCATAAACTTAATTCCGGCTGGTCATCACTGATGCTGGATAAAAAAGGAGATATCTTCTTGCTGGGAAGCAGAAATATGCAGAAAATGGACGCGAAGTCGGATGCTCTGAAATCTATCAGTTATCAGGCTGAAATGAAAATGGATTTGGCAGCCGAACGTGAGGCAATGTTCGATCATGTATATAAACAACATCAAAAACGTTTCTACAATCTTAATATGCACGGAGTGGACTGGAATGCCATGACAGCTGCCTATCGTAAATTCCTGCCACATATTGATAATAACTATGACTTTGCAGAATTACTGAGCGAATGGTTAGGTGAACTGAATGTTTCGCATACCGGAGGGCGCTATTCTCCGAGGGGCAATGGGGATGTAACCTCTAATCTGGGCTTATTGTTTGACTGGAATTATCAGGGAAAGGGTATGCAGATTGCTGAAATCGTAGAGAAAGGGCCGTTCGATCATTCCCGTACCAAAGTAAAGGCAGGGTGTATTATAGAAAAGATCAACGGGGAGGAAATAACTCCGGATAAGGACATCACTGATCTCTTGAATAATAAGGCAGGAAAGAAAACACTGGTTTCGCTGTACAACCCGCAGAATAAGGAACGTTGGGAAGAAGTGGTAAAACCTGTCACAAGTGGACAGCTTAATGGCTTATTATATAAACGTTGGGTGAAACAACGTGCTGAGGATGTGGAGAAATGGTCCGGCGGTCGTTTGGGATACGTTCATATTCAATCTATGGGAGATGGCAGTTTCCGTACTGTTTACTCGGATATTCTGGGAAAATACAATAACTGTGACGGAATTGTGATCGATACTCGTTTTAACGGAGGCGGTCGTCTGCATGAAGATATTGAAATACTTTTCAGCGGTCAGAAATATTTCACTCAGGTGGTACGCGGACGTGAAGCCTGTGATATGCCAAGTCGTCGCTGGAACAAGCCTTCTATTATGTTGCAGTGTGAAGCCAATTATTCGAATGCGCATGGCACCCCGTGGGTGTACAAGCATCAGAACATTGGAAAACTGGTAGGTATGCCTGTTCCGGGAACTATGACAAGTGTATCTTGGGAAACTTTGCAGGACCCTTCATTGGTATTTGGGATTCCTATCATCGGCTATCGCCTACCGGATGGCAGTTATCTGGAGAATACTCAGCTGGAACCTGATATCAAAGTTGCCAACAGCCCGGAGACGGTAGTGAAAGGAGAGGACACGCAACTCAAAATGGCTGTAGATGAATTGCTTAAAGAAATAGATAGCCGGAAGAAATAGACATCGTTCGTTTGTGTTAAAAGAACCGAAAAAAAGAGCTTATTGAAATGATGTATCCAACTTATTCTTACTTTTGTGTTTGACAATAGTATCAAACTAGGGGGACATAGTGTAGAACATGATTAAAATAGGAATTGATGTAGGTTCAACGACGGCGAAGTTAGTTGCCGTCGATGAAAATGATAATCTATTATTTTCAAAGTACGAGAGACACAATGCGAAAGCAAAAGAGACAATTCTATCATTCTTGAAAGAGCTGTTATCTGAAATCGGAGATAAAGATATTTCCGTGAGGATAACAGGCTCTATCGGAATGGGAATTTCAGAGAAATGTTCGTTGCCGTTTGTACAGGAGGTTGTTGCGGCAGCGAAAGCGATACAAAAGGATTATTCTCATGTGACTTCCATGATAGATATCGGAGGAGAAGATGCGAAAGTCGTCTTCTTTAAGGATGCCGAAGCGACCGATTTGCGTATGAACGGCAATTGCGCAGGAGGGACGGGCGCTTTTATTGACCAGATGGCGATTATACTGGGAGTGAATATTGATGAATTGAATCAACTAGCCATGAACGCGACACAGGTATATCCTATTGCCTCCCGTTGTGGCGTTTTCTGTAAAACGGATATTCAGAATCTGATAGCTAAAAATGTAAGTCGTGAGAATATTGCGGCTTCCATCTTTCGTGCGGTAGCAGTTCAAACGGTAGTGACGCTGGCGCACGGTTGCGATATTACAACTCCCGTATTGTTTTGCGGTGGTCCGTTGACCTTCATTCCGGCACTGCGGAAAGCCTTCATTGATTATTTGTCCCTTGATGAAAAAGAGATCATACTGCCGGCCAACGGCACTTTGCTCCCTGCACTAGGTGCTGCTCTATTTCATCTTGATAAAGAGGATTACTGTAAACTGTCCCATTTGATCGATAAGATTGACACTACTTTAAACGGTAACGGTAACCTTGCCTCAACAGGGTTGGAACCTGTTTTTGCAAGTAATGAAGAATATGAAGCATGGAAAGAAAGAATATCCCGTCATAAGATGATATCTTCCGGCTTGAAAGCCGGAACACAAGATGTCTTTATCGGCATCGATTCAGGGTCTACTACGACAAAGATTGTTGTACTGGATGAAGATTCAAGGCTTCTGTATTCTTATTATAATATTAATGGCGGCAATCCGATAAAAGCTGTGGAAGAGGGGCTGAATCAGTTGAACGATGAATGTTTGAAGCAGAATGCCGTACTCAATATAAAAGGAAGCTGTTCTACCGGATATGGGGAAGACCTTATCAGGTCTGCCTTTCAGCTTCATTCGGGGATTATCGAAACGATTGCCCATTATATGGCAGCGCATTATCTGAACAAGGATGTGTCTTTTATCCTCGATATCGGCGGACAGGATATGAAGGCTATTTTTGTGAATAATGGTGTGATTGACCGGATGGAGATTAATGAAGCATGCTCTTCCGGATGTGGTTCTTTTCTTGAAACGTTTGCCAAATCTCTGGGGTATTCGGCACAAGAGTTTTCTCTGGCAGCCTGCCATTCGGAAGCACCGTGTGATTTGGGAACAAGGTGCACCGTTTTTATGAACTCAAAAGTGAAACAGGTACTCAGGGAGGGGGCAACGATCAATGATATTGCCGCCGGACTGGCATATTCCGTTGTCAAGAATTGCCTGTATAAGGTGTTGAAACTGAAAGATATATCTGTTTTGGGAAAAGATATTGTTGTGCAGGGAGGCACCATGCGCAATGATGCGGTGGTCCGTGCCATTGAACTTCTCTCGGGAGCGGAAGTGGCAAGGTGTGATACACCCGAATTGATGGGAGCATTCGGATGTGCATTATATGCGATGAAACATCAGGGTGAGTCCGTATCATTGGATGAGATTATCAATAAAGCTCAATATTCGGCACGTTCTTTATATTGCAAGGGTTGCGATAATCGTTGTCTGGTCATTCGTTACCAGTTCGAAAGCGGCAAAAGTTATTATTCGGGAAACAGGTGTGAGAAAGTTTTCACGAATGGGGAGAGCAGTAACCGGAAAGGTCTGAATGTCTATCGGCAAAAAGAAGAGCTTTTGTTTCATCGCAGCGCAGAGATTGCAGCACCCGAGCAGATTATCGGAATCCCCCGATGTCTGAATATGTACGAGGAATATCCATTCTGGCACACTCTTTTCACTTCCTGTGGCATACAAGTCTGTTTGTCTGATCCGTCCAATTTCAGAAAGTATGAGCACAATGCGCGTATGGTGATGTCGGACAATATCTGCTTTCCGGCTAAGCTGGTACATAGTCATGTTCAGGACTTGATAGAAAAGGAGGTTAATCGGATTTTTATGCCTTTTGTTATTTTCGAAAGAAAAGGGATAGAACAAAACAGTTATAATTGTCCGATTGTGACGGGTTATTCGGAGGTTATCAAAAGTGTGCAGTCCGAAGGTATACCGGTTGATTCCCCTGCAATAACTTTCAAAGACCGGAATCTGTTGTTTAAACAATGCCGTGAATATCTGAGCGGTTTGAACGTGAACGATCGGACGATTCAGCAAGCATTCCAAAAAGCGGAAAGCGAACAGCACTCTTTTATTAATACATTGGTCGATTATAACAAAAACATATTGCAGCAGACTGGAAAGGGAGAGACTCTGACTGTCATGCTTGCCGGACGTCCTTATCATACCGATTCTCTGATACAGCACAAAGTCTCGGATATGCTTTCGGATATGGGAGTGAATGTGATAACGGATGATTTGGTGCGTCAGATGGATATACCGACGGGTGATGCGCATTTTGTTGCTCAATGGGCGTATACGAACCGTATCCTGAAGGCTGCGAAATGGTGTGCGACACAAGGAAAGAATATTCAGTTTGTAGAGATGACTTCGTTCGGATGTGGACCGGATGCTTTTCTGGTGGATGAAGTAAGGGATTTGCTGATGCGTCATAACAAATCGCTGACTTTATTGAAACTGGATGATATCAATAATATCGGTTCAATGAAGTTGAGAGTACGTTCCATGATTGAAAGCCTCAAACTTGCGAATGCGGATGGAACGGAAGACGGTGTAAAGGACTTTACGACCGTTCCTGTCTATGACAAGTCTTACCGTGACCGTAAGATACTGGTTCCTTACTTTACTCCGTTTATTTCACCTTTGATTCCTGCTATTATGAAAGTAGCCGGTTATGATGCGGAAAACCTTCCTCTCAGTGATAATGATTCAAGTGAATGGGGGCTGAAGTATGCGAATAATGAGGTCTGTTATCCGGCTACTCTGATAGTCGGCGATATTATAAAAGCACTTAAAAGCGGGAAATATGATGTTTCAAAAATAGCTGTAGCTATCACCCAAACGGGAGGACAATGCCGTGCCAGCAACTATATTTCCTTGATAAAAAAGGCGTTGGTGGATGCCGGATATACGGATATTCCCGTAATCTCTATCTCTGTGGGCAGTGACATAGATAATGACCAGCCCGCGTTCAAGGTCAACTGGATGAAAGTAGTACCGATAACTTTTCATGCCGTTTTGTATAGTGATTGCATTGCTAAGTTTTATTATGCATCTGTGGTACGTGAGAAAGAAGCAGGTGCATCGGCAAAGCTGCGTGATAAATACCTGCAACTGGCACCTGAAGTGATACTGAGAAGAGACATAAAGGGGTTGAACTCTTTGTTGCAATCGGCAATCACTGAATTTAATGAGGTGTGTAGGGCTGTAGATACTCCTAAAGTCGGAATTGTAGGAGAAATCTTCTTGAAATTCAATCCTTTCGCACAAAAAGAGATCATTGATTGGCTGATAGGCCGCAAGATAGAAGTGGTTCCGCCGATTCTGGCTGACTTTTTCATGCAGGGGTTTGTGAACAGGAAAGTCAATACGGATTCTTACATAAAAAACAGACAGTTGCCTGAGTTTATTTACGACTGGATCTACAAGTTTGTAAAGAAACAGATTGATAAAATAAATGAGACAGCAAGTAAGTTCCGTTACTTTGCCCCCTTCAATGATATCTTTGAAGAAGCGGAAGGAGCTAAAAGCGTTATTTCGCTGAATGCCCAATTCGGTGAAGGCTGGTTGTTGCCGGCTGAAATCGTGTCTTACGCCCGGCAAGGGGTGAACAATGTAGTGAGTTTGCAACCTTTTGGCTGCATAGCGAATCATATCGTATCCAGAGGAGTCGAAAAACGTATAAAAAGTTTCTATCCGGATATAAATTTGCTATCTTTAGACTTTGATAGTGGTGTGAGCGACGTAAACATAACAAACCGTATGCTTTTGTTTATTGATAATCTGAAAAATGCGACAATGAATTATGACAACAACTAATAATAATGAAGATTTGGAGAAAAAGATAATTGAGGCTGCCAAAGAACTATTTATAGAGAATGGGTTCGCAGAAACCAGTATGAGTGATATCGCTGCTAAAGTAGGTATCAACAGACCGGCACTTCACTATTATTTCCGGACGAAGGATAAGATGTTTCAGGCCGTTTTTGGTAATATCATACTTTCTTTTATTCCCAAAATACATGATATAATCATTCAGCAGGACAAACCTGTCTCCGAGAGTATCGGTGAAATTGTAGATGCTTATTATAAAGTATTCACGGAAAATCCATGTTTGCCATTGTTCATGGTGAGGGAGATGCATCGTGATATGAACCATTTAAGCACTACTATCAAGGAGTTGCGCCTGGAACAATATCTCCATAAAATCATGGATGTTTTACAGGAAGAAATGAATGACGGGAGACTGAAAACAGTTCCTTTGCCATTCGTATTCTATACTTTTTATAGTGCATTGACAGTTCCTTTCCTGACAAAGAATCTTAGTGCTTCTTTCTTTTTGGAGAAGGATAATACTTTTGAGGATATCCTGGTTCAGTGGAAACCTTATATCGTCAGGCAGATGGAAACGTTGCTGGTAGTGAGCTAGAGAAAACTTATTTCAATACAGGTAATAATTTGTAGAGAGTCTTCCTTGTCATTATTTTCTGATTCAGGAAGCTGACGATATATCCGGTGATGCAGGCGGCGATAAGAGACCCCTCGCGAACACCTTCGATGCATTGTGAAAGCAGGAGAGAGAGTATGACTGCCAGAGTGACCAGCGTAACATCAAAACAGACTTTGAACTTTCCGAACTCTTTGTTATAACGGCGGGAGGCGTATTTTACAAAAGCCTCTGCGCTCATCATTGCTACTTTGGGTTTGAGTTCGAGTACGACTCCTATGGATTGTATCATGCATCCTGTGAGTAATAAGGCTATTGACATCCCGTAATTGTCGGGATGCAGATTACTGGTGAGCGCCATATTAAAATCAATGAATGCTGAAAAGATAAAAGAGAACGGCAATTGAAGGAGTATTTCAATGGTGTCCTGTCGGGTCCTATTTTTTCTGATGATCCAGAACTGTCCCAGAATAAGCAGCATATTGATCAGAAACGTACAAGTTCCTAATGATAAAGGGCTGTTCAGGCTTAACACATAATTGACGCTGGATATAGGTGTGGTTCCTAATGCAGAACGCACAATCAATACTATTCCGGCAGCCAGAAAATACAATCCGATAACAAATACCAAATACCTTTTAAAAACGTCTTTCATTCCCATATCTTACTATCTTATATAATCGTATTTTTCTTCATTCTATAAAGAAGAATATGCAAAGGTCCCGTTTTTTCGTCTGATATAAGTTATCCAATTCCACACAGTTTTTGTCATATCCGAAACAAATTGTATTTTTACGTCGAAAAGAAGGAGGTATAAATGGTAAAATCTCGTATTTTTGATAATAGGCAGTTGTTAAAGGAACATCCGGAAATTCCTCATTATAAAGAGGAAGTAGTCTGCTTTATGAGTGAATATAAGGACAGGAGCTATCCGGAAAACGAACGTTACTTTAATCGTGAACTTTATATGATACTCGTTCTTGAAGGTCGTTCCGAGATTTTGCTGAATGGGGAATTTATTGTGATAGAGCCTGATATGTTGCTTGTTCATGGAGCGAATTATCTCACCGATCATCTTTATTCAAGTCCGGATATTAAGTTTATCACCCTCTCCATTTCCGAGTCCATGCGGACAGATGACTCTTATCTTACCCAGATAACGGCTATTCTGTTGGCAACGATGAGGCAGAATAAGCAATATACCATACAGCTGACCGCATACGAAGCTCAAATCATTCGTAATGAACTGGAAGTGTTGATGCGTTTGCTGAATATAAAACATCAGTTTCTTTTCCGGCGAATACAGGCGGCTTGCAATGCCTTGTTTTTGGATATAGCCGATTTTCTTTCCCGAAAGACCATCATAAAAAAGGAGGTCAGTCGTAAAGACCATGTTTTACAGGAATTTCATGCGCTTGTTACCCGAAATTTCAGAGAAGAGCATTTCGTTAGTTTCTATGCGGATAAGCTGGCCATCAGTGAGCAGTACCTTGCGCGTATCGTTCGTGCCGGAACGGGAAAAAGTGTGAATACGATTATTAATGAGTTACTGATCATGGAAGCCCGAACCTTGCTGAGTTCCACTAAATCTACGGTAGGGGATATTGCTTCTCAGTTGGGCTTTAGCGATGCTGCCGGTTTCTGTAAGTTTTTCAAGAGGAATATGGGGCAGACTCCTCTCAATTATCGGAAGGGATTATGGATTTAAGTGAAAATGAATGTAGGTTGATGTGATCCCATAACGAACGGATACATCAACCTACATGAAATATATAATGAACTGGTTTTGACTTATCAGCCAATGAGTGATAGGATATCTTCTACGATCTGTTCATCCGTCAGATGGTTGGCACGAAGCAGTTCCTGTATATCATAACGGTCTACAAATTCTTTTTTAGCTCCGTAGTTGAGCACTTTCATATCTGTAGCGCCATAGTAACGGGCAATCTTTTCACCGAAACCACCGTCC
>OAWW01000887.1_pt1 | contig 19600 bp, 9 predicted proteins | sample 1517191 | NCBI WGS metagenome assembly OAWW01 (sample SAMEA2580253, study PRJEB22360) | human gut metagenome | biome: human gut; feature: human-associated habitat; material: faeces | place: Denmark | collected 2008/2010 | reverse complement strand
GCTTTACATCCGATTGAAGATGCGTATTTTCACCAATCCCATTTAAAGGGAAAACAGGACTACGGGCATCAGGCAGTTGCTGTTATGCTTTCCTGCAATGGCATTGTTCTGAACTATGCTTTTGTAATGTACAATAAGTCAATTTCCAAGATTGACATTGTACAAAGCATTGCAAAGGAGCTGCCTGTTCCACCGGTAATGTCCTATTTTCTTTGCGACTGCTGGTATGTTTCTGAAAAGATAATCAATACCTTTGCACAGAGAGGTTTCCATACCATCGGTGCTTTGAAAACAAACCGTTTGCTGTATCCATCGGGAATGAAAAAGAAACTTCGTGAACTGGCCGCCGAATTGTCTGTTACACATCGTGAATTTGACCTTGTGACAGTCAAAAAACGAAACTATTATGTGTACCGGTACGAGGGAAACCTCAACGGCATAGAAAATGCGGTAGTTCTTTTGAGTTATCCGGAAAAAGCATTTGGTAATCCCAAAGCATTGCGTGCTTTCATCAGTACAAACGCAGCCCTATCTACACAGGAGATTCTTTCCTGGTATGTGTGTCGATGGCCGATTGAAGTATTTTTCCGCCAGTGTAAGGATAAACTGGCACTGGACAGCTATCAGATACGCTCTGCACAGGGAATCAAAAGGTACTGGCTGCTTATGTCACTGGCACATTTCATGTGTGCAGTGGGTACTGGTAGGTTCTGTTCGTTTGAAACTGGATATCACGAAATCTGTGATACCATTCAGCTGGAAAAGTATCGTTATCTTTTTCAATGCGCAAAGGAAAGCAATGATTTTGATTCATTTATGAAATTCGCAGTGTAGTTTTGTGCAATTTTTCAAATTTGCTCATTTATAGTTTTCATTTGAAATCATAAAGGTACATCCTGATTTTGTCAAGGAATATACATCTTACAGAAACAAACCGGTTTTAATCCATAGAGAAAAATATGAGAATTTTACGGGAAAAATTTCCGGTTGACAGTTTTTCTGTTTTATATTAGAATACCAAACGTAACATTTTTGTAATATTTGTAATATTTACGAAATTTAGTTCATATAATTTACAAGAACTACGTAATAATATTGCAATAATCAGGAGGTTATTTATTTATGAAACAGAGAAAACGATGGATGGCAGTACTTACTGTATGGACAATAGCGTTGTTATTTGCAGCAGGTTTCACGAGTCAGGCATCCGTTTCCGGTTCCAAGATGATTCAGGAAAAAAATAGCAAATATACAACAGGGGCAGGGGCGATTGCTGCTGCGATGGAGAGTATTCCGGCAGAGGCAGTAGAACTTACCAAAGCCGAGGCGCAGAAAGCGCAGGAAGCCAGAGAGCAGGCAGAAGCAGAAGCAAAACGAAAAGCGGAGGAAGAAGCTGCGAGAAAAGCGGCAGAAGAAGCTGCACGGGCACAGATCGCTGCAGAAGATCAGAAACTTCTGGCATCGATCATCTTCTGTGAGGCAGGAAATCAGCCTTATGAAGGACAGGTTGCGGTCGGAGCAGTGATCATGAACCGTGTCAGAAGTGGTGTGTATCCGAACAGTATTTCCGAAGTAATCTATCAGTCAGGGCAGTTTGGCCCGGCGATGACAGGATGGCTGGATACTGTCCGCAGCTCGGAAGGATATACGCAGACTGCTATGCAGGCAGCGGCAGATGCGATGGCGGGAGTCAATCCGATCGGAGACTGTCTGTATTTTGGAAATGGAAATTATGGAATTCAGATTGGAGATCATTTCTTCCATTAAAAATTGAATAAAGATAGAAAAGAATAAGTCGCTTTACGGAATAGACGCCCCCACGAGTTGCAACCTCGTGGGGGGCGTCTGTCCAGTTGGATATCAACTTCATTTGCCAAAGCAGACCCTATAACTGTATCTTCGAAAATGCTTCCGCAAAGGCAGTGTTGATCGGCTCTTTTGCTTCTTTTGCCTGTTTCCGTAAATAATGATTCACGTCTTTTTTGCTTGCGCCTTTTCCTTCTTTTTTCTTTCGTTCCTCAAAAGAACTCAGTTTTTCTTTGTGTCCGCAGACGCAGACAAATCGTTGTCCGTCGCCTTTTCCTACAAGGTCCATTTTCTTATGGCATACCGGGCAGCGGGCATTGGTATGGCGGGAGATGGTTTCTTTGTGTCCGCATTCCCGATCCTGACAGACGAGCAATTTTCCGTGTTTTCCGTTGACTTCCAGCATGAATTTGCCACATTCCGGACATTTGGTGCGTGTCATATTGTCGTGGCGGAAGGTACCGTCTGCAGATTTGATCTCCTGAATGAGAGCCTTTGTGTAATTGTCGATCTCTTTCATAAAGGTTTTGTCGGATTCTTTTCCTTTTGCGATCGCCTGCAGGCGCATTTCCCAGGAGGCAGTCAGTTCCGGACTCTTTAAGTCAGAAGGAACCAGGGAGAGCAGTTGTTTTCCTTTGGATGTGATGTGAATCTCATTTCCCTTTTTCTCCATCAGAAAACTGTTGAATAATTTTTCGATGATATCTGCTCTGGTGGCGACTGTACCGAGTCCTCCGGTCTCTCCCAGCGTTTTTACGACATCCTTATCCTTATGTTTGAGATACTTGACCGGATTCTCCATGGCGGCGATCAGAGTACCTTCGGTGAAGCAGGCTGGCGGTTTGGTCTTGCCTTCTGTGATCGTCAGTGCGGTGACAGGAAGTGTCTCGCCTTTTTGCACATCCGGCAGGGAAATCTGGGAGAATGTGGTCTGTTCTTCGTCCTCGTCTTCGCCGTCAGTATAGCCCGACTCATAAACTTCTCTCCAGCCGGCAGATTTGATAAAATTGCCTTTCGCGCTAAAGCGTTCTTCGCCGATGGTGCCGCTGATGGAAGTCTCTTCATACTCGCAGGCAGGAGAGAGAACCGCCAGAAACCGGCGCACGACCAAATCGTAAATTTTGCGCTCTTCATTGCTCATGTGGTCAAGCTGCACAAACTGTTCGGTCGGGATGATTGCATGGTGATCAGACACTTTGCTGTCATTGACAAAGGATTTATTTGCCTGAAGTTTTTGCATGGAAAGCCGTCCGGCAATCTTGCTGTAAGGACCTACTGCGCAGGCTTTTAAGCGTTCCTTTAAAGTCGGCACGATATCGGTAGTGAGGTAACGGGAATCGGTACGAGGGTAGGTGAGTACTTTGTGATTCTCGTAAAGTCTTTGCATGATATTGAGGGTCTGTTTTGCGGAAAATCCGAATTTCTGGTTGGCTTCCCGTTGAAGTGCAGTCAGGTCATACAGTGCAGGTGCGAATGTTTTTTTCAGCTTTTTGCGTACATCCGTTACAAGCAGTGACGGAGCGGAGGCCTGTTTGATCGCCTGGATGCGGTCTTTATCAAAGGAGCGGGAAGAGCCGGATCTGGCATCTGTCCATGTAAATGTGATTCCGCCAACCGCAGCTTTGAGTCCGTAATAAGGAACCGGCTTGAAGGTGCGGATCTCTTCTTCTCTGGCAGCGATCATAGCGAGTGTCGGGGTCTGGACACGTCCGCAGGAGAGCTGTGCATTGTATTTGCAGGTCAGCGCTCTGGTGGCATTGATCCCGACCACCCAGTCGGACTGTGCACGGGCAACAGCAGCGCGGTACAGTGGCTCGTAGGATTTGCCGGGACGCAGATTCTGAAAACCTTCCCGGATGGCTTTGTCTGTAACGGAGGAGATCCAGAGTCGCTTCAGCGGCTTCTGATTTCCGGCTTTGTCAAGGATCCAGCGTGCCACAAGTTCCCCTTCTCTGCCGGCATCGGTTGCAATGATGATATCAGAGACATCTTTCCGGAAAATCAGCTCTTTGACAGCGTGGAACTGGCGGCCGGTCTGTTTGATGACTACCAGCTTCCAGTGCTCTGGGAGCATGGGAAGCGTATCCATGTTCCAGGTCTTGTACTGTTCGTCGTATTGCTCCGGATCAGCCAGTGTGACAAGGTGACCCAGCGCCCATGTGACGATATAGTCTGTTCCTTCTATATAAGTATTTGTTTTTTTATTGCAGTGTAAAACCCGGGCGATGTCCCTGCCCACGGAAGGTTTTTCTGCAATGACGAGATGCTTCATAGTGTTTCTCCTTCTTCTGTTTAAAATATTCAGACGTTATGGAAGCCTTTTCCGATGATCTCACTTGTATTGGAGATGAGAATAAATGCGGAAGGTTCTTCGTCTTTGATAAAATTACGGAGCCGGACAGCCTGCGGGCGGTTCAGTGCCGTGAAGATGACGTATTTGTCTTTTCCGGAAAACGCGCCCTGTGCATGGCAGACAGTAGCGCTTCGGTTTAATTCCTGTACAATAAAGTCGCAGATCGGCTTTGGATTGTCACATACTACGTTAAAGTATTTGGAAAGATTGAAACTTTCAATAAAAGTATCGATCATAAACGAGCGGATTGCAAGTCCAAGGAATGAATAAAGCCCTGTTGCAATGTCGAACATGAAACAACCAGCAACGGTGATCAGCACATCTGTGATCAAAAGAGCATGTCCGATATCTACGCTGGAATATTTTTTCAGGATCATGGCAATGATATCCGTACCGCCGCTGGAAGAGCCGATGTTAAACAGGATCGCGGAACCAAGAGACGGAAGCGCGATGGCAAAACAAAGCTCCAGCATCGGCTGATTTGTCAGTGGTGCACTCATCGGATAGATCCGCTCCAGTGCGGAGAGCGCAACTGACAACAGAATGCTGCAGTAGGCAGTCTTTGCGGCAAATTTTTTGCCGAGAATAAAAAATCCGATGATCAGCAGAATCATGTTAGTGATAAAGTTGAAATCTCCTGCGGACATCACGCCGGTTTTGGCAACGAGAACCGCAAGACCGGTGATTCCTCCAAATGTAAAATGATTTGGAAATTTGAAAAAATAAGTGCCTGCCGCCATCACCAGTGTACTGAAGGTCAGCAGGAAAAAATGTCGTAGTTTACTTTTCATGTCGAATACCCCCGAATAAGATAAGAAAATTGTAGCTTGTGCTTTCTCAAAAGTCAATGAATTATCGTCGGATTATTGGAAATACTAACTTTCAACAAGGAGGGTGAAAAAAGATGTATCAGGATTTACCGATTCAGGATATTTACGCAAGAGAAATTTTAGACTCCCGGGGCAATCCGACGGTAGAAGTGGAGATACTTGCCGGGGAGAAAATCGTGGGAAGAGCAGCGGTTCCATCCGGCGCATCAACGGGAAAATTTGAAGCAGTAGAGCTTCGTGACCGGGAGAAGCGGTATGGAGGAAAAGGGGTAGAGCAGGCGGTGCGTCACGTCAATGAAGAAATCGCCGAGGCTCTGATTGGAAAAAATGTGTTGGCACAAACGGAGATCGATCATATTTTAAAGGAACTCGACGGCAGCATTGACAAGCATAATCTGGGGGCAAATGCAATCTTAGGTGTCTCGCTGGCTGCGGCAAAGACCGCTGCGGCTGCACTTAGGATTCCGCTGTATGACTATCTTGGAAATGTAGGAGAAAAGGTAATGCCTATTCCTATGATGAATGTGTTAAACGGCGGTGCTCATGCGGACAATAATCTGGATATTCAGGAGTTTATGCTGGTTCCTTATGGACCGGACAGCTTTAAAGAAAGATTGCGCATGGGGACAGAAATTTATCACGTACTGCGAACACTTTTGAAGCAAAAAGGATTGACTACAGCTGTCGGGGACGAGGGCGGATTTGCACCGGAATTGAGAGATTCCAGAGAGGCGATTGAATTTCTGATCGAGGCAGCACATCAGGCGGGATATCAGCCGGGAAAAGATGTAGGGATTGCTTTAGATGTGGCGGCTTCAGAAATTTACCGGGCAAAAGAACAGCGGTATTATTTTGTGGGGGAAAGCAAAAAGAGCGGGAAAAAGATCGCGAGAACATCGGATGAGATGATGGAATACTATGAAAGATTGATTCTGGATTATCCAATCTATTCCATTGAGGATCCGTTGGATGAGGAGGATTGGGATGGCTGGAGCAGACTGACAGCAAAAATTGGGGAGAAAGTACAGCTTGTGGGAGACGATCTGTTTGTGACCAATCCGGAGAGAGTCGCATTGGGGATAGCAAAAAAAGCAGCTAATTCGGTGCTGATCAAGGTGAATCAGATCGGGACACTGACAGAGGCGGCAAGAGCGGTGGAACTGGCGCATCAGGCAGGGTATCGGACGATTATGTCTCACCGATCTGGTGAAACGGAAGATACCACGATCGCAGATCTGGCGGTGGCATTTCATACCGGACAGATCAAAACCGGTGCACCGTGCCGCTCGGAACGTGTGGCAAAATATAATCAGTTGCTTCGAATTGAAGAAACATTGTGGAAATCCATGTGATGAGAGGACCATTCCGGAGAGAGTGAGAGATCTTTTTCCGGAGTGGTCATTTTATTTTACAAACTGTACATATTTGATATTGACAGTAATTACAATTTGAGATATACTGTACTTACAAGGTAAGTACAGATATGACAGAAGGAGTGATGAAGTGGAAATTATTTTAAGTAATGCCAGTCCGAAACCAATCTATGAGCAGATCACTTCCCAGATAAAAGCCATGATCATGAACGGAGAGCTGAAGGCAGGAGACCCGATGCCGTCCATGCGAAAGCTTGCAAAGGAGCTTCACGTCAGTGTGATCACGACACAGAGAGCTTATGATGATTTGCAAAAGGACGGATTTATCGTGACAGTTCCGGCAAAAGGAACCTTTGTATCTGCACAGAACCAGGACTTTATCCGGGAGGAGAACAGAAGACGGGTAGAACTGCTTTTAACAGATGCGGTAGAGCTGGCAAAGGAAAATGGAATTGAACTTGAGGAATTGAGAACCACATTAGACGTATTGTATCAAGAGGAGGATGTGTGATGGAATTTGCACTGGAAGTCAAAGGACTGCGTAAAACATACAAAGAATTTGGATTAAAAAATATTTCGATGAAATTGCCCAAGGGCTGTGTGCTCGGGCTGATCGGAGAGAATGGCGCCGGAAAATCTACTCTGATTAATGCGATTCTCGGGCTGATTGAATGCGACTATGAGTCTTTAAGGATTTTTGGACAAGAGTATGCAGGAAATGAAAAGCAGATCAAAGAAGAGATTGCGGTGATCTTTGACAAGACCTGTTATGATCTGAATTTTACACCGCTGTTTATCGGAAAGATATTGAGTAATGTGTATTCCAACTGGGATATGGAAAAATATCATATGTATCTGGATCGGTTTGAACTGCCGAAGAAAAAGAAATTAAAAGAATTTTCCAAGGGAATGAAGATGAAAATGGAATTTGCCGCAGCCCTAAGCCACGATCCGAAGCTTCTCATTCTGGATGAGGCGACAAGCGGTCTGGATCCGGTATTCCGGGACGAGATTCTGGATATTCTCAGAGAGTACACAGAGGATGAAGAACATACGATTCTGATGTCCTCTCATATTACCAGTGATCTGGATAAGATTTCGGATTATATCGCATTTATTCATGCTGGGGAGTTGTTGTTTACAAAGACCTATGATGAGCTTCAGGAAAATTACGGCGTCTTAAACTGTGGACAGCGGATCTTTGACGCACTGAACCGGGAGGATATTGAGGCATACAGAAAGGATACCTATGGATATCGGGTTCTGGTCAACAATAAGCAGGGAATCCGGAAGGTATTTTCAGATCTGGAGATTGAACAGGCAACGATCGAAGACGTGATGCTGTACTGCGTGAGAGGAGAGAAAGTGGCATGAGAGGGATTATTTTAAAAGATTTATATGAGGGATTCTGTATTAAGAAGAATCTGATCAACTGGCTGGCTTCTATGATATTTACGTCTGCGCTGACAGCGATCAGTGAATTTATGAGAGGTGCCTATGGATTTTTGCTGATTGTAGTACTCCTATTTCCTGTGATGGGAAGTACACTGCTTCAGATGACGGTGGAACAGGATGAAAAGGCAGAATTTGACCGGATTCAGCTCACCTATCCGCTGAGCAAAAGCGAGATTGTTCTGTCCAAATATCTGGGCGGTCTGATCGTACAGGGAGGTATGACACTTTATTCATTTGTGTTTGTATTGATCTATGTGTATGGATATCGGACGATCACCCTGGAAGACGCACTTCCGACATGGGGAATCGGTGTAGTCGGAGGTGTGATTTACTTTGCAGTGAGCTATGTAGCATATTTCTGGCTTGGTAATTTGAAAGGTGTGATTTTTACATTTCTTGCGATGGTAGGACTTGTAATTGCGTTTTTGCTCAGCGTGTTTAATATCGGGCTGGAGGAAATCATGCAGGTGGAAAAAAGTATTTGGATCATTGGTTGTCTGGTGATGGCAGCAGTGTTGATGGTGATCAGCTACTTTCTATCTCTGAAAATATACACAAAAAAACATTCTTGAAATAGTTATTTTGCACAAAATATTTATGCAGAAGAAATGTTGACATGTAAACAATATAAATAATAGAATAAATAAGAACAAAACCTATTTGCAGCAGAGACAGGACTGGTTTTTCGTGCAGATAGGTTTTTATTATGTATTAAGAAGGGGAAAAGATGCGGATAGACAGGATATTGAACAACAATGTCGTGATCATAAAAGATGAGAATGGAGAAGAGCAGGTTGTCTGCGGAAAAGGAATCGCCTACAAGAAAAAGGCGGGAGACCTTTTATCAGAAAAGCTGATCAACAAAGTGTTTGTTTTGAAGGACACTGCTCAGAAACAGCATTTTCAGGAGATTATCTCTGAGATTCCTATGGAATATATTCAGATCACGACAGAGATTGTGGAGATGCTCACACAAACACTGGAAAGAAAACTAAATGAAGCAATCTATATTTCATTAAGCGACCATATTTATATGGCAATCACCAGATATCTGGACGGTGTTGTGGTGAAGAATTCCATGCTGTGGGATATCAAGCGTTTTTATGAGAAAGAATATCAGGCGGCGAAGAAGGTCTGGAAGATGATCAATCAGACGTTCAAGGTAGAATTACCGGAAGATGAGATTGGTTTTATTACCCTGCACATTGTCAATGCAGAGATGGACAATGAGAACTTAAAGCAGACGATGGAAGTCACAAAGCTGATGCAGGAGATTTCCAATATTGTCCGTTATTATTTTTCCGTAGAGTTTAATACAGAATCGGTTTATTATTATCGTTTTATTACCCATTTGAAGTTCTTTGCACAGCGTCTTCTGACAGATAAAGAGTATGAAGACGATCAGGACAACGAACTTTTCAATACAATTCGGCAAAAGTACCGCACTTCTTATAAGTGTGTGGAAAAAATCGCAGAGTTTATATCGCGTAAATATGAAAAGGAACTTTCAGATGAAGAAAAATTATATCTGACCATTCATATTGAACGCGTTATATATAAGAGCAGAGATTAGCGAATCATCGGAAGCGCGCACAGATGAGGAGTGTTTCTGCTTTGTCAGGATGGTAACATTAAGTTGGCTACACCTTTATACAATGAAAACTGTATATAAGGAGGATGACATGGGTAAATACTCAAGTTTAGCCGCAGACATTATTAAAAATGTCGGTGGAAAAGAAAATGTTGAAAGTTTAAGACACTGCGTTACAAGATTAAGATTCCGTCTGATTGATGAATCCATCGCAAATGATGAGGTCATCAAAAATATGGACGGTGTGGTGACCGTGATGAAAGCCATGGGAGAATACATGGTAGTCATCGGGGAGCACGTGGCGGATGTATACGATGAAGTATGCAGCCAGCTTGGCTTAGACGCCATGCAGGCAGAGAACAAAGAACAGAAAAATGCGAAAAAGAAGAGTCCCCTCGAGAAAGTTCTGGGAACAATCATGGGTGGTATGGGACCGACTCTTCATCTGCTCTGTGCCTGCGGTATTATCAAAGGGCTGTTAGTCCTTCTGACATTTGTCGGAATCAAACCGACAGATGGAATTTATATGCTGATGAATGCAGCAGGAGACTGTTTCTTCTATTTCCTGCCGCTGATTCTTGGATTTAACTTTGCAAAAAAATTCCAGATCGATCCATTCTTCGGACTGATCCTGGCAGCTGCAATGTGTTATCCGGCAATTCAGAATGTAGACATCAATTTATGGGGATATGTCGTAAATACGACCTATACTTCTACATTCCTGCCGATTTTATTTGGTCTTCTGGCAGCAGTTCCGCTGTATAAGTGGTTTGACAAAGTGCTTCCGAAGATGATCAAAGGTTTTATGACACCGATGCTTACATTGATCATTATTTTCCCGCTGACCTTTATTGTGATCGGACCTCTGGCAAATATGATCGGTGCGGGACTTAATGTTGTTCTCACAAGTATCTGTGAATTCTCACCGCTGCTTGCAGGACTGATTCTGGGCGGATGCTGGCAGATTTTTGTATTGTTCGGTATCCATGGTGTTCTTACAATTTTTGCGTTTATGGATCTGCTCGCAGGAAATCCAAGCCAGCTGCTGGCATTTTCCTACGGTGCATCCTTTGCTACATGCGGAGTTCTGCTCTCAATCATCTTAAAGACAAAAGATGCAAAACTCAAAGAAGTGGCACTGCCGTCCTTTATTTCTGCAATCTTCGGAGTGACAGAGCCGGGAACTTACGGTGTGACACTTCCTCGTAAGAAGATGTTTGCCATCTGCTGTATCGGTGGTGCTGCAAGTGGTGTTGTAGTTGCACTCAGCAACCTGGCGATGTACAGCTATGCGGGAATGGGAATCATCGGTCTTCTTGGATTTGTCAATCCGGACGGACCGAACTTTATCGGAATCGCATTATCTGCGATCGTTCCGTTTGTGGTATCTTTTGTTCTTGGTATGCTGGTTTACAAAGATTCCGATTATGAATATTTGAATGATGTAGTAGAAACAGACATCAAGTCAGTGTCAAAAGAAGAGAAGACGGAAGAGAAAAAAGAAGCTGCTCCGGCGCTTTTAAAAGAAAAAGAGATGCTCGCAATGCCGGCAGACGGTATGATCAAGCCACTTTCCGAAGCGGCAGATGAGGCATTTGCGAATGAAGCGCTTGGAAAGGGTTGTCTTGTAATCCCGGAAAATGGAAATGTATATGCACCGTTTGACGGTACTGTACGTGTGCTGTTCCCGACAAAACATGCGATCGGGCTTGCCAGTGAGGGTGGATGTGAAGCGCTCATCCACATCGGAATCAATACGGTGAATCTGGATGGAAAATATTTCGAAACTCATGTACAGCAGGGAGACTGCGTGAAAAAAGGGCAGCTTCTTGTATCCTTTGAGAAAGAAAAAATCGAACAGGAAGGTTACAGCTGTGAGATTCCTGTGATCATAACAAACACGGATGAGTATTTGGATATTGTAGAAAAAGATCATGACCGCCATGTACATGGTGAGGACATGCTGCATGTGATTCGATGAAAGGAGTAAAAGAGCAATGAGTTTTCCAAAGAATTTTTACTGGGGCGGCGCTACAGCCGCGAACCAGTGTGAAGGCGGCTGGAACGAAGGTGGAAGAGGACCGGCCAAAACAGATGTGACAACAGGTGGTTCCGCAAAGAAATCAAGAGGGATCACGTACCGCATGCCGGACGGAACAGAAGGCATGGTGGGCGGATTTTCCCGGATACCGGAAGGTGCATCCTATGCAGTGCTGGACGGATATTATTATCCGAACCACAAGGCGATTGATTTTTATCATCATTATAAAGAAGACATTGCATTATTTGCAGAAATGGGATTTAAGATGTTCCGTATGTCGATTTCCTGGTCCCGGATTTTCCCGAAGGGAATTGAAGAGGAGCCCAACCGTGAGGGAATCGAATTTTACCGGAATGTATTTACAGAACTGAGAAAATACGACATCGAGCCGCTTGTGACGATGTGCCATTATGATACACCACTGTATCTGGAGGAAGTGTTAGGCGGATGGACGAACCGTCAGTTGGTGGATGCGTTTGAAAAATATGCAAAAGTGATCTTTGAAGAATATAAAGGACTGGTCAGATACTGGCTTACATTCAATGAGATCAACAGTCAGCTGATGATGAAGAATTTCGTTCCGAATGCTCCGAAACAGATGCTGGAAAATGCGTATGCAGGACTTCACAATCAGTTTGTGGCAAGCGCCAGAGCGGTAAAGCTTGCTCATGAGCAGTATCCGGAATATGTGGTAGGATGCATGATCGCAGGTATGACGACATATCCGCTGACTTGTGATCCGCAGGATGTTCTGCGTGCACAGCATAAGATGCAGGAAGATTTCTATTACAGCGGGGACGTGATGATCCGCGGACATTATCCGGTATTTGCGAAGAGAATGTGGAGAGAAGACGGCGTGTCATTTGAAGTCCCGGAAGAGGATTTGGAGATTTTAAAAGAAGGAAGAGCCGATTTCTTCAGTTTTTCCTACTACAGCACAAGCTGTGAGACGACACATACAGATGCACCAAAAGACGGGGCAGGCAATCTGGTACTCGGATATAAAAACCCATACATCCAGTATTCTGACTGGGGATGGGGTATGGATGCGGACGGACTGCGATACATTCTGAATGAGATCTATGGACGTTATCAGGTGCCGATTATGATTGTAGAAAACGGACTCGGTGCGATTGATACTGTAGAAGCGGATGGAAGCATCCATGATGACTATCGTATCGCATATTTGAAGGATCATGTCAGAGCAATGTCAGAGGCAATCGATGACGGAGTAGAACTGATCGCATTTACACCGTGGGGATGTATTGACCTTGTCAGCGCATCTACCGGAGAGATGAGAAAACGATATGGCTTTATCTATGTAGATATGGATGATGACGGAAACGGATCTATGGAAAGAAGCAGAAAAGATTCTTTCTACTGGTATAAGAAGGTCATTGCATCCAACGGAGAAGAATTAGAATAAGAGACAGGGGACTATTCGAAAGAGTAGTCCCTTTTGTGTAAAAGGTTAAAAATCTGCCACATTTTTCTGAAACAGTAAAATAATGACATAAAGTAGTAGTTTTGTAAATTTACTTTCCGAATTGATTATGTTATAACCATTACAAATCTTCAGTTTAAGGTGAAGAAGGAGGTTAAGAGAGGTATAGTCAGTAAGATTTTATTTTAAATTTTGAGAGGAAAAAGGGTATACATGAAAACAAGGAGAAAGAAACAGACAAAACGTGTTCTGGCCAGTGCACTGGCAGCAGTGGTTGCAGCATCTGCAGTTCCGGTTTCCAATTCAGTCGTTCATGCAGAAGAATCTCAGGACAGGAGCGAATTAAAGCTGAGATATACAAGCGCAGCACCGGATAGTTATGATGGATGGGAAAAATGGTCTCTTCCAATCGGAAACAGTGGAATCGGGGCAAGTGTATTTGGTGGTGTGCAGACAGAGCGTATTCAGTTGAATGAGAAGTCACTCTGGTCCGGCGGACCAAGCGAAAGCCGTCCGGATTATAACGGAGGAAACCTGGAAGAAAAAGGAAGAAACGGACAGACAGTAAAAGAGATTCAGCAACTGTTTGCTAATGGGGACAATGATGCAGCAAGCAGTAAGTGTGGAGAACTGGTAGGTTTAAGTGATGATGCAGGAGTAAACGGATACGGATATTATCTGAGTTACGGAAATATGTATCTGGATTTTAAAGGTATCTCGGACAAAGACGTTGAAAATTACGAGAGAACACTGGATCTGAATACGGCAATTGCCGGAGTTGAGTATGATAACGGGGATACACATTATACTCGTGAGAACTTTGTAAGTTATCCGGACAATGTACTTGTGACACGACTGACTGCGGAAGGTGGCGATAAGCTGAATCTGGATGTCAGAGTGGAGCCGGATAATGAAGCAGGCGGTGGAAGCAACAAAAATACAATACAGGCGCAGTCTTACCAGAGAGAGTGGGAAACAACAGTTAAGGATGCGCTGATTTCCATCGACGGACAGCTGAAAGACAATCAGATGAGATTCAGCTCTCAGACAAAGGTTCTGACAGAAGGCGGAACAACAGAAGACGGAGACGAAAAGGTCACAGTCAAGGATGCAAAGGCTGTTACGATTATTACATCGATTGGAACAGATTACAAGAATGATTATCCGGTATATCGCACAGGGGAAAGCCAGGAGCAGGTCGCTTCCAGAGTGCGTGCTTATGTAGATAAAGCAGCAGATACTGTAGTAAATGATTCTTATGATACTTTGAAACAGGCACATGTGGATGATTACTCTTCTATCTTTGGCCGTGTCAATCTGGATCTTGGACAGGTTCCTTCTGAGAAGACAACAGATAAACTGTTGAAAGCTTATAATGATGGTTCAGCAAGCGAGCAGGAGAGACGCTACCTGGAAGTGATGCTGTTCCAGTACGGCCGTTATCTGACAATTGAGTCTTCCAAAGAGACACCGGAAGATGATCCGTCCAGAGCGACACTTCCGTCTAACCTTCAGGGAATCTGGGTTGGAGCGAACAGCTCAGCATGGCATTCTGACTATCATATGAATGTTAATCTGCAGATGAACTACTGGCCGACCTATTCTACGAATATGGCAGAGTGTGCGCAGCCGTTGATTTCGTACGTAGATTCTTTAAGAGAACCAGGACGTGTTACTGCAAAAATTTATGCAGGTGTGGATCAGGGATTTATGGCACATACCCAGAACAATCCGTTTGGATGGACTTGTCCGGGATGGTCATTTGACTGGGGATGGTCACCGGCAGCGGTACCGTGGATTCTTCAGAATTGCTGGGAATACTATGAATTTACAGGTGATGTATCCTATATGCAAAATTACATCTATCCAATGATGAAGGAAGAGGCAATTTTCTACGATAATATTTTGATAGATGATGGAACCGGACATCTGGTATCTTCACCAAGTTATTCACCGGAGCATGGACCAAGAACGGCAGGTAATACTTATGAGCAGACACTGATCTGGCAGTTATATGAGGATACTATCAAAGCAGCAGAAACTCTTGGTGTTGATGCGGATCTGGTGGCAACATGGAAAGATCATCAGTCCAGGTTAAAAGGACCGATCGAGATTGGCGATAGCGGACAGATCAAAGAGTGGTATGAAGAAACGACTGTAAACAGTATGGGACAGGGATACGGGCACAGACATATTTCCCATATGCTGGGACTTTTCCCGGGAGATCTGATCTCATCTGATACACCGGAGTACTTTGAGGCAGCAAGAGTGTCCATGAACAACCGTACAGATGAAAGTACCGGCTGGGGAATGGGACAGCGAATCAATACATGGGCAAGACTGGCAGATGGAAACCGTGCATATAAGCTGATCACAGATCTGTTTAAAAACGGAATTATGACCAATCTCTGGGATACGCATCCGCCATTCCAGATCGACGGAAACTTTGGGATGACATCAGGTGTTGCAGAGATGCTTCTGCAGAGCAACATGGGATATATCAATATGCTTCCTGCACTGCCGGATGCATGGGCATCAGGAAGTGTCAGCGGACTGGTTGCACGCGGAAACTTTGAAGTATCCATGAACTGGAAGAACAAACATCTGACAAGCGCAGAGATTCTTTCAAATAACGGAGGAACAGCAACTGTTCAGGTTCCAAATGCTTCCTTTGCAACAATTACAGATGCAAATGGAAATGTTGTAGATGTAAAAGTAGAATCTCAGGACAGAGTTTCCTTTGAGACACAGGCCGGACAGACGTATTATGTCAAAGATGTTCCTGTGAAAGGGGAGGCACCGACAGGATTATCTGCAAAACGTACAGATGATAATACAGGAAAACTGACATGGGATGAAGTCAAGACGAAAAAAGACAAAGACATTACTTACAATGTATATCGTCAGATTGAGTCCGGAGACGTACAGAAAATTGCAGGCGGTGTAGAAAAAACAGAATACATTGATAAAAATGCAGATAAGGCATTGGGTACGATCCGATATCAGGTATCAGCAGTAGTCGATGGCAAAGAGACAAAGCTCAGTGAAAAAGTAGAGCTGACAGAGCCGCTTGGAGCAGGAAAGATTGATAATAAGGATCCGCATATTGTGTATACAGGTGCATGGGGTGACTGGGACACAGCAAACGAAGGCAACTACAAGGATACGATCAAGTATCTGAACAAACCGACAGGAAAAGAGACTGTAGAACTGGAGTTTGTGGGAACAGGCATCGAAGTGATTACTTGTACAAATACAGACCGTGGAAAATACGAAGTATTTATTGACGGAGAGTCTTGCGGAAAGGTAGATACATACAGTTCTACTACAAAACGTCAGCAGGTTGTATTTAAAAAGGATGATCTGAAGCATGGTACACATACATTAGAGCTGAAAGTGCTCAATGAAAAAGTAGATGCAAGTTCTGGTACAAAAGTAGAACTGGATGCTCTGAATATTCTGGATAATACGATCACACTGCCGGAGAAAGTAGAAGTATCTACAGTTTCCGGAATTACAACGATCGGAAAAGAAGGCACTGTACAGATGCAGGCAAAAGTAACACCGGGAGATACAAAAGACAAGAGTGTTACATGGACTTCTTTTGATACAAGCATCGCATCCGTAGATGAAAACGGACTGGTGACAGTTCACAAGAAAAACGGAGAAGTGACGATCACAGCAACAGCAAATGCCGATTCTGAAGTGAGCGGAAGCTGTAAACTGACTGTGGCACTCTTTGGAGACCTTGGTTCCGGAGAGACGATCGTAGAAGATGCATCTGAGGATGGAAAGAGAAATGATGCGATTAGCTGGAGCGGCTCTGAATGGTCTACATGGGCTGGAGAGCCGGAGAAACATCATGGAAAGACAAAGACAGAAGTTCCTTCAACTGGAAACCAGGCAGGTAAATATTTTGAATATACGTTTACAGGAACTGGAATTGAAGTTTATGCACAGAAACATGCAAACTTTGCAAGTTATGATGTAAGCATTGATGGTGGAAAAGCTGAAAATGTATCATTAGCGGGATCCGGTGGAGGAGATCCACAGCAGAAGATTTTTGAAGCAAAAAATCTTGAGAACAAACAGCATACAATCAGATGCACAATTGTAGCTCGTGACGGAAAAACACAGGCAAACCTTGACTACTTAAAAATCTTCGCACCGGTACAGGCAGCGGAGGTGAATAAAGCGGATCTTCAGACAGACATCGAAAGCGGGGCCGGACTCATAGAGGGCGCATATGATGCGGACAAATGGGAAGCATTTAAGGAAGCATACAAAGTGGCAGTAGAAGTAATGAATAATGCGGATGCAGATCAGGATGCGGTTGAAAAAGCAGCAGCAGCTCTGAATGCGGCGATGGAAGCACTTGGAGATCCAAATGTTCCGGAAATCGGAGAAGTACAAGGAGAAGCAGTACATGTTGAAAGTTCAGCTGTGATTCTGGAATGGGGTCAGGTAAAGGGTGCAGCATCTTATCTTGTAAAATGGAATGATCAGGAAGTCAAGACCTCAGATACGCGAATCCGGATTGAAGGATTGGAATCGGGTGTGACTTATGACTTTAACATTTTTGCGCTGAATACAAAAGATGTGCCGTCTGAAAATGCGATTGAAATTCACGGAATTACAACAACAGATGTGGTAAAACCGGGAGTCGTTACAGAAATCAAAGCAACACCTGTTGATGAGGATTCAGCAAAGCTGACATGGACAGCACCGGCTGACACAGACGTGGCAAGCTATAATATTTATCAGAATGGTGTGAAGATCGGGGACAGTAAGAACACAGAATTTACAATGGATAAACTGGAAGTCGGAACTGTTTATGAGGTACGTATTACAGCAGTAGATAACGCAGGAAATGAATCAATTCCAGCTCCATTTAAGTTTACATTTACAGAGCCGGAAAAAGAGAACTTCACATTGAAGGCAGCAGCGAATGCAGAAGAAATGGGAATCGTGAGTGTAGAACCACAGCAGGATTCCTATGAAGCAGGAACTGAGGTAACAGTCAAAGCAGAAGCGAAGGAAGGATTCCGCTTTGTAAACTGGACAAAGACCGGAACAGAGGAAGAAGTCAGCACAGAAGCAGCATACAAGTTTGCAATCACAGAAAATACAGATCTGACTGCAAACTTTGTGAAAGAAGAAGTGCCAGAAGAAATCTTCCATGTAACGATCAAAGCCAATGACAATACAATGGGAACTGTAACCATTGATTCAGCAGACGGAAGCTACAAAAAAGGAGAAAAAGCAGAAGTTATCGCAGTGGCAAACGAAGGATTCCGTTTTGTAAACTGGACCGATGCAGAAGGAAACGTGATCAGTGAGTCCAATCCATATGTATTTGAGGTGACAAAGGATCTGGATCTGACTGCAAACTTTGAAAAGATCCCTGCAGAAAAATATACATTCTCTGTTGCAGCAAATGATGAGAAGATGGGAAGCGTTGCAGTAGAACCGCAGCAGGATACCTATGAGGCAGGAACCGAGATCAAGGTGAGTGCAGTGCCGGCATCCGAGGATTATGAATTCGTAGGATTCACAAAGAAAGGAACCCAGGAGATTGTCAGCAAGGAGAATCCGTACGTATTCCAGATCCAGGAAAATATGGAACTGACTGCAAACTTTAAAGAAGTAGAGCATTCCTACCTGATCTATGTAGAGTCACCGGATCCGCAGATGGGAACGGTCACAATGGATCCTGCAAATGAAGGAAACATCTACAAAGAGGGAACAGAGATCACGGTGAAAGCAGAGCCGAAGGATGGATATGAGTTTACCCAGTGGCTGGAAGTGACAGAAGCAGATGGAGAAGAAGTTCTGACACCAGTAGAAGGCGCTCAGGCAGAATACAAATTTCATGCAGAGTCAGACCGTGTACTGCGTGCCGAGTTTAGACTGGCTCCGGTTCCGGAAACATACTACCGTGTTGTGGTACAGTCCAATGATGAGAACATGGGAAGGGTTTCCATGGATAAAGAGGATGGCACATACAAAGAGGGTGCGACAGCATCTGTGAAGGCAGAAGCCAAAGAAAGATTTGAATTTGTGGGCTGGAAAGAAAAAGGACAGACCGAATATGTATCGAAGGATGCAGAATATCAGTTTAAAGTGACAAAGAACATCGAGCTGACCGGAGAATTCAAAGCCGTGGAAGTGCCGCATATTCCGAGTGCACAGGAAATCTTAGATGACATTCTGGCAAACCATAAGATTCCATCAGAAGTGAAAGCAGGAACAGAAACTCTGGTTCTGCCGGGAGTTCCGGAAGGAAGCAAGATCGAGATCGTGGCAGTGAATCCGGAAGGAATCATTGGACTGGATGGAAAGGTAACAACACCGGAAAACGATACGGATGTGATTGTGACCATTCAGGTAACTGATACAAACAGAGCAATAGCCAAAGCCGATGTGAAGGTTCTGGTCAGAGGAGAAAAAGCGGATCCAGATCCTAATCCGAACCCAGACCCAGATCCGGACGACGATAACAACGGAAATGACAACAACAGTGGAAATAATAACAATGGCGGAAGCAATAACGGCGGAAACAACAATACAGGAAACAATGGTGGAAGCAGCAACAGCGGAAGTCATAACAATGGAAGTACATCCGGTTCACACTCTCAGAGTGTGCAGACAGGAGACAATGCCAATGTGATCATGTGGGCAGTACTTCTGGTGGCAGCAGTAGCAGC
>OAWW01000861.1_pt1 | contig 20168 bp, 11 predicted proteins | sample 1517191 | NCBI WGS metagenome assembly OAWW01 (sample SAMEA2580253, study PRJEB22360) | human gut metagenome | biome: human gut; feature: human-associated habitat; material: faeces | place: Denmark | collected 2008/2010 | reverse complement strand
GAGCGGGTGATCGACCTGGACGGAATCTTTGTCCAAATCGGCTTGGCAGCCAACAGTGGCGTTTTCCGCGATGTTGTCGAAACGAACAAACCGGGTGAGATTGTAATCGATGCGCATTGTCGGACGAATGTTCCCGGCATCTATGCGGCGGGCGACGTCTCGACCGTACCCTATAAACAGATAATCATAGCAATGGGAGAAGGGGCAAAAGCGGCTCTATCTGCTTTTGAAGACCGCATGAGAGGTTCAATCGGTTAATATTTAGTATTTGCTATGAACGACGAAGGTGTGCAATATTGAACTGCATGAATGTATGTTCAAAATTGCACACCTTTTCTTTTTTTACGCACAAAGCCCCGACTTTCACAACAGGGCAACCGCATCAAAATTTTCCAAGGTTGTGATCTCCATACGAAGTTTTCTACAAATCCTCTATCACTCTATCACTACGAAGGTTGTAGCTATTAATATTCAAGCGTTAGAGGAGTGATACAGGACGTTTTCCTCTATCACTCCTTTATCACTCCTCTATCACTTCTGAAACATTGTTCCCCATCCCTGCAACTCACTCGATCATTTTATTCAAAAAAAGCTGTAAAATAGGTAAAACCGGTTGGTTTTCATTGTCCGGCATGGTACTTTAGTTGCCGAACACCCCCATGTTGCCCCCTTTTACACCCGGGTGTAGAGGGCCGGTACATCCGGGTGTAAAGGATGGCAACATGGGGGTGTTTACGGAATGATGTGCTTGTCTTTGCTAAAAAAAGAGATAGCTTTTGTGGAATGAAGAACCGTATTCCGCCAATTTAATACCTGTTATATTCGTTTTTACATTTATTTATTCGATTATTTTATATGCTTTTTCAAAAGTAACAGAAGGTAATATGTTGGTTTCCAATCATATGATAAAAATGTCCTGTTTCAGGAGTGATAGAGGCAGTGATACAGGAAAACATCCTGTATCACTGCTATAACGCTTGAATATCAATATCTGAAACTTTTGTAGTGATAGAGTGATAGAAGATTTGCAGAAAACTTCGTATGTAGATCACAACCTTGGAAAATGTTGATGCGGTTGTCTTGGATTTTGACATCCTTTTCTATAAATTTTCCCTATTATTTCGCCTTTTCCTCTTTCAATAGCGGCCAGTTCGGGTCCGGTCTGTGTTCACGGACCATGATATCTTTCAGTTCTGCTACTTTTTCAGGATACTGGTCCAATATATTGTGCCGTTCCGACGGGTCGGACGCCAAGTTATACAGTTCATAATAGGGCTTGTCGCCGCGGATATTCATGTGGACCAATTTCCACGGTCCTTTGCGTACGGCTTGGCGACCGTTCAGTTCCTGGAATTCGAAATACAGGAATTCATGTTCCTTCTGTCCTTTCCGGTTTTCCAGGAGGGGAAGCATGCTGACGCCGTCCATTTCCTTCTGTTTGGCTTTCGGATGGATGATTTCTTCGAAGGTCGGTAATACATCCCAGAAAGAGCACATAAAGTCGGTTTCCGTATTCGGTTGGACATGTCCGGGCCAGGAAATGATCATCGGGACACGGATACCGCCTTCGTACAGATCCCGTTTATATCCGCGATAAATGCCGTTGCTGTTGAAGAAATCGGGATCGGCGCCCCCTTCCATATGAGGGCCGTTATCGCTCGCAAAGATGATGATGGTGTTATCATATAAACCTTTGTCTTTTAACTTTTGGATGATCTGCCCGACATAGACGTCCAGACGGTAGACCATAGCGGCGAAAGTTGCATGTGGATGGAACTGCGAACAGTAACCTCCCTTGCGGAAAGCCGGGCTGCCCGGTTCGGTTCCTTTGTAAGGCTTTTCCGGGTACATACCGCGAAATTTCTGTATGATGCTGTCTTCCGGAACGATCAGCTCCGCATGCGGAATGATGGTCGGATACCACATGAAGAACGGTTCGTCCGGATTCATATTGTCCAGATATTCTAGTGCCTTTCCATGAATAAGATCTTGAGAGTAAGTCCCTTTTCCGTACTGTACATTCAGGTTGTTGTCTTCGAGTTCCACTCGTTTGTCGTTGTCCCAGAGGTGGTCGGGGTAATAACTGTGTGCCAGCAATTGGCAATTGTATCCGTAGAAAGTATCGCAACCCTGATTTTTAGGATCGCCGGTTGAACCGATATAGCCCAGTCCCCATTTGCCGAAAGCGGATGTCTTATATCCTGCATCTTTCATTACTTCGAAGATGGTGCGGGCATCGTCGGGAAGCGGAAACTGCCCTTCCGGATCGAGTTCGAGGTTGCCACGTACAGGGGTATGTCCGCTGTGCGTGCCTGTCAGCAGACAAGAGCGGGAAGGGGCACTGACAGTTGTCCCCGAATAACACTGCGTAAAGCGCATTCCGCTTTGTGCCAGCTTATCGATGTTGGGCGTCTCGAACTTTTCTTGTCCGTAACAACTTAGATCGCCATAACCCAAATCGTCTGCAAGGATAAAAACGACATTCGGTTTCTTGTCCTTATTCTTCTCTGCGTGAATGAAAGGAGTTGTCAGCAAAAGGCCGGTCGAAATTAGAATTGCCTGTTTCATGATATATGTTTTTTGTTAGGATGCTTACAAAGTTATATTTTTTCTAAGGAATAAATGAAAAAGCAATCCGTGAATTTTTTGAAAGATGAAAAATCGTACCTTTGTACAGTCGAACAGATAAAAAGAAAAGAACAGTGGCAAAGATAGTGGAAACACCTTTAATGAAGCAGTATTTCGATATAAAGGCAAAACATCCTGATGCAATCCTGTTATTCCGTGTAGGCGACTTTTACGAAATGTATGGCGAAGACGCTGTGACCGGAGCCGAAATACTGGGTATCGTACAGACGAAAAAAGCGAACGGACCGGGGCAAACGATCGAGATGGCCGGTTTCCCTCATCATGCATTAGACAGCTATCTGCCCAAACTGGTGCGTGCCGGTAAGCGCGTAGCTATCTGCGACCAGCTGGAAGATCCGAAACTCACAAAGAAATTAGTGAAACGCGGTATCACCGAATTGGTAACTCCGGGTGTTTCTATCAATGACAATATACTCAACCATAAGGAAAACAACTTCCTTGCTGCCATTCATTTTGGTAAGGATGTCTGTGGAATTGCATTTCTCGATATCTCTACCGGCGAGTTCCTGACAGCCGAAGGAACCGTTGATTATGTGGATAAACTGCTGAATAATTTTTCACCGAAAGAAGTATTGGTCGAAAGGGGTAGCCGTAAACGTTTTGAAGAGGCTTTCGGTCCTCGGTTCTTTATTTTTGAACTGGATGACTGGGTGTTTACTTCGGAAGCTGCCAACGACCGGCTTCTGAAACATTTCGAAACGAAGAACCTGAAAGGTTTTCGGTGTCCAGCATTTGAAATTGGGAGTCGTAGCTTCGGGGGCCATCCTGTATTATCTGGATCAGACGCAACACACCCATATTTCGCATATCACCTCTCTTTCCCGTATCGAAGAAGACCGCTATGTACGCCTCGATAAGTTTACGGTGCGTAGCTTGGAGCTGGTCAGCACGATGAACGAGGAGGGGACGAGTTTGCTGGATGTGCTGGACAAGACCGTTTCCCCGATGGGGTCGCGTATGTTGCGCCGTTGGATCTTGTTCCCCTTGAAGGATGTGAAACCGATCCATGAGCGTCAGGACGTAGTGGAATATTTCTTCCGCCATCCCGAAGTGAAGGAGCTGCTGGAAGAGAAACTGGAACAGATCGGCGACTTGGAACGTATTATTTCCAAAGTGGCGGTCGGTCGCGTCTCTCCCCGCGAAGTGGTACAGTTGAAAGTCGCTCTTCGTGCCATCGAGCCGATCAAGGAGGCTTGTACGGCAAGCGATGAGCCGAGCCTTTGCCGTATCGGCGAACAGTTGAATGCCTGTGCCCTGATCCGTGACCGGATAGAAAAAGAGATCAACAACGATCCGCCTTCCTTGCTGAACCGGGGCGGCGTGATTGCGACAGGCGTGAACGCCGAGCTTGACGAGTTGCGTGCAATCGCTTATTCGGGTAAAGATTATCTCTTGAAGGTACAACAGCGGGAAATAGAACAGACGGGTATATCGAGCCTTAAAATCGGTTTCAACAATGTTTTCGGGTATTATATCGAAGTGCGTAACGCCTATAAAGACAAAGTTCCTGCCGGATGGATACGCAAACAGACTTTGGTGAATGCCGAACGTTATATTACTGAAGAACTGAAAGAATACGAAGAAAAGATATTGGGAGCGGAAGAGAAGATACTTTCGTTGGAAGCCCGTCTCTTTAACGAACTGGTGCTTTGTCTTTCCGAATATATTCCGCCTATCCAGATGAATGCGAACCTGATCGGTCGTCTGGACTGTCTGCTCTCATTTGCCAAGGTGGCTGAAAGCAACCGTTATATCCGTCCGGATGTGAATGATTCGCAGGTGATCGATATTAAGGCTGGCCGCCATCCGGTGATTGAAAAACAGTTGCCTATCGGCGAACCTTATATTGCCAATGATGTCTATCTGGACGATGAAAAGCAGCAGATTATCATTATCACCGGACCGAACATGGCCGGTAAGTCCGCTTTGCTTCGCCAGACGGCTCTGATTACGCTGATGGCGCAGATCGGTTGTTTCGTCCCAGCCGAATGCGCTCGTATCGGGATTGTGGATAAGATATTTACGCGTGTGGGAGCTTCGGATAACATTTCGGTCGGAGAATCCACTTTCATGGTGGAGATGAACGAGGCTTCGGATATCCTCAACAACATGTCTTCCCGCAGTCTTGTCCTGTTTGACGAATTGGGACGCGGGACAAGCACATACGACGGTATTTCTATTGCCTGGGCGATTGTCGAATATATCCACGAACATCCCAATGCCCGTGCGAAGACATTGTTTGCCACGCATTATCATGAGTTGAACGAGATGGAGGCTTCTTTCAAGCGTATCAAGAACTACAATGTTTCGGTGAAGGAGGTCAATAACAAAGTGATCTTCTTGCGCAAACTGGTTCCCGGAGGCAGTGAACACAGTTTCGGTATCCATGTGGCCAAGATGGCGGGTATGCCGAAAAGCATCGTAAAGCGTTCCAACGAAATCCTGAAACAGTTGGAAACGGAAAACCGTCAGGAGGGGATTGCCACGGAAAAACGCAAAGGCAGTATCAAAAGCAAGCCTGTAAAAGGAATCGCTTCATCGGCAGACGGCTATCAGCTCAGCTTCTTCCAATTGGATGATCCGGTACTTAGCCAGGTGCGGGATGAGATCAAGAACCTGGATGTAAACAACCTGACGCCGCTGGAAGCCCTGAATAAGCTGAGCGAGATACGAAGGATTATTACTGGGAAATAAAAACGACTACTGGTGTTTATCTGGGGGATCTCCTCACCATAAAAGATAAGGTCTCTCTTATGTCGCATAGGGTATTTATCTGAAAGGTATGTCGAAACAAAATCCTGCATACTGATAGCCATAATTTAAGTACGGATTACACGGAAGTAAAATAATTTATCCGTGAAATCCGTGTCTAAAAGATCGTGATAGATAAAGAGCCTCTCTCTTTTTTTCTTATCTTTTAACAAACCTGGATAACAGGTATGTCTAACAGGAAAGCTATCTTTTTTAGTTTATCCGCAACATGTCCGATACCGATTGCACAGTGGTGTGAAGGACCCGCCTTACTCCATCGGTTCATAAAGGTGCGGGCTCCGCAACTGAACCTGTAGCGGCTGTTCGTGTTTCCTATGTGCAGGGTGGGTCCGTCGGTCGATTCTCCCTCTGCGATAAGTAAAAATACGCCATCATTATTTTCACATACGGAAAGAAAAGTGACAGGTCCCTGTTTGACGCGCATCTGAATGGACAATCCTTTGCCCGGTTTACCGTGATATACGGGTAGCGGTACGAGGCTGACCTTTCCCTCAGCAATGGCGAAATGAGCCGGCCCGTCATGTCCCCATAAAACAACATCGTCATTGAAGTCTATGGCATACGGTTCAGAGAATGAACCTCCGGCATCTAAAAGAGAAAGGAGCTTCATGGCTTGTACGTTCTTTACTTCGCACTCGCCTGCTACCGGGATGCCGCGTCCTGTAAGTAGGGTATTGCCGGCTATTACGGAAGTCACGATATTTTCATAATCGTTTCCTTTCCAACCTTCGTAGTAGTAGGCCATTGAACTGAGGTTGTGGGCTTCGGCCAGTTTATCGAGTGCGACAGAGGTGCGGGCAGCACGATCCAATTCGTATTCTTCACAATGCGGGTCGACTTCAAACTTCATGGAAAATTCCAGACGTTTTGCTGTTCGTTCGTCTTCCGTTACAGCATCCCGGTAAGCTTTGAGTTCGCACATTTCGAGAAGCTCTATGTGAGTGCCGAAAGTGAAGGATTGCCGGGTAATGTCGGTGTAAACGTCCAGCATACCGCAATAATAGTGTCCGAGAATACCCATCCGGTTGTTACGCATCCCTTGTACGGCCCTTACCGCATCGATCCAGTTTTCGATTTCGTTCCATACGTATGGTTCTTCGAGGTAACCGGTCAGGATGTCGTATTTGATGCCGGCACGGTTGAATACGCAGGCAAATTCCGGAGTGGAACAGGCTTGGCAGTGAGCCAGCCATTCGCCGGTCATTTTTCCACGGTCGCCTAATCCGTTGATATAATCGTAATTTATGGCGGCTACGGGTTGTATGTTGAGCAGGATAACCGGAATCTTGATGCGCTGGGCGATCGGAAGGATCGTTGAGGAAAGGGCATAGGTCGAAATAAAGATGAAGAGGATTTCTATGTCTTCACTTTTTAAAACTTCTGCTGTCCGGGCTGCCTTTTCCGGGCTGTCTACCATTCCCCCGTCAATCACGGTTGCCTGTAAGCCGGACATACGTTCTTTTATCATTCTTTGGTAATCCGTCAATCGGGAGAGAAGCCCTTCGAATTGATTCCAATAGGTGTTCAATCCGACTCCGATCAGTCCGACTTTAACTTCCTTTTTTGTTGTATTCATGGTATTCTTCATTATTTATTTTTCTTCACTTTGAAAGTATAAGTACCGGAACCTGTTGTTGCTACGACATACCGATTTCCTTCTTGTTTGCAACTGATTCCGGGGACATCTTCCAATCGTACACCGCTTTCGGTTATTTGTTTCGTGTCGGCAGACGGGAGATAGACGGAGGCTTTGCTGTTTGCCGGTACTTCCACTCGGATGATAAATTCTTTATCGTTGTCTTTCCAGTCGGAAACAATCTGTCCGTAAGGCGATTCGTAGGAAACCTGTGCGTCGCGGACATCACCGACCGGTTCGGGTTTGATGACAATATGCTTAAACCCGAAGGAATCTTCTTTCTGACGGATGCCTCCTAAGCCGCTGAACAACCATTCCATCAGATGACCCAACATAAAATGATTGTTCGATACGAAGCCGTATGCCTGCCAGGATTCGGTGAGAGCAGTAGCTCCGTGTGCCAGTTGCCAACCGTATCCCGGTGTGTCGTACTTGCAGTTCATATCGTAAATGACATCCGAAGCGCCACCGGCTTCAAGGGCACGCCTGCCGTCAGGGCGTTGTTGCGTCCGCGGATATCGGCTATCAGGTTATCGAATACCTGCTGCCTGTTTTCCGGAGTCGTCAGTCCCATGTAGAGTGCGACGGCGTTTGCCGCCTGGCTGTTGCGGTCGTAGGTACGGGTGGACGGGTTCCAGAAAGTCCGGTTGAAGGCTTGTTTGATCCGGGCCGCCAGTTCCTGGTACTTGCGTGCATCGTCCGGCTTCCCTAAAAGGTTTGCCATTTTCTCCATCAGGGTGACGTCGTAATAGTAGATAGCCGTTGCCGTTACGCCATTGGAGGTCAGTTGCGATTCTCCCGGACTTTCCGGACCGATGTCGAACCAGTCTCCCAAGCCGTAGGCGATAATATGGTTATCGGCTTTCGAGGAAAGGTAGTCGATGTAGCGTTGCATATCCGGATAATAGGTTTCGATCGGGCGCGTATCGCCATACCATTGGTAGATGTACCAAGGGCTGATGACAAATGTGCTTCCCCATTCCGGCGTATCCTTGAAGCCTCCTTCGAATTCGACTAGTTCGGGAGCAATGGTCGGTATCATGCCGTTGGCTGCTTGTGTGGAGCGCATATCGTTGAATGTCTTTTCGTACAGGCGTGCCAGGTTGTAGCGGTATTGTACGGAGTATTGCATCAGGTGCGCTTCTTCCAGCCAACCCAACTTCTCACGATGCGGGCAGTCGGTCAGCACGCTTGCCATATTGCTGCGGATCGCCCAGTCGATCAGTTCGTATGTCTGATTGAACAACGGTTTGGAACAATGGAAACTGCCGACATCTTCGGCCGAATAGCAAGTATGAAGACCGGTAATTTCCGTTATTTCAGGTAGTCCGTCCGGATTGGGTTGTCCGGCGGGAACAGCACCTTCGACCTGCACGTAACGAAAACCGTAGTAGGTAAACTGGGGTTGCCAACTTTCAATACCTTTTCCTTTCGGTGTGTAACCGAACCAGAAAGGAGCGCCGGACGCGCTTTGGTTTACGGTACTGTCCGGATTCAGCAGTTCGGCCGGATAGAGCTTAACCGGATGCGTGTCCTTTGAATGCAGGGAAAGCCGTATGATGCCGGAAAAGTTTTGTCCCAAATCGTACACCCATTGTCCTTTCCGGGTCTTGAAAAGACGGACGGTGGGGATTCGGTCACGTACGGTCAGCGGTGCGGAGCGTTGGGAGAGGAGCCGGGTTTTCCAGCCTGTGTCGAGGGCTTTGTTCCAGGTACGGTCGTCGAAACCGGGTTGCATCCATCCGGTCTGTTCTTTCGTGGCATCGTAATCTTCACCGCCGTAAATACTGCTGTAGGTAACGGGGCTTTCGGTTGTTTTCCAGTCTGTACCGGTTACGATGTCCTGCGTACTGCCGTCTGCATATTCGATTTGTATTTTCATCAAGAGGCGCGGAGCGCCATATGAAGCAAGCAGTTTGAAATAACGTTCCCGCGGGATATTGAAAAAGCCGTTTCCCAACATGACGCCTATTGCGTTTCCGCCTTGCTTTAGCTGTCCGGACAGATCGAAAGTGACATACAGCGCACATTTATCATATTTTGTCCATCCCGGATCGAGAAAGTTGTTACCCACCTTCTCTCCATTCAGGAACATATCGAAATGTCCGAGTCCGGAGACATAGGCGGTCGCTCGTTTTACCGTTTTTTGAACCGTAAATTCTTTTCGGAATTGGGGGAGGCGGTACATACCGATCTTTTTGCCTTTGAGTTCCCGGTCCACGTTGGCCAGTCCGTGCAGCCCTATCGTGACGATTTCGTCTTTCCTGTCTTTCATGCTGCCGTCCTTTTTTGAAAAAGGTGCCATGCTTTTCCGGAAAAGCACGCACCCTCTTTTCGTGTATGTTTAATGAATTAATTCAAAATCTTCCATCAGCCCGTAATCCATCATCTGGTATTCTTTTCCGGATATCGGTTTGTCTACGTTTTTCCAATGCCAGGGAGATGCCAGGCCGGGAGCCGGATTCCGGTAATGCGGGCCTAACAGGTTCTTCAAACTGCCGATCACATGTACATCGATCGTGTTGCTGCCTTCTTTCAGGTAGGATGTTACATCCAGTTGCCAGGGGTCGAAGGCGATCATACCGGCTTTCTGTCCGTTGACGTATACTTCTGCTACCGTCCCGTTCCATTTGTTCAGTTTGACGGCATATCTGCCTGTAAGGTCATCGAGGGTATATTCTTTGCTATAGCTCATATCCCATGAGTAGAACGGTTGCTTTTGTTCTTTCCAGCTACCCAGTGTGAACGATTCCTGTGGTGCACCGATGCTCCATCCCTCTTGTTCGGGTACGACCGAGAAGTTTCCGATGATGTAGACCGGTTCTATCTCTGCAAAAATACGCATCGGGTTGATGCTGAGTTCTACCGTATTGCTACCTTTTTTCACCTGTCCGCCTATCGGATAAACGCCGAAAGAACGGTCCAGCCACCATTCACCTGGAAGAGCGTTCACGAGATTTCCGTTGATTTTTACGGTAAATAGTTCGGGGCGTTCGGAAACCAGTTTGATACCGGAATAGTCGAAAGCATCGTTTACCGTAAAATGATAGGAGGCCGTGAAGCCGCCATCCTTAAAGTGGTCGCGGTCGAGGATATTCCGTTTGTATTGTACGGAGGTATTCCAAGGATTGCCGTTGGTGAATCCGTGCGCTTTGAAGGCGATATCGGCGGCACGGGAGAAATGTTGTTTCTTGTAAGTCTTTCCTTTAACCGTAACATCGCAAAAGTCAATTGTCAGAGCATTGTCGCGTAAACGGCTGACGGTGGTCCGGCTTGTTGCCGTCACCGGGCTGCTTCCCGCTTTTCCGGGGCGTTCCGGATAGTTTTTAGGGTTCTTGTCAGAACAGTAAAGCAAGAGGCTTCCTGCCGGTTCGATCCGGAAAGATGTACTTAGTATGCCTTTTTCTTTTGAAGACGGATACGTATAGATTTCCCCGTTCAGAGCATCCATTTCCAACATGGCTTTTCCCTGCGTCGAAAGGGTGCCGTCAACAACTTCATCCATAGAAGAGTTGACGAGAAAAACCAATTCTCCGTCTGCAAACCGGCGACGATGGTGATACAGGTTACCACTGTTGAAAGTAATCCTGAAGTTATCGGAAGAGAAATACCGGGCGATTACATCTTTGGATAGTTCCGGGAGTGATGTGACGGTTGTACCGGTCAACAGTCCGGCCAGTTCGTCATTGACAGCCCCGTCTATCCGGGTGGGAGCGGAGAAGGTTATGATCTGTCCACCTTGTTCTACAAATTGTTGCAAGAGGTTGAAGGTAGGCTTGTTTAAGGTCTCCATCATGGGAGGCAGAACGACAGTCGAGTAGGAGGCATTGCCGACGATGAAACGCCCGTTTTCTACCTTTCCGAGGTCTTTGATGATGTTTTCGGAACCGAGGTCATATTCTACCTGGTTCTTTTCCAAAGTTGTAACAAAAGCTTGGAAATTGGTTCCTATCTCCATGAGTTTCGGGGAACTTCCTGCATGGACGTAATAGCTCCATAAAGTCGAGTTGGGTTCCAGAACCAAAATATCGTTTTTCTGGATGCCTTTGCTCATAACAAATGAAAGGCGTCCGTAATAGTCATTCAGTTCGCGATAGTCGGGCCACCAGGGAGAATGATAGGTGAATACCGGCGGATAGTCGTATTTGCGTGCTCCTGTTAGTGTCATATGGGCTAAATGTTGGTTCATGAAGTTGACCCCGAGTGCATACTCCCAATCGCCTAACCGTTTGAAATCTTTAAAAGTTTCGTCCCAACCTCCACCACCATAAGTTTCGCTGAGGGTACGGTTACAACCTGTTTGGTTGGCGGCACTGCGCAATTCTTTTACTGCACGGATATTGCCGAACTGTGCTTGCGGGTTGGTTTCGTCGAACTGGTTGAACAGCATGTCGATAGCGGGTACCTGATGCCAGGCGTACATTGCCATATTGTCCGGTCCGTCGTTCATTTGCGGCCAACCGTGTTCCCAATAGTGTCCGGTCCATTTCAGGTTGTTCGTCTCGCAGTAGTGGTGCCAAGGTTTGGACCAGCGGTCGACAAACATTTGCAACAGGGTTTCCATATAGTTATGACGTACCTGTTTCCAATTGCCCGTCTCTTCGTCCAGAAGGGGAAGTAGTGGTTTTAGATCGTATCCCCACTGTTTCCGGAATACTTCGAACAAGTCTGGTGTCCAGCGCAAGCCTCCGGGACTGCTGATGTTGGGCTCATCTGTGAAGATACCGAAAACAGATTTGCCAAATTCGTCCTTTATTGTTTTTTCGTATCCTTTCATCGTGAGGTCGATGAACTTTTCAGTCACACCGGGTACGAGCAGGTCTACGTAAGAATACCCTCCGTACCAGTCTGATTTGCCTAAATAGGTCTTTTTGTAGAGGTAATATTCTCCTTTTGCTTTTTTATGCTGGCTCAGGGCGTTCGTGATATCTGCCCATTTGTCCCCTTCTTTTTTAAGGATGATGAAATATTCGTCTGTCTTGTCAGGCAGAAGATCTGTTTTTGTCAACTCAAGTCCTTGTCCTTGGTTGTAGGATTCGGGCATATCTTCGGGAACATGTCCTCCGGCAAAGCCGCTGGGATAGGAGTTTTCATCGTAAATCCAGATGTCCAGTCCCATCTCTTTTCCTTTATCGACGGCATAACGGTAGAGGGAATACCATTCGTCCGACATATATTCCGTGATCATGCCCGGACGGGGATGGATAAACGCACCTCCGCAGCCTGCATCTTTAAAGTCTTTCAGCATACGGTCGATTTCAATTTCTGTAACTTTTCCGTTCCAAACCATAAAAGGGGCTGTACGGTACTCGGATGAAGGGTTGGAAAACTGGGCTTCCAAAGTGGAAAAACTGTCTGTCGTTTCCGCTTTGTTGCCACTGCAACCAGTCGTTCCGAGAGACAGGATACCTCCTGCGACGGTATATATAAAGTTTTTGATAATACGTTGTGTATTCATGGTGCTAATAGTAAAAAGACCTCTACTACAAAAGTAAAGGTCTTTTTGTTAATATGATAATTAATAACCTGGATTTTGTTTGAGCTGGTCATTTAATTGCAACTCGTTATAAGGTATCGGATAAAGCAAATATTCCGGCTTTATCTGATAGGTACGTTCAGGAAGTTCCGTATCAATCGTTTTGATATATTTTCCGTAGGCAGTCATTACTTCAATAGCTTTTCCTGTTCTCAATAAATCATACCAACGATGGTTCTCAAATGCGAGTTCGTGACGTCGCTCATTGGCAACTACCTCGGCATTGATTGTTGTAACAGCAGGTAAACCTGCACGCGCACGTACTTGATTGACATAGGGTGCTGCGTCTCCTGCACGTCCTTGCTCCACCAGACATTCAGCTAACAATAACAGGCAGTCCGCATAGCGGTAAACAGGCCAGTTATCGTCTGTATTTTCTATTTTGGAGTGTGCGTGACGGTATTTATTGATAAATGGATAATTAACTGGATAATCATTGATCTTGGGATCACCGACTTTTAGTACATCAGCTACGACTAAGGCGTTTGCTGCATCCAGTGTACCGACTGCAACAGCGATAGATGGGTCGACACGCAGGTCTCCAGGTTCGTAAGAAGCGATCATTTCCGGTGTCGGAACATTCCAGCCTCCTGTCAGTAACGTACTACAATCCGGAACACCTGTAATAATTTCTGCATTCGTTGTTTTGGGAATAAAGTAGTATAACCAATCACTTTGCTGTCCCTGATCTCCCATTTGATACTGGATTTCGAAAATCGATTCTTTTCCGTTCTTTTTGGATGTGTCATATATATCGGCATAATTGGGAAGTAATTCATATCCCATATTCATGATATCTTTTAACTGCGTTTCCGCTGTTGCATAATCTCGATCTGGCTTTGTCATTAATACATAAGCGTAGAGCATTTTGGCAGCTCCTTTGGTTGCAGCACCATTTTGCGGGAATTTGACCGTCGGAAGTTTCTCTATGGCATCTTTCACATCATCAACGATGGCTGTATAGATATCGTTAACAGATGAACGAGGTAAGAATGCGTTGTCCGCTCCTGTCACTTCTTCCAGATGCAAAGGGACGTCTCCGTAGCATTGCACCAATTGGAAATACATGAAAGCACGGATGAATTTAGCTTCTCCGATCGTTTTATTTTTGAAATCATCGGGAAAAGTCGTCCCTTCAATGCGGTTCAGAATGGTGTTGGCTCTTGAAATGCCCGTATAACATGCATAATACATTTCATTTGTCCATTGGTTCTGGTCATCTACAACAAAATCCGCGATATTTTCACGATACAAGATGTGTAGACCACGGTCTGCTTTATAGCGGGTGTAATGTGTATTGTCGGAACGCATTTCTCCCATCAGGTATCCTTGTCTTGCCGATACTCCCCGTAGAGCGGAATAGGCTCCGTTCACTGCTTGAGTGAATTGCTCTTGAGTTTTAAAGAATGTCGCATCATTCGGATAATATTGAGGCGTCAGATTCAGAAAATCTTCCGAACAAGAAACCAAAGTCAACAATGCAACAACTAAACTAAATATCTTTTTCATGATCTTTCGCTTTAAATTTATAATTTGTTTTTCTGTCAGAATGAAATGTTACATCCGATACTGAATGTTCTTGGAACCGGGTAAGTTGTACGATCTACTCCTAAACCGTTCCATCCCATATCTTCATTCATGGCTATTTCCGGATTCATACCTGGGTATTTAGTGAATGTGACTAATTGCTGAGCTGTTACATATACCCGGAGTTTAGAGAGGTATTGACTCGGTTTAATCGGAATTGTATAGCCCAGAGTGATATTCTTTATGGTCAAATAAGAAGCATCATATACCCAACTGCTATTATTGAAGCGGAATAATTCCGTGGTACCGGCTTTTGTTCTCGGAACCTGTCCGTCACCCGGATTTTCCGGAGAGCGCCAACGATTGGCAACTTTTTTCAATACATTGAAACAACCGTCGATATTCAAGGTATGTTCGTAGTTTGAATTGATAATGTCACCACCTACTTGTCCACTGATCAGAATGCTCAGATCGAAGTTCTTCCAGGAAAATTCATTTGTCATACCATAAATAAAATCCGGATTCGGATCACCAATTTTTACACGGTCATTGTTGTCGATTATACCGTCAGGAACACCGTTAGGACCACTGACATCTTTCATGCGGACCGTTCCGATCTCAGATGAGGCGTGCTTTGGTTGGGAATTAAACTCTTCTTCGGTCATATATACGCCGTCAAATACATATCCCATGAATATACCGATAGGTTCTCCTACTGCTAAACGGTTGAAATCTTCCTGATTGGAATATCCACCTTTTGGGGTGTTGTTTGTTCCCATTTTGGTTATTTCATTCCGGTTGAAGGCTATATTCAAGTTGGTAGTCCATTTGAAATCACCGACAAGATTACGAGATTGCAAAGTGATTTCATGTCCCCATGCTTTGTAATCACCGATATTGGAATAAATGTTGGAAAAGCCGGAAGCTCTTGGAATATCGACTTGATACAAAAGTCCATCGACTTTTTTATTATAATAGTCATACATCAAATAGATACGATCGTTTAGGAAACCGATATCGACACCTAAGTCCAGTTGTTTTGTTTCTTCCCAAGTAAGAGCATTGTTCCCTAAATTACCTAATCCTTTTCCCGGAGCTAAAGAGCCACCTAAGACATAGTTATAAGTGCTAACTCCCGCAATATATCGGTAATTACCAATGTTGTAGTTACCAGTTAGTCCATAACTGGCCCTTATTTTCAGGTAGTTCATAACATTGGTTACTGGTTCCATGAAGGCTTCGTCAGATACAATCCATCCGGCGGATATGGAAGGAAAATTTGCGTATTTATTGCCTGCCCCAAAACGGGAGCAACCATCTCGGCGGAATGTCGCCTGGAGTAAATAGCGGTCTTTGAAGCTATAATTCGCGCGTGCAATGACAGAGGCTAATGCCCATTGCTCGATGTTGTTGTCACCGTTTTTTGTAGCACCGGCACCCATCCAAGGAATATCATCACTTGGAAAGTCAGTTGCTGTTAGTTGGTTATATTCGTTGGAATATTTTTGTGCACTATAACCGACCAGTGCATCTATATTATGGTTTTCGAATTTATGGTTATACATCAACATATTTTCGATAGTCCAACTATAGTGGAAGTTGGTGTTGTATTGTCCACTTGCTTTTTGAGGGGGAGCAGTAAACATGGCTCCACCGGCTGTCGAAGGTGTAAAATCTCTATAGTTCTTGGCACCTAAATCGAAACCAGCCTGGAATTTATATTTGATACCGTTCCATATATCCAGTTCTGCAAAAGCATTGCTTAATAAGGCCAAATCCTGTGTTTTACTTGTTTTTTCATGTAAAACACGTATCCAGTTAGGTTGGGGGAACATCCCTGGAGAGTTTAGAGAAAGAATAGGTTCTCCATTTTCATCGTAAGGATTTACAGTTGGGTCAGCCAAGAACGCAGCACTTAATATCTGCCAACCTCCGTCTGTATTTTGGTTGTTTTTGATTTGCAAGGTGGGAGCTATGTTCAGTCCTAATTTTAAGCGGTCGTTTACTTGATAATCATTGTTTGCACGTAAAGAGTAACGTTCGAAATTAGAATTGTACATAACACCGTCTTGGCGGAAGTAGCCTAATACGATAGCTGTATTGAACTTGTCTTTATTGGCTGTCACACTGATACTGTAATTCTGTGTGGCGGCATTGCGTGTCAGTAAGTCATACCAATTGGTTCCAGTACCGTATTGGGATGGATTTTGATATTGTTCTGGAACTCCTCCGGTATAACCTTCATATCTGGCAGCATCTTCGTAGTATTCTTTTTTGTATTGGGCAAATTCTTCCCCGTTCATAACATCCGGAGTCTTTAGTCCCTTTAAAGTCTGAATACCGAATGAAGCATTCACATCCACTTGAGTTTTACCTTGTTTTCCTCTTTTCGTTGTGATCAGTACGACACCGTTGGCGGCACGTGATCCATACAAAGAAGTGGCAGCGGCATCTTTCAAGATGGAAAAGGTTTCAATTTCATCCGGATTGATACTGCTTAGGTCCATATTGATAGGGATTCCATCGACCACGAATAAAGGTGAACTACCACCATTGATAGATGCTGCACCACGGATACGGAATCCCATACCTTTACCCGGCTGTCCTGTAGATTGGTTAATTTGTACACCTGCTACCTGTCCTTGAAGTTTTTGGGCAAATTGTCCTACAGGAAAACTTTCTAATTCTCCTGCATCTATCTTGGAAACAGATCCGGTCAAATCCCTTTTTTTCTGTGTACCGTAGCTAACGACAACAAGTTCGTCCAGTTGGTTTACAGTTTCTTGCAGAACGACATTTAATGTTTTCTGGTTGGAGACAGGGATTGTTTTTGTTTCATATCCGATAAAACTGATGGTGAGTATTTGATTGGGGTTAACATCAATGGAAAAATTACCGTCCATGTCTGTAATGGTACCGATGGTGGTGCCTTTGACGGAAATGTTTGCACCTGGTATAGGTTCTCCTTTTGCATCGATAACCCGTCCGGACAGTTTACCGTTCGTTTGTTCTATACCACTGATGGAATCTGTGTTTGCATGAGCTTTTGAAATCACATATCCGGGGCTTAAAAATACTGATAATAGTACAGCTTTAGGCAATAAGTTGCTGTATATCGATTTGATCATAATATTAAAATTTAATTTAACAGTTGAAATACTCTAATTTTCTCTACAAAAACTTTTTAGGTGTGTTATTTACTTCTCTCCATAGGCTAATGATTTAAGATTGCAATTGAATTTGTTCTGGTAGAACTATGAACTATACAGTACGGATAGTTGTAAAAAAGTAGGCTCGATTATCGGTTTTGGCTTATCTGTGGAGGTTATTGGAGTCTTCTGGAAGGGAAAAAGGAGAATATCTTTTTTGAAAGAATATCAATTTGACTAATTTTAATATCATTTTTGAAAACATCTAGTAGTTTTATATAGCTAATTTTGTCACGGTAGCAAACAACAGACAAGAATAGCCTTAGTTCTACCAGAACTAAGGTATTCACAAAAGCATAATTATCTTTTCGGGATATTTATACTTTTCCAGTTTTAGTTGTAACTGATCGTTACCTCTTTTTTATCGTTTTGGGAAAAACTTTTTGCCACTTCTTGTATATCCTCTAATGTGAATTTGCCTGTTATCCGGATGACCACATAGTCTGAATCTGTGTCGGCTAGCATGATCATTTCGTTGATTAGGTCACCGTTCTGGACGATGTAGAAAGAGGCGCGTGTATCGTTGTCCTTGACCCGCATCAGTTCTTCATGTGATTTGCTGATAAGGCTGCTGAATTCTTTTCGCATCTGGTCCCGGACTTCCTGCTTGTCGGAAGTGACGATTTGAAGATTGTTTATTTTCCCTTTCAGATTCATCAGGTTGAGGCCACCACTTTCTACATTAGGGATCATGTCGAACATTTTCTTGGAGATGAAGACAGATGTTACATTATCCATATCGGCATATTTTTCGAACAGTTTATCCTGGGCAAAGCACAAGCTGGTGCAACAAAGAAACAGGATCAGGAATATATTCTTTAATTTCATAAGATTAATCGTTTAAATGTTTGTTTAAAATATTGTTTACTTTATCTATCTCCTGCCCGGCGTTATCCACCTGGCTGATGCCTTTGTTGAGGTTCTGCGAGAGTAGGAGTAAAGCCTTTTCGGCAGCGGCGGCGGCATCTTTCGGATTGGTGTAAGTGTCGCTGAGCCGGTCGTGAGCTTGATACGACGATTTGTATTGTAAAAAGCTGATGCACAACAGGATGGTGGCGGCAACTCCACTTAACCAATATAAAGTCCGTCTACGGGTCAATGAACGGGTCTTCTTTTCTTCCGTGGAAGCCCAGGTGTCGATCTGCTTTTCCAGTCTACGGGAAAGTCCTTCGGGTAAAGCTTGTTCCTCTTGGAGGGCTTTATTGATCAGTTCATCTATCTTTTTATCGTCCATATTCATATGTATAATATTTTTCAAGTTGTTCCCGGATTATTTTTCGTGCCCGGGAGAGTAGCACCCGTATGTTGACGGCACTCAGGCCGGTGATCTGTTCTATCTCGTCCATCGAACAGTCTTCGATCCCTCTCAACCGGAGAACTTGCCGCTGATTTTCCGGCAGGCGGTCGATCAGGTGGCGGATTTGCTGTACTTTGTCTTGTCTTTCTAACTCTTCGTCCGGTGAAGAAGCGGTAGAAAGAGTGACGGCTTCGGTGACATCTGTGTCGCGCCTGTTAGCACGAGGTGAGCGAAGGAAATCGAGGCAGAGGTTCTTGACCAGCGTCACGCAGAAAGCTTCCGGATTTTGGATATCGGTCAGTTCATTCCGCCGGCTCCATAACTTATAGTAGGCATCTTGCAGGATATCTTCGGCATCGGCCTTGTTTTCGACCAGCGCATAAGCAATCCGGAAGAGCTTGGGATGGAGGGGAAGGAACAGCCTTTTAAAGTTCTCAACATCCATCTTTGTGGTCGTTTATTACTTTTTCGATGTCAGATGGTTTGATCTTTCCTTTGATGCGGATCAGGGCATCGTCGCCTCCATCGGTTGTCAAGATTACCAGTTCGCGGATGATGTCTTTGTCAATACGTACCATTACTTTCGTGCGGTTGCCCTCTTCGTTGGCATTGACCATTGTTTCGTAATTCGGGTCTTTCAGTTTCTTGATGGCAGCGCGGAGATCGTCTTTGACGGTATTGCCGCATTCCTCGAAAGAAAGGACTTCGATGCTTTTTACACCCATCGTCTCGGTGAACAGGCTGCTTATTTTCATCAGGAACGGGCTGACCGTTACGTGGGTTACGTTTTTTTGCTTGGCAAAGTCGTTGAACAGTTTGTCCATGCTCTGGCTATATCCTGCTTGGCAGAATAGGATGAGGATCAGGATTGCGATGTATTTTTTCATCTTTCTAATGTATTAATCGTTACTTATTCCGTTAGTTCCGGCTCTTCAACGCGCGCTATTGGAGAGCGTTCATTAAGTAGACGGGAACGGAAAAGCTGTTGTTACAAAGAAAGAGAAAAATTTATGATTTTTCCTTACTTTCTGCTATTTCAACGAAATAAACGCTCGAACAAATCAGGAGGACAGCTATTAATTGGGACCAACTGAAGCGATCTTGTCCTAATGCCAGCGAGGTAATGGTTGCCACAATCAGGATCAGGTAACCATAGATGGCCACCAGTGTGGTTTTCAGATATTTTAGTCCGACCGGTATTAACAGGTAACTGATAACGGTCGGGAAAATCAGGACGAATGCCAAGACTGCCATCGGTTTCCAATGGATCGGGAACGTGAAAAGTGTTGCTTCAAATCCTGTAAATCCGGAAACGATGATGGCGGAGAAAGCCGCACCGGAAAAGGTGTACCGCAGCATTGTCATAACTCCTACATGCTTCAATATTCGGTTGCTTGCAATCAGATAGATTGCATAAGCCATGGAACTTAGCAGGCAAAGCAGATTTCCGGTGAAGGCATCGGAAGCCAGGTCATCGTTTTTCTGGGTCAGGATGCAGAGCAATGCGCCACCTAATCCGATCAGAATACCGGTTATTTTCAT
>OAWW01000849.1_pt1 | contig 20392 bp, 7 predicted proteins | sample 1517191 | NCBI WGS metagenome assembly OAWW01 (sample SAMEA2580253, study PRJEB22360) | human gut metagenome | biome: human gut; feature: human-associated habitat; material: faeces | place: Denmark | collected 2008/2010 | reverse complement strand
CCCCGCGCGCGCGGCAACGGGCCGGCCTGGCCTCGCCGCTGCGTACGGTGGCGAACGGCGGCTCGGCGGGCGGCCTATTGATGGGGACGGTCGCCAACATGGCTCCGGAATGCTATGCGGGCGTGGAGGCGGACGTGCCGTTCGTGGACGCACTGACCTCGATCCTTGATCCTTCGCTGCCGTTGACCGTCACCGAATGGGACGAGTGGGGCGATCCGCTGCACGACGCGGATGTGTACGCGTACATGAAGTCGTACACGCCATACGAGAATGCGCCAGATAGTGAAAATGACGAAAGAACTGCCGTTTTTCCGAAAATTTTCATTACCACATCCATGAACGACACCCGCGTGCTGTATGTGGAGCCGATGAAATGGCTGGCCCGGCTGCAGCATGCCGGTGTGGACGCCGTGGCGAAGATTGAGGTTGAGGCTGGTCATGGGGGTACGTCTGGAAGGTACAAGCAGTGGGAGGAGATCTCCTATGAGAATGCTTGGTGTCTTTCGATGATGGGTATCACGCATTGATCCGGTTTGTGGGACCTTTCATGTTCGGATGAGGTCGGTTTCGGAACGGTCTGTTGTTATGTGACGGGGTGCACCGTATGACGCACCCCGTTTTGCAAACGCTTCCATTTGCAGTTTGTTTCATGAAACATTGAAACAGCTCGGGTGATTGTTTTCGGCGTTTCTTGCATAATCCTCCGATTTAGGGGTGTTCCGTCAAACGTTTTTTCCAACTTTTGACGGCATGTTAAACCTTTTATAAGGTCATGCTTGCACCTGTTTTCAGAGTGTTTCATTGTCTGTGTGGGGTGGTCTAGTAGGGTCCAGAGAAATAGCAGGTTTACGGGTAAAACCGACTAGATTGCATTGCGACCAGGGGGAAGAATGGCAGGCATGCATAAAGCCGTAAGTGAGCGGCATGGAATGACAACGATTGCCGCGTTGGTGGCAATCGTTGCGATGATCTTCGCAAGTGTGATCGCAGCGCCGCAACGCGCGTATGCTGAGGGATACAATATCAGCGATCTCGGTTGGGTTGACAAGGACGACACCTCCTTCGAAATCAGTTCCGACGGAGGCAAGACGTGGAAGCCGTACATTTCCGGCATGCAGGTCAACTACGGTGATCAGATCCGCACCGAACTGCATTGGAAAGTGCCGAACGACGTCAAAATCAACGAGGGCGACACCTTCGTCTACGACCTTCCCAGCAATCTGGAATACAAATCGAACGAGAAATACCCGATCTACAACGGTGGCGACGTGGTCGGCTACTACACCATCGACGGCGACAAAATGGTGGCCACCTACACCCGCGGCGAATCGGCGGGGTCCAACATCGAAGCGTTCGTGACCACTGACGGAACCATCACCTCGAACAAAACCGGTGGTTCGGCTGGCGGCGATACCAGCTTTACCTTCCCCGGATATGGCACCATCACCGTGAACGTGGAGGGCAAACACAGGGTCAACGTGGTCAAACGCCCGGCAATCTCCACTTCCGACGCATCCACCTACGATTTCGTTTTGGAAGTGACCTCTACAGGCACGAACACCGGCGTGACCATAGACGACACCATGGGCGGCCTGCTGACCTTCGTGGACGGATCCGTGCACATCTACACCGACGCCGACTGCAAGAACGAATACACGGGCGCATGGCAATCCTCCAAAACCGACGACCATAATTTCAACGTCACCATCGGCTCCATGGGCGACGGTGAGAAACTATACGTGCGCTACTCGGTGAACGCCGACAAAGACAGCGTCATCAAGGCATGCCGCGAGGCCGGCAATTGCAGCAATGCCACCGAAAACAAAAACAAGGTGACCTATTCCAGCAACGAAGACGTCAACAAGAAGGAAACCAGCAACTCCATCTGGTTCAACTACAGCGACTGGTATGTGAACAAAAGCGCAACCGCAGCAAAAGACGAAAATGGCACGCAAGGCTTCACTTGGAACATCACCATCGGCGCTGGCGAAGGCCAATCCGTCGACGGAGCCACCGTCAAAGATCTGCTCGACAAGAACAACCTCAAGGAACCGACCGGAGATCTGGTGCTCAGCTGCTACAACAGCGGCGACTGGAAATCCGTGTGTCCGACCGGCTCGCCCGGCGCATATACGGACGACGACCCGTACAATCCGCAGCATTACATCAAACTTAGCTGGAGCGATCTCGTAGCAGGCACCGTGACCCTGCCCTCCGGCGGCTACGACCATTTCCAAATCCAGTATTGGACCGAAGCGAAAAACGTGCCGGTCGAAGGAAGCGGCGAACACCAGAAATACAAGAACGAAGTCACCGTAAAACCTCAGGATGGAACCGGCAAAACAGCCACGGCCGAACCTCAACTCGGCACGGACGCGGTCGAACTGAAGAAAACATGCACGTCGCCGGCATCCGAAGCGAAGAACCTGACGTGGGTGACCAGCATGAAAGCCTTGGAAGACCTCACCAACGCCGAACTGACCGACAAGCTGGATGTGGACGACAGCGGCAAGGATCTGGGATCCAAGCAAACCTTGGTGAAAGACAGCATTAAAGTGTACACCGACGCCGCCCTGACGCAGCAATACGCGGGCGGATACACGACAGAGGCCACCGATAGGGGATTCACCATCGTGTTCGCATCATTGCCCAAAGGCACTACGGTGTACGTGCAATACCAGTCCACCGTCAACGACGGTGTGACCGACGAAACCGTGTGGAACCGAGCTTCGGCATTGAACAAAACCTCCACGGCGAAACACCAGCATCGCGGCGACGTGCTCGGCAAGGAAGACGCCAACCAGTATTGGGACCAATACGGGTACGGCTACACCGCCAACTCCAAAGGCGTGATCCGCTGGCGCATCAAAGTGCATGACGTGATGTCGGACGCCGAAAACATCGTGGTGACCGATACGTTGCCCGTCCACACGCGGTACGACGCGAAATCGTTGAAGATCTTCGACGCTTCCAGCACCACAAAAATGCTGTCCGGAGTGAGCGCCAAAGACAACGGCGACGGCACGGTGACCTTCACCATAGCCAAGGGTACCCCGGCGTTCAGCCAGGCGAAGACCTCGGCTGGTGTGCTCATCGTGTATGAGACGAGCATCGACCCGATCACCGCACCTGATTGGGGAAATTACGAGAACAAGGCGCACATCGACATTGATGGCAGCGCCGGAGGCGACGCTTCCGCCACAGTGGGCGCGAGCAAGCCGAAACTTCTTGACAAAAACGGCAAATACGATGCCACGACCGCGCCGAACGTGAACTACACGGTCAAAGTCAACCCGAATGCGGACACGCTTAACAAAGGCAACAACCTCACTCTGACCGACACCATGGGTCAGGCACTCGACCTCAACGCCAACAGCGTGTCGATCATGGACTCCGACAATGGAACCGCCATCAACGGTGCAACATGGTCATACAATCCGCAGACCCGCGAACTAGTGTTCTCCATTCCCGACGCCCGTGCATGCACCATCACCTACACGGCCGCGGTGCAGCTCAAACCAGGCGAAAGCTTCGGATCGCTGGGCGGCAACAAAATCGTGCTCGCCGGGTATGAGAACAACGGCGGAACCTCGCAGAACACAATCACCGGAACCGTGCAGCAGAGCAAAGGCGGCATGAAATACGACCAGAGCACACTGCAGATCTACAAGTACGCGGATGGCGATCTCGGCAAGCCGGCGGGCAGCGCCACCTTCAAAGTGGAAAGCGTCACCGGATGCAACTTCGTGTCGTCTACGGCCGATGCCGACGGCACCTGCAATGGTACGGTTGGCAAAGAAATCACCAAGCAGCTGACCACAGGAGCATCCAACGGACTGTCCGACCGACTGCAGCTGGACTACGACACCGTATATAAGGTCACCGAGCTGACAGGTCCGGACGGCAAAGTGCCCGGCAGCACTGATTCGCAATACGAGAAATCCGCTCCGCTCTATGTGATATTCCCCGGACATGACGCGCAGACCGCTGCCGGTGCATACGACGGACGATACGACAACAAAACCGTTACCGTAGACGGGCAAAGCGGCAAATTGATCGTCGCCGTAGCCAAAGACAGCGACGGCAAGACGACCACATTGGGCAACTACCGTTGGAACTGCAGCAACGACCACAAAACGAAGTTCAAGGTGCAATTCACAAAGGTGGATGCGGCGAATGCCGGTGTACCCGTCGACGGTGCCACCATGCAGCTGACTCGTGTCGGATCGTCGCAGGTGGAATCCGATTGGACATGGACCACCTCCGGCAGCGAGACGAAAACGCTCGAACTCCTGCCCGGACGGTACAAGCTGACCGAAGCCAACGCACCGGACGGATACCAAGTCATGGATCCGATCATCATTCTGGTCGGCGAAGACGGCACCATCACCGTCGACGGCAAAAATGTGACCGGTAGCGACGGCATCGGTCACGTGCAGGCGGAGGACGCACCGAAAACCACGTCGTTGACTGTTACGAAAACATGGAACGACAATAACAACCAGGACGGCAAACGTGCATCCGTCACCTTCGATTTGTACCGCAAGACCGACGGCGATGCCGATTATACGAAAGTCGACGGGCAAAGCCGCATACTCAATCCCGACAAGAACGATAACGTGCAATGGACGGGACTGCCGGTGAAAGTCGACGGCAAAACCGCGGCCTACATGGCCGTCGAAACCACGACGCTGGGCGGGTACGACTCGCAATGCGCTGACGTGCAATACAACACCGACGGTTCGGCTGCCACCGAACAATGCACCAACACGCACACGCCCGAAACCACGTCGATCGGCGTTGAAAAAGCATGGGACGACGCCGACAACCAGGACCAGAAGCGCCCTGACAGCGTAACCGTGCATCTGTTGAAAAACGGAGAGGAAACCGATCAAAGCGTGACACTCGATGCGGTTGGAAACTGGCGGAACGACAGCGCGTTCACCAATCTGCCCGTCTACGAGGATGGCAAGAAGATCGTGTATACCATACGCGAAGATACGGTGAGCGGCTACACCACGCACATCACCGGCTCGCAAACCCAAGGTTTCGCCATCACCAACACGCACCACCCCGAAAACGAGGAGGTGTGGTTCTCCAAGCAGGACCTCAAGGGTACGGAGATCGCAGGTGCCACCATGCGCCTCACCGGTACGCTGAATGATGGCACCGAATTCAAAACGCAGACCTGGGTAAGTGAGCGGGATAAGTCGAAGAGCATCAAGCTCAAGCCCGGCACCTACACCTTGACCGAAACCAAGGCGCCGGATGGTTATCTGGTAGCGGATCCGGTCGAATTCAAAGTCGTGAGCGACGCCGTCACCGGCAAGCTCAGCGTGCAGATCAAGCAAACCGATGGCACATATGCCGACGTGCAGGACAATACCATCGTGATGACCGACCAGTACCGGACGCATCAGGTGACCGTCAATAAAAACAGTCTCACCAGTGGCATCACCAATATCGACGGCGCGCAGATGAGCATCACCGGCACCACCTTGGATGGCAAGGCGATCGACGAGATCACCTGGACCAGCAAAGGCGGCGAACCCGGCGAACTCACCCTGCTACCCGGCACCTACACCCTGCGTGAAAAGGTGGCGCCGGACGGCTATGAAACCGCGGATGACATCGTATTCAGCGTCGGGCTCGACGGCAGCGTGACCATCGACGGTAAGAAGCAGGATTCCAATACCGTCGTCATGAAAGACAAGCCGGGCAAAAGCGGCATCCTGTTCTCCAAAACCAAGGTCGGCGGCGGTGCCGAGCTGGCTGGAGCGGAATTCTCCATAACCGGCAAAACTTTCGAAGGCAAGACGATCGACGAGATCACCTGGACCAGCGGCGGCGGACTGCCGAAACAATTCCAGCTGCAGGACGGCGTCTACAAGCTCACCGAAACCAAGGCGCCGGTCGGGTATGAAAAGGCGAACGCGGTCAACTTCACCATTTCCCGCGGCGAAGCATACGTGGACGGCAAGCTGGTGGATGGCAACACCATCCGCGTCGAGGATCGCGTGGATACGACCATGGTGCGCGTGCGCAAAATCTGGTCCGACCATAACTATTCGGAGCGTCCGACATCGGTGACATTCCACCTGCTGCGCAACTCCAAGCAGCTGCAAGATGCGAAGTACACGCGGACGTTGGACAACAAGAACACCAGCGACTGGACGTACACGTGGACCGATCTGCCCCGATATGATGCGGACGGCAACAGGTACAACTACACGGTTGACGAGGAACTGACCCAAGAGCTCACAGGTAAGGAATACCGCGTTTCCGTGATCAAACGTCCGTACATCGACGGCGCCGAATTCACGGTATTGAACATTCGGGAGCCGGAAACGGCAAGCATCACGGTGAACAAAACGTGGAACGATCAGGATGACAACGATGGCAAACGGCCGAAGACGCTGACCTTCCATATTTGGGGAACCAGCAAACAGCCGAAGAGCGGCAGTACCGACGAAACGGAAGACGTGACCGAACAATTGGTGGTGCAAACCGTGCGAACCAACGGCAGCAACACGCAATCGTGGACGTTCGAAGGTCTTCCCAAGCAGAACCTGTACAACAATCCGTACACGTATACGGTAACCGAGGAATCCGTAGATGGCTATACGGCAAGCGACGTGACGCTCGCCGGCGGTACGGAAACACGCTGTGCGGTGACGAGCACGGTCAAATCCTGCGCGTTCGATGTGACCAACACGCATACGCCCGAAACCACGACATTGAGCGTGGACAAGACGTGGGATGACACTGATGCGCCCAGCAATGTGAAACGGCCGGGCGACAAGGCCACGATCTGGGTGCTTTCCAGCGTGTGGACCGATGCGAAGAACCAGACGCTGCCCGGATGGCCCTCACCGCAACACAACAGCGAGTGCAAGAACACCGGCGCGACGGATGGCACGAATCCATGGGGTGTGAGCTGCATGGTGCTGACCTCGGAGAACGCCAAAGCGACGCAGGCCACCACGGCCAACGTCAACGGGGCTGACGGAACAAGCGAAGCGACCACTTCGCAAGAGGTGAGCGCGAACACGTGGACCTACACCTTCACGAACCTGCCCAAATACTACAAGGGCAAGGAAATTCAGTATTCGGTGACCGAAGAGGCCGTGAAGAACTACACGCCGACGCTCACCGGAGGCAAAGTCGCTGCGGCTGACGGCGCCGAGGGCAAGGCCAACGAGTCGGGCGAATCCGACAAGGCGGATGAAACAAGCGAAAGCGGTCAGAATGCGGAATCCTGGGCGTACACGCTGACCAACACCTACACGCCGGGGCATACCAGCCACAGCGTGCATAAAGTGTGGAAGGACTACGGCGACAGCAGCAAACGTCCGAAAGCGGTATATGCGACGTTGTATGCGAACGGCCAATCCACCGGCAAGACGGTGGCGTTGAGCGACGGCAACAACTGGCAATACACGTTCACCGACCTAGATGAAAACAAGGTGTACACGGTGAAGGAAACCAACGAAAAGGGCGAAGCGATCAGCGGAGTGGACGGCTACTGCCAGCCGGTCATCAGCGATGACCGAAAAACCGGAATCTCCACCATCACCAACACCATCTCCATCGTGCTTCCCTCCACGGGCGGGCAACGATGGTGCTACGGCACACTTCTCGCGGTAGTGGCGCTCGGCATGATCGGCATGGGCTACGGCATCGCCAAACGTAACAAGACCAACAAGGAAGGAGACGCGCGATGAGGCGTCACGGAGCGAAACAGGGGAATCGGATGGATTACCGCATGGCCCGTCACGCGGCTGCACGACATACCGGCATGCGTTCGGTGCGCCGCATCGCGGCCGCGGCACTTGGCCTGGCGCTTTCCCTCGCGGGGCTCAGCGCGCAATCGGTGGCTTTTGGCAATGACGATCCGACCAATCCGGCAGCCACTGACGTGACCATGATCGCATTCCAGCAATCATGGAAGACGATTGGCGACGAATGCACGAAAACCTATGGTCCGGAAGGCGTGAAATACGTGCAGGTCTCCCCGCCGCAGGAATCCATCCAAGGCACGCAATGGTGGACCGTCTACCAGCCGGTCAGCTACAAACTCGACTCGCGTTTCGGTACGGAAGACGAGTTCAAAACCATGATCAGCCAATGCGACGCGGCTGGCGTGCAAATCGTGGCCGACATGGTGCTCAACCACACCACCGGACATGACGTGTCATGGGTTGACGACCAGTATGGCGTGGCCGGAACCGAATACAACGGATCATACGGACGATACCCGGGAATCGGCATCTACCAGTATGAGGAAAGCGGCAACAACCACCAATACGGCCTTCCCAGCGGCGACTTCCACACCTGCAAGTCGAACGTGTCAGACAACATCTCCGACTACACCAACGCCGACGAAGTGTGGAACTGCCGACTGTCGACCATGTGGGACATCAACACCGGCAGCGACCGCGTGCAAAACATCCAAGCCGAATACTTGGCGCACCTATGGGAAGACGGCGTACGCGGATTCCGCATCGACTCCGCAAAACATATGGATCCCAACGACATCGCATCCATCAAACGCAAGTTCATGACCAAAGCGGGCATTACGGACGAACAAAGCTTCCCATGGTCGCAGGAAGTCATCTACCATAATGGAGAATCCGAAAAATTCGCGCCGGAACGATACGAAAAGAACGGACAGGTCACCGAATTCTCGTACGCGTACTCATTGTTGAAGGATTTCAACGGATCCATCACCAATTTGAAGAACATCACCAGCGATCTGCTCGACGACGCCGATAATGCCACCGTATTCGTGTCCAACTGGGATACCGCACGCGGTTCGGAAACGCTCAAACCCGTTTCCGGCGCCCGATACGAGCTCGCCAACGCGTTCATGCTCGGGTACGACTACGGGCATCCGAAGATCCTTTCAGACTACGCATTCAATGAAAGCACCCAATATGATGACGGCGTCAAGGATTCGACTGACACCACCGTGCCGAAAATCAGCATGGACGACGTGTGCTCCACGCAAAAGGACCCAACGCAGATGGAGTATGGCGATTGGAACTGCCAACAGCGGTGGACGTCAATCCGAGGCATGATCAAATTCCATAATGCCGTGAACGGCACCAGCGTAAGCAACTGGCAGGAATCCGGATCCAACGACATCGCCTTCGAAAGGGTTGACGCCAACGGGAAAAGCAAGGGTCTGCTCGCATTGAACAACACCCTGCAGGAGCATGACGTCGACTATACGACATCGTTGCCGGACGGGGAATACTGCAACGTGTACGCTTCCCGCACCTGCTCGCAAACCGTGACCGTCAGCGGCGGTCACGCCAAAGCGACCATCGGCAAACGAAGCGCCATTGCCATCTATGCCGGTGCGGTCAAGGGCGCGTGGACGGAAACCACGGAACCTAGCGGCACCTACGCTCCGCAATACAAGGATTCGCCGAACAGTTCGCTGATAGGTGACAAAACCCTCACCATCTACTACAAGCCCGACGAATCGTGGGACGGGCAGGTGTATGTGCGTTACACGTCCGACAACGGCAGCGGTAGCATTGCGATGAGCGCGGTCGATGTAGCCGATTCCACGAATGCGGCAGGCTGGTATAAGGCCGATCTGCCGGAAGGGGCCAACCTAAGCGCGGTGAAATACCATTTCGCATCCACACAATCCGGGGAATCTGACTCCACGGACTGGAACGGGGGCAAGCGGGGAACGGAATATACGGCACAGGTCGGCGCCACTATGATCAACGTCAGCGGGCACCGGCAGCAGACGGGCGTGCCCTACACGCGCAACCATGCGGCGAAAACCAAAGTGACCGTCAACTTCCGTTCCGTCTCCGGCGTCGGTGAGAACGCATCCGGCGTGAAGGTGTGGAACGGCGACGACATGGAAAGCGCCACGTATATTCCATTCGAAAGCACGCCAACGCAATACGGCAGGAAAGCCAGCGGCGAACTGGACGGCGATCTGGCAACAGTGCATTTCAGAATCGTGGATGGTGCCGATGCGACTGGAGCGTCCGCGGGAACCGTCGAACAATATGAGGCGAGCGTGTGGAAACTCGCCAAATTCGGTGACGCGCATGTGAGCGGTGCCATCGAAGCGTGGGTGGACGGCGCGCAACCCGATACCGCTTCCGACCGATCCTCGGAAAAAGCGTCTCCCTCGGCGACACCGCAGCCGAATGACATCAAAAATCCGAAAAACCTGACCATCAAACTGCATTATTACCGTCCCGACGGCAATTATCAGGAATACAGCATGGAATCCGACGCGTGGAAAGGCTGGGATCTGTGGTCTTGGTATGCGGAAAGCACCAGCGGCGAATCCCAGGAATTCACCTCCCATGACGAATTCGGCGAGGTCGCGGAATACACGCTGAGCCAGACAGCCAAAGGCGTGCGCAACCCATGGTTCATCATTCGCAACGGCGGCTCATCATGGACCGGCAAGGACTGCGACGACAACGATCGCGAGATTCCGGAATCCGTGATCAGCATGACCGCGGGAAACGTGGAAAACGGCGTCGCGGAATTCTGGATCGTCAGCGGGGATCCGACCGTGTACACGCATCCGGTGAACGTGGCCGGAATAACCTTCGACACCCAAGGCGGCAGCAGCGTTCCCGCACAGGCGGTCGCCATCGGAGGCACTGCGAGCGTTCCCGAAACGCCTACTCGCGACGGCTACGTGTTCTCGAAGTGGACCACGGACGTGGCCGGTGAACATGAGTATGATTTCGCCACCACGGTGAGCGCGCCGATAACGTTGTATGCGCAGTGGACGGAAGCGAAAACCGTGACCTTCGACGTCCAAGGCGGCAGCGAGATCGCCGCACAACAGGTGCAAACAGGGAAATCGGCCGTACGACCGGAAAATCCTGAGCGCGTGGGATACGCGTTCGCGGGATGGTATACTAGCGCCGACACTTCGGGTAGCGAATACGATTTCACGGCTGCGGTGAACGATGATGTGACCTTGTATGCGAAGTGGACGCCGAACATGTACGCCGTGACCTTCGACTCGCAAGGCGGCAGCGCGGTCGATGCGCAACAGGTTGCGTACGGTGGTTACGCGACGCAACCTGCCACACCGACCCGTGACGGATACACGTTCGTCGGCTGGACCACGGATGCGGCCGGCACCACGCCGTACGGTTTCGGCATGCCCGTCACCGGCGGTATCACGCTGTATGCCAAGTGGGATGATGCGGGCGCGACGTACCATACCGTCACCATTCATTTGAATGACGGCGACGATTATTCGTCGGACCTGCCGCAGGATATGACGTTGTTCGTCAAGGAAGGGGAGAAGCTTACGATCCCCGATTCCGCTCCTTCCCGCGGTGGATATCGTTTCGCAGGATTGACCAGCGACGAACAGCGGAAGACGGACTATGATGCTGGCACCGCCGTAACCGCCGACATGACCTTGTATGCCAAGTGGGTCAAGACATGGACGGTCACCTTCGACACGGCCGGCGGCAGTGCCGTGAACAGCCAGACCGTGGACGATGGAGGAGTGGCCGTTGCGCCTGATCCGTCGCCGACACGCGACGACTGCCGGTTCACCGGCTGGCAGTATGACGGCAAAAGCTACGATTTCGGCTCGAAGGTGACCGGCGACATCACCCTGACCGCGCAGTGGGTGCGCACCGCGCACCAGTGGACCATAACCTTCGATCTGAACGGAGGGCATGCGCCCGCCGGCAAGGATGCGAAGACCCTGTACGCCGAGCGGAAAGTCTACGACGGTGATTCGCTGGTCTCGCCCACGGCGGACATCGCCAACGAGCCTCAGCTTGACGGCTACACCTTCGAAGGGTGGAGCACGGTGAAAGACGACGCGCTCGCAGTCAGCGTGGTCTCCTTTGATTCGTCCGGGAAATCGTTGATGCCCATCGATCGCGACGGCACGCTGTATGCGTTGTGGTCGCGGGAGAACAGGGTAGTGAAGCCGGAATCGTCCGGTTCGACGGGATCTTCGACGAGCTATTCCGGCGCGTATTCCGATTCCTACACGGGATTGAACGGGTTGGCAGCGTTCGATGCCATAGTGAGACAATCGGGCAAATTCTCGGGCACGAATTTCGGTTCCGTCGCCGAGGATTATGTGAAACCCAAGAGCGTTCGCTGAGTGTTGGAATCCAAGGGTGGGGTCGGCCTTCAGGTCGGCCCCCTTTTTCATGTACGGTGTATGGATTGTTGCGTCCGGATCATTGGATCGTTCGTTGTTCGTGGCGTTTGAAGCCGGGTGAAACCGTATTCGCACATGAACGCGGCAAGGAATGTCCACTAGTTGAGCGTTTTAAGTCCACGTGCTGATTCGTTGACTAGAGTCGCGTGCTATGAGTGATTCTGCAAAGAAGTACACCATCGCCGTCATTCCGGGCGATGGCATTGGCAAGGAAGTGACTCCGTGGGCCCAGAAGGCTCTGGAGAAGGCGGCCGAAGGCGTCGCCGAATTCGATTACGAGCATTTCGACCTCGGTGCCGAACGCTATCTGCGTGACGGCGCGATCCTCCCCGAGGAGGAAGAGGAGCGCATCAAGAAGACCGACGCCATCCTGCTGGGCGCCGTCGGCGATCCGCGCATCAAGGCGGGCATTCTGGAACGCGGCCTGCTGCTCAAGCTCCGCTTCGACCTGGACCAGTACGTGAACCTGCGTCCGTCCAAGCTGTACAAGGGCGTTACCTCGCCGCTCGCCAACCCGGGTGACATCGATTTCGTCGTCGTGCGTGAAGGCACCGAAGGCCTGTACTGCGGTGCCGGCGGAGCGGTCCGCCGTGGCACCCCGAACGAGGTGGCCACCGAAGTCTCCATCAACACCGCCTACGGTGTGGAGCGCGTGGTGCGTTACGCCTTCCAGCTGGCCATGAAGCGCAGGAAGCACGTGACCCTCGTGCACAAGAAGAACGTGCTCGTCAACGCCGGCGACATGTGGCAGCGCATCGTCAACAAAGTGGCCGAGGAATACCCGGAGGTCACCCACGACTACCTGCACATCGACGCGACCACCATCTTCATGGTGTCCAACCCGTCCCGCTTCGACGTGATCCTGACCGACAACCTCTTCGGCGACATCATCACCGACGAGGCCGGTGCCGTGGTCGGTGGCGTCGGCTACTCCGCTTCGGGCTGCATCAACGCGTCCAACGAGTATCCGTCCATGTTCGAGCCGATCCACGGTTCCGCTCCGGACATCGCCGGACAGAACAAGGCCAACCCGACCGCGGCCATCCTGTCCGCCGCCATGCTGCTGCGCCACCTCGGTTTCGACGATGCCGCGGCCAAGATCGATGCCGCCGTCGAAGCGGACATCGAAGAGCTTGGCTCCACCACGCGTTCCACCGACGAGGTCGGTCGCGACATTCTGGCGCGCATGTGAGACGACATATAAAGATATGTGACGGCATGTGACGGTTCGAAAAGCCGAGAAATCGGCTGATTCCGACTTCCGTCCCATCCTTTGAGACGCCCACCGAAAAGGGTTTTTCCCGAATCGGCGGGCGTCTTCGCATATTCGGGGATTTTTCAGGGGCCGCCTAAGGTGGAATCGGGTGGAAATGGGCAAACTTTGGGATACTGTTGAGGCATGAGTGATAACAACGCCGATTTCAATGGTGCCGGTCAAATCAACAATCCAACGTCGGGTGACGCGACCCAGGCCGATTTCGGCCAGTCGTATGATGCCTCGCAAAGCGATGCGCAGATGTATGCTCAGGAAACGCAGCTGGACACCTCGCTCCACGGGCAGCACGCTGCCTATGCCCAGTCCGCCGACTACGGTCAGCAGGCGCAGCCGTCCTACGATCAGCCGAATTACGGCCAGTCGCCCTATGCCCAGTCCGCATCGCCGTCCCCGTCCTACGATTCCAACGCAGGCTCCTATGTCCAGCCCGGCTACAACCAATATGCCCAGCCGGATTATGGCCAGCCGGCATACGGCCAACAGCCGTCCTATGATCAGCCGAATTATAGCCAGCCGGCTCCGTCCTACGATTCCAGCGCATCGTCCTATAGTCAGTATGCGCAGCCGTCCCAGCAGCCGGTCGCCCCGGCTCCGGCCTGTGATCCCAACGGTGCCTACGGACAGCCCGCTTATGGCCAGCCCTCCTATGGCCAGCCGAATTACGGTCAGCAAGGCTACTCCTACAACCAGTCCGCCTATACGCAGCAGCCCGCCTACGGTCAGCCCGTCCCCATGGGGTACTCGCAGAAGTCGAAACTGGCCGCGGGACTGCTTGGCATCTTCCTGGGCTGCTTCGGCGTGCACAACTTCTACTTGGGCAACACCGGCAAGGCCGTGGCACAGCTGCTGCTGACCGTCATCGGCTGGATCATCTTCATCGGCCCGGCCATCGCCAGCATCTGGGGTCTGGTGGAAGGCATCATGATCCTCGCTTCCCATCCCGGTTCCCAGTGGCATCGTGACGGCAAAGGTGTAGAGTTGCAGGATTGATGACTCGAGGACTTTACAAACAGCCGGGCGGCAAACTCGTTGGAGTGACTGTCCGGCTTTCTCATGCCGATTCGGATTGTACCGATTCGGATTACGCCGATTCGGATTACGCCGATTCGGACTATATTGATTCGGCTCATACGAATGCCGTGAAAACGGTTCCATACGCTGGGCCGGCTGCATCATCGACTGTTATCGAATGCCATATCGACGGCGATTTCTTCCTCGACGGGGACGATGCCGGAACGCGGAATCTCTTGCATTCCATGGAATATGCGCTGGAACAGTGCGCGGCCCGTTGCCTCAGCGGTTCGATGGTTTCCGAACGTGACGTGACCGCCGCCGTCGAACGGACGATGCTGCACCATCCGGACGTGCGCATCGTCGGCATGGGCGCGCGTGGCATCGCCATCGCCTTTCAACGTGCGATTGACGGCATCGATGGCGCCGATGGCATTGCCGGTATCGGCGGTAATGATGTTACGAAAGTGGAACCACGCGACGACCTGCGCATTCGGCGGCATACCAGCCCAATGGAAACCGCAGAAACCGCGGAAATCGCAAAAAACATTGAAAACGCTGGAACCGCGGAAAGCGACGAAAACGCTGGAACCGTTGGAACCGGCGAAATCGCCGAAACCGGCAATTGGGCGGAATACGCGCGACGCTGGCACGCACTCAAACCGAACATCGTGCACGACGACCCCCGCAAACCGCAGGAACAAATGGACCTCGACGTCGAATGGGCACGCGAAGTGGCTGCCGGAACCCGCGAACCCACCCTGCGTTTCTGGGAATGGGCCGAGCCGGCCGTGGTCATCGGCAGATTCCAGTCGCTCGAAGACGAAGTCAACGTGCACACCGCGCAAGACGAAGGATTCCACATAGTCCGCCGCTGCACCGGCGGGGGAGCGATGTTCATCGAACCAGGCAACACCATCACCTACTCGCTGTACGCGCCACTCGACTTCGCCCACGGCATGAGCGTCGAGGAATCCTACGAACTCTGCGACTACTGGCTCGTCGAAGCGTTACGCGCCCTTGGCCTCAACGTACGATTCGCCGGACTCAACGACATCGCCACACAATATGGCAAACTCGGCGGCGCCGCGCAACGCCGGTTCGCGCCCACCCACGGCGGACCCGGCGCGATTCTGCACCACGTCACGCTCGCCTACGACATCGACGCGGAAAAGATGACCCGCGTGTTGAACATCTCACGAGAGAAAATGTCCGACAAAGCGGTGAAATCAGCGGCAAAACATGTCGATCCCATGCGCTCTCAAACCGGCATGGGCCGAGACGAGGTAGTGGCGCGACTGGTCGACGCCGCCGTTCGAGTTACAATGTAGCCCGAATGGTCGATGGTGCCCGACTTAACGAGCGTTGGCATGGATGTCGACAACGGAAAACGCAGAAGCACGGCGGAACGGAGGCACGTCGATGGTCACCCCGAATGGAACCAACGGAATCAATGGTTTTGGTGGTTTCGACGATGAGCGTGAGACGTTGCTGCACACCGCGCTGTTCAAGCAGGTTTCGTCCGAAGAAGCCCGGGAACTGCTGCCGTATCTGCTGCATGCCGAATACGACAAGGGCGATTTCATCTTCCGCGAGGGAGACACCGACCATCGCATGTATCTGCTGGAGGAAGGCCGTGTCAAACTGACCAGACAATCCTCCGACAAGCGTGTGCAGCTGCTGAGCATCCACGCGTACGGCGAAGTGTTGGGTGAGATTCCGGTGTTCGATCCGCATGGCGGACCGCGTACCGCTTCGGCGGTGGCGATGACCAACGGCACGCGTGTGGTCTGGCTGGAACATGACGCGCTGTTCGACTGGCTCGACGAACATCCGCGCGTGGCCGTGGACATGCTGCAGGTATTGGCGCACCGCATGCGCAGCAACAACGAACGCATCTGCGATCTGGTGTTCATGGACGTTCCCGGACGACTCGCCAAAACACTGCTCAATCTGGCATCACGATTCGGCGAACCGGTCGAAGCCGGCCTGAAGGTGCCGCACGATCTGACACAGGAGGAGATGGCGCAGCTCGTCGGATCCTCACGCGAAACGGTGAACAAGGCGTTGATGGATTTCGCTAACCGCGGATGGATCGCCAGGGAAGGCCGGTCCATCATCATCTACCAGCCGGGCATGCTGATTCGCCGATCAAGACGATGACATTCGGCTGGTTTTCGGCTGATTTCCAACTTTTCCTAAGAAATTGTCTGTTTTGTGAGAAACCCGTGACGGCTTCCGGCACATGCGTTGACGGGCATGTGTTTAGTAGACCCGCCACTTTAGAATGGGCGTCATGCCCAAGAAGAAGACCCTTACCGTTCAACGTGTGCTCGCATTGGTAATCGCATACATCACGTTATGCGTGGGCGGCGGCGTTGTGACGAGTATTTTCTTTATGCCCGCTGTGTTCGCCGCCAATAACGCGGCCAAAGCCGTCATTCCGTCCCTTGCGGTCGAAGGCATCGATTTCGATGTGACCTCGCTTCCGCAACGCTCGACGATGTATTTCAACGACGGCAAGACCGCTTTCGCGGAATTCTATACGCAGAACCGCGAGGTCGTGCCGCTGAAGAAAATCTCCAAAGCCATGCAGCAGGCCGTCGTGGCCCGTGAAGACAAGCGCTTCTTCGAACATACCGGCGTGGACGTGCAGGGCGTGTTCCGAGCGTTCTTCCAAACCTACGTCAGAGGCGGCGACCAGCAGGGCGGTTCCACGCTGACGCAGCAGTACGTCAAGAACGTGCTGTCCACCCAAGCCCGTGAAGACGACGATCCGATCGCCGAATACCATGCGACGGAAGACACCGTGGCACGCAAGCTACGCGAGATGCTGATCTCGGTGCAGATCGAAAAGAAATACTCCAAAGCCGAGATCCTGCAGGGCTACCTCAACATCGCGCAGTTCGGCCGCAACAACCTGTGCGGCGTGGAAATGGCCGCCAAACGCTACTTCAACGTCTCCGCTTCGGAACTGAACGTGACCCAGGCGGCGACCATCGCGGCAATCACCAAGAATCCGCAGAACTTCGATCCTTCCGTGGAAGCCAACCAGAAGGAAGCCGAACACCAGCGCAACATCGTGCTGCAGCTGATGCATGACCAGGGCTACATCACCTCCGAAAAGGAATTCAAAGACGCCATCAACACGCCGTTGAAGGACACGCTGAACCTGCAGGACGTGAGTTCCGGATGCCAGTCGGCCATTGAAAACACCGGCTTCTTCTGCTCGTACGTGGTCAACCAGATCCTGAAGAACAAGGCGTTCGGCAAGGACGACGAGGCGCGTGAGAAGCTGCTGAAGGAAGGCGGTCTGAAGATCGTCACCACGCTCGACCGCAACGCCAACAACGCGGCCATGCAGGCGGCGAACAGCACCGTGCCGGCCACCGACCCGTCCGGATTCGAAGTGATGATAGCGGCCGTGAAGCCGGGCACCGGCGAAATCCTGTCGTTCGGCATCAACCGAACCTACGACGCCACGGATGACGCCCGAACGGACGAGACCAAGACCTCCATGAACTACATGGTCGATCAGGAGGACGGCGGCGGTATGGGCTTCAACGTCGGCTCCACCTGGAAGCCCATCAACATGGTGGCGTGGATGCAGAAAGGCCACTCCATCAACGAGTCGCTCGTCACATCCACCGTCTACGACACGTCGAAGTTCAACTGCAACGGCTACGGTTTCGTCGGCCCGTGGAGGGTGCAGAATTCCGGCGGCGGCACCACCTCTCCGGAAAGCCCGCTGCAGGGTCTGATCAAGTCGCACAACACCACGCAGGCCTCGATGGCGTCGAACATCGGTCTGTGCGCGATCGCCGACGCGGCCAAGGAGATGGGCTACCACAACGCCATCTCCAACGCGTCCGACATCTACTCCGCTAACTCGTTCCAGCCGCCAATGACCATCGGTACGGTGCAGGCGTCGCCGTTGACCATGGCCAACGTGTACGCCACCATGGGCGCCAACGGCGTGGAATGCACTCCGATCGCCATCACCAAGGTGACCGACCGCAGCGGCAGCAAGGTGAAAGTGCCGTCCGCGAACTGCCATCAGGCCATCGACCCGGACATCGCGCAGACCGTGTCCTACGCGCTGAACCAAGGTGTCGTGCAGCCTGGCGGCGAAGCGTCGACCACGCAGCTTGACAACAATCGCAAGACCTTCGCCAAGACCGGTACCAACGAGAACACGGTGATGGCCACCGCAGGCTTCGTGCCGAACCAGGTCGCGGCGTTCGTCGCGGTCGCCGACGCGCAGGACCCGATCAACAACACCTTCGACAACAAGACCATCAACGGCGTGTACCGCCCGTCCTGGTACGGCATGTACATCGCAACGCCGGCGTGGAAGCAGTTCATGAACACGTATCTTGCCGCCATCAACGCGCCGATTGACAACGATTACGGAAAGGGTGCCGACAAGTACACGGTTTCGAAGGGCGCCACCAGAACATACAACCAGTACCAATACCAGCGCCAGCAGAACAGTCAGCAGCAAAGCCAGCAGCAGACCAACCAAGGCCAGCAGCAGCAATCGCAGCAACAGCCTGCCGAGCAGCAAAGTGACCAGCAGCATCAATAGTTGCGATTGTCGGCTATACGTGCCGACTGGCCGCACTGGCTGCCTGCGCTGACTGTTCACGCCGCTGGAGCGTAAATCGCATGGCAAAGTGAACAGTCCATGAACGCCCGCCCCAACCGGCGGGCGTTCTGCTTACAATGCAATCGGTACCATGCCCGTCGCGTGGGAACGCGGTGCGGATATCGACGATTCAGGCGATACCAACGATTCATAAGAGAGATGACAATGAGCGAAGACAAGAAGAACGGCAAGCAGAACAAGACGGTCAAACCGTTCGATCCGATGACGTTGCGTGGCGTCACCGTGCGCAACCGCATCTGGCTGCCGCCAATGGACACGTATTCCGCATTGGCGCAGGACGGCAAGCCCACGCCATTCCACTACCAGCATTACGTTTCGCGTTCGATGGGCGGCTTCGGCATGATCATCATGGAAGCGACCGCCGTCGCGCCGGAAGGCCGCATTTCGCCGTGCGATCTGGGATTGTGGGATGACGGACAGATGGACGCATGGCGTTGGATCGTGGCCGACGCGAAGGCAGCGGGTGCCACGATGGCGGTGCAGCTCAACCACGCCGGACGCAAGGGTTCCACCGGCTGCCACGCGATCGGTTTCGATGGACAGAGCGTGCCGGAAGAGCAAGGCGGATGGCGGACGGTTTGCCCAAGCGCCAACGCATACGGTTCCCTGGCTCGTCCGCGCGCGCTGAGCGTCGATGAGATCCACACCATCGTGGACCAGTTCCGCGACGCCGCCTGGCGTGCCATGAACATCGGCTTCGACGCGGTGGAAGTCCATGCCGCGCACGGCTACCTGCTGTCGCAGTTCCTCGACCCGCTCATCAACGAGCGTGACGACGAGTACGGCGGATCGTTCGACAATCGCGTCCGCATGCTGGTCGAAGTCGTGGATGCTATTCGTTCCGTCGTGCCCGATACCATGCCGGTGCTGGTGCGCGTTTCCGCCACCGACTGGGCCGCAGGCGGTTGGGACCTTGACCAGACCGTCGAACTGGCTAAGATTCTGAAGGCCCACGGCGTGGACCTGATTGACGTGTCCACAGGCGGATTGATTCCCGACGTGACCATTCCGGTGAAGCCCGACTACCAAGTGCCGTTCGCCGAACAGGTGCGCAGTCGCGCGGGCATTCCCACCACCGCAGTCGGGCTCATCACCAAGCCGAAGCAGGCGAAGAAGATTCTGAAGTCGGGCGCCGCCGACGCCGTGGAAATCGGCCGCGCTGCACTGCGCGACCCGTATTGGCCGCTCCGTGCCGCCCACAAACTGGACGTGCCGGTCGAGGAAGCCCCCTACCAGCCGCCAT
>OAWW01000791.1_pt1 | contig 22008 bp, 13 predicted proteins | sample 1517191 | NCBI WGS metagenome assembly OAWW01 (sample SAMEA2580253, study PRJEB22360) | human gut metagenome | biome: human gut; feature: human-associated habitat; material: faeces | place: Denmark | collected 2008/2010 | reverse complement strand
GAGAACATCCGCTCCGGCGGCCGGGGGGCGCCCAAAGGGGGCAGCCAGTCCCACGAGAGCATCGAGATGATGCCGCCGTCGAAGATACCCACGACGCCAAGGAGGTTTTGAGCCATGCAGCCAAGCGCTCCGAGCACGCAGTGGACGACGAACAGGCCGGGCGCGATGAACAGGAAGGTGAAGTCAAGCGGCTCGGTAATACCGCAAAGCATAGCGGTAAGGGTGACCGGGATCAGCAGAGCCTTGACGCGCTGCTTGCGCTCGGGTTTGGCGGTCATATAAAACGCAATGGCGACGCCAAGCGAGCCGAAGACCTTAGTCCAACCAGGGCAGGTATAGGCAGCCCAGGGTGCGGCATCCTTAAGAGCAATGCTCGGATCGGCAGCCAGTTGGGGCAGGATGTTGGCCCAAGCGGCAAAGATGCCGCCGTTGACCGCCGCGTTGTCGTAATAGAACGGCGTATAGATAAAGTGGTGCAGGCCTGTAGGGATCAGCACGCGCTCGAAGAAAGCAAAGACACCCACGCCAAACGTACCGGCGGAAAGGATGAATCCCTGGAAGGCGGAGATAGCAGCCTGAACATGCGGCCACACCAGGCAGGCGATAAGAGCGACCGGAACCATAACGAAGAAACCGATCATATAGATGAACACGGAACCCGAGAACACGCCCAACCACTCGGGGAGCTCGGTGTCGAAGAACTTATTATGCAGCATCGTGGCGATACCAGAGATAATGAGCGCGCCCATGATGCCCATATCAAGCGTTTTGATGCTTGCGATAGTGGAAAGACCAGTACCGCTGCCCGCCTCGACAGAGTAGTCGACCCCAAAGACAGGGCCCCACTGCCCCAAGATTGTGCTTACAAAGTAGTTGAAGGTAAGGTAGATGGCCAAAGCCTCCATGCAGCAGCGAGCGTTCTGCTTGTTCGCGAGCGAGATTGGCAACGCTACGCAAAACAGCAACGGCATCTGGTTAAAGAGCGTCCAACCACCCTGGAGCAGCACATTCCAGCAATCAAACCAAAGATGGCCCGCAGTGGCCATCTCGCCAAAGATCGCCTCTGTGGTAAACAACGTACCCAGGCCAACGACAATTCCGGAAAATGCGAAAAGAATTGCAGGCGTGTACATTGCACCGCCGAAACGTTGTATCTTTTGCATCATGACGGGGAATCCCCCTCTCTTCATTCGGAGCGACTGCGGTTTTGGCTTCACTCGAGACCGCAGACGCGCCGTTTGCGTGTACCTCGTGCAATAGGACGGGTGGGCCCGCTTCCCTGACTTCTTGCGCTTCCATTTTTATCATATCACTTATCTAGACAAGTTAGCATAAATACTACGGTCGGTAAACGGTTGATTATTGGCCGTAAACGGTATATGTCCAGTATTTCGCCTGCTAAATCTGACATAGCTGATGGGCGAATTTTATTTTTCTTTTCTACTTGTCTAGATGTGCTTGTCTATATCTATAGACATACCTATACTTCATTACAACATTCACCGCCACGTTAAGGAGTCACCATGAAAAGCGCGGTCTTCTATGGAAAGCACGACCTCAGAGTCGAGGAATCGGCAAAGCCGGCCGTGGGCAGGCGCGACGTTCTGATCAACGTCAAAGCTTGCGGCGTCTGCGGTACCGACGTTCATATCTATGAAGGCGACAAGGGTGCAGCCGACGTTACCCCGCCCACGATCCTTGGTCATGAGTTTGCGGGCGTTGTCGAGGCCGTGGGCAGCGACGTCGCTGGCTTTAAACCGGGCGATCGCGTGTGCATCGACCCAAACCATCCCTGTGGCTGCTGCGAACCCTGCCGCGACGGAATCAACCACTACTGCGAGCATATGACCGGTTACGGCACCACCGTTAACGGCGGCTTTGCCGAGTACTGCTCCGTCGATATGCAGCAAGTCTACAAGTTGGGCGATCACACCAGCTTCGAGCAGGGCGCCATGACCGAGCCCGTCGCCTGCTGCCTGCACGGCATCGATATGTGCAACATCAAGCCCGGCAGCACAGTTGTCGTTATCGGCGGTGGCATGATCGGTCTGCTCATGATGCAGCTTGCTAAAAACGCCGGCGCCACCAAGGTTGTCTTGCTCGAGCCTGTCGAAGGCAAGCGCAAGGTTGCGCTCAAACTCGGCGCCGACCTGGCAATTGATTCCATCCACGAGGACGTCCAGGCCCGCCTGAAGCAGGAGGGCGTCGGCAACGTCGATGTCGTTATCGAGTGTGTTGGCAAGCCCGTCACCATCGAGCAGGCCATCCAGATTGCCGGCCACAAGGCTACGGTCATGATGTTCGGCCTCACCAAGCCCGATGAGACAATCACCGTCAAGCCCTTCGAGGTCTTCCAGAAGGAGCTTGTGCTTACCTCGTCCTACATCAACCCTTATACGCAGCGTCGCGCGCTCGAGCTCATCGACTCTGGCAGGCTCGACGTTTCTTCGATGGTCGCCAAGGTGGCTTCCCTCGACGAACTCGGCGCCATCCTGTCAGACCCAGCTCTGCGTGCCATGGGTAAATATATAATCGACCCCAGCAAGTAAATCGATCGACACCTGCGCGAGCAGTCCTCATCCACCGCTCGCGCACTCAGCTCTAGGAGACCGTCATGGCGCGAGCCATCTTCCAAACCATTTATGACAACGTGAAGCAGTCGATTGACGACGGCACATACGCCTATCTAAGCTATCTGCCTTCGGAGACTGAACTCACACAGCTGTTTGGCTGTTCGCGCATGACGGTCCGTCGCGCCATCTCGATGCTTGCGGCAGATGGCTACGTGCTCCCCCAGCAAGGCAAAGGCATGCGCGTCATTCGCAACATCAGTGACGAGACGAATCGTGGTGGCGGCGGACTCGAGACCTTTAAGGAAATCGCAGCCAGCCGAGGCTTTGAGCTCAAAACGGTTACCACTGTCTTTGAGCTCCTCGTCTGCAACAAGGCGCTCTCCAAGATTACCGGGTTTCCTGAAGGCTGTGAGCTCACGCGTGCCAAACGCATCCGTTATGCAGACGGACGGGCCGTGTGCTCCGACGACTCCTATTACCTAAGCTCACAGGTACCGGGGCTGACACCCGAGATTGTCAACGATTCGATTTATCGTTACCTCGAAGAAGACCTTGGCATTAAGATTGCCACGGGCAAACGCGATGTAACGATTGAGCATCCCACGCCCGAGGATGCACGCGTGCTCGATCTCGACGACTTTAACGCACTCGCTGTTGTACGCGGACAGACCTACAACGCCGACGGCATCCTTATGGAATACACCGAGACCAAACAGGTTCCCAGCTTCTTTTTACTCCACGAAACGGTCACCCGCCGCAATAACGGCAGCGAGACCCATCAGAGCAGTATGAGCTAACCATCTAATAGTTGCGGTGGAATAGTTCCTAGAATGGCCAGCTTAAGGGCAAAACAGGAACTATTCCACCGCAACTTTTTTGGCCAGCGGGGCAGTACCTGTTCCACCGGCCATCATTTACGCTCTTCTAGCTAGTCCGCGAGCTTCTCCACCTGATCGAGCATCTTGTCGAGCTTGGCCTTTGCTTCGGCTTTGACCTTCTCAGCTTCTTCGTGAGCCTTCGCCTTCTGGGCGGCCTTTTCCTCGGCTTCGGGATCGACGACGACCAGATTGGACGCGTCGTGCTCAACAAGCTTGAGCGCATGCTCGGGACAAACCTTGACACAGGCGCCGCAGCCTAAACAATACGTGGACTCCAACGCAAAGCGGCCGCTTCCCACCAAATCGCAGGCGAACGTGGGGCACACGTTGACGCACTCGCCGCACGACGTGCACTTGTCAAAATCGCACTCCGGCGTGCTCACCTGCATGTTCTGGGCAAGCTCGGGATGGTTTTGCAGTGTCGAGAGCACCAGCTGCCGCCCATGGGTGAGCGAACGGCGACGCTTGGTCGTCGTGGTGCCGCACATGGTGTTGAGCGTGCGCTCCAGCTGGGTAATCTGATGGCGATGGGCCTTGAGCTTTTGCGTCACCGAGGCCAGCGCCGCCGTCGCCGGGTTGAGCTTGGTCACCGTCAGGCCCGTGGTGCGGGCAATCTTTTCCATGTACTCCTTGCGCTCGTACTCGCGGCGCTTATGGCACTTGAGGCTCTTGGGGTCGACCTCTAGGCCCATACCCGTGCCAGACCACTCTTCGGCCTTCGCAATCGCCTCGCCAAGAATGTCCTCACCGCCGGTGTTGCGGCATTTATCGCACACGCCCAACGGCAGGTACACACTCACGTTGGGATAGTCGGCCAGTACCGAGAACCAGGTCTCTGCCGTAATATCGCCCACGCAGGCAACGACGACCTCGTTTTCACGCGGCATGCGTTTGAGGGCACGCGTGCAGGTGACGTAGGCGGTCTCGTGGCTCATAGCAGCAGAGACGATATCGTCATACAGGTTTTTAGGCGCCAGGCGCGGCGAGATGATCGCCTCGGTCGGGCAGGCAGCGGCGCACAGACCGCACTTGCGGCAGGAGTCGAGGATCTCGATGGCGTCTTCCTCGACCTCGATAGCGTTGACCGGGCACACGTCCATGCACGCGGTGCAGCCGCTTTTTTCGTTTTTGCAGGTCAAGCACGGAATGGTGTTGCCGCGCGGGCGCTCCTTGTAGTCGGCAGGATTCCACTGCGGCGCCGATGGATCGAGTGCATCGGTCACGCCGCCAAGCGGGTTTTTAAGAAAGTCGAAACCCTTGCTGATCTCGATAATGTCATCAAACAGATCGTGTTCCTGCGCCATGCGCGGCCCCTCCCTGAGCAGTGCAAACAAGCAAGAGATAATGATACGCTATCGGCCCACGCCTTGGGCAAATTACATGCGGCGCATCTTTGCGGCAAATAGCCTATGGTCTATCGCCGCCTCGATTGCACAAGATCAATCAAGCGCCAAGCTATGCCTCGCACATGAGCTGCACGAGCTTTTGTTTGGTCACCTTGGCCTGCTCGTTGGCCATATTACGCTCGTTTCTAAAGACCGCATTTGCAACACCCTGCAGATCGGCATCGGAAATCTCGCTGCACGGACCGTCCATCGACGCCGCCGTGGGGCATACGCACAACGGCAACTCGGCATAAAACGCAACGGCCTTGGCGATATCGAGCATCTTGCCGCCGCCAATACCCACCACCATGTCGCAATACTCGGCCTGGGCTTCCTTAGCCATTTCGACAACGGCGTCTTCCGTACACGGACCGTCATAAATCTTAAAGAACGGCTCACTTAGGTCTTCGTCCAGAAATCCATCGACGATCTGCTTGCACAGCCGATCCTCGGTGCCCTGGTCAAACAAGACATAGGCAGCGCAGCCCAACCATGACAAATACCTGCCCTGGCGCGAAAGCTCCCCCGGCCCCTGAACATACCGGCCGGGACCGCCGGCGGCGGCACCCCCCCCCCCCAAACCCCGCCGGCCGCCCCCGCCGTAAACCATAGGAAGCGCCATACGAGAATCCACCCTTCATCAAACAACGATTGGTGCAAACTAACCTGGCCCCTTTGCACCAACTTGGTGCGAAGGGGCCAGGTTAGTTTGCACCATAGCAAAAAGGGGCAAAGTCATCTGTTGGCTTTGCCCCTTCCTTAGCTTGATTTACTCATCCATGAGATAGTAGTGGCCCAGCGCGTCGGCACCCAGGATGGCGTTTGCGACCATCTCGGGCGTCACCTCAAAGGGCATGTTGCACATGGTGTCATCGGGTGCGCAGGCGGCCTCGGCAACAATCATGGCCTGCTCGCGCGTAAGCTCGGCAACGCCAAGTTCCTTCATCGTGACCGGCAGGCCAAGCTCAATGCAGAAGCCCAAGACTTCCTCGAGCTTCTCGGTCGGGGCATCCTCGAGTACCAGCTGGACGATAGTGCCAAAGGCGACCTTCTCGCCGTGATACATGCCGTGGCACTCGGGCAGCATCGTCAGGCCATTGTGGATGGCATGAGCAGCAGCAAGGCCCGAGCTCTCAAAGCCAATGCCCGAAAGCAGCGTATTGGCCTCGATGATGTGCTCGACGGCAGGCGTGAGCGCACCCTTCTCCAGCGCGACCTTGGCCTTGACGCCATCGGCCATGAGCGTCTCGTAGCAGAGCTTGGCGAGCGCCAGGCCGGCCATTCCACCCTTACCGCCGGCGCAAGTGCCACCGTCGGCATCGTGCGTCGCCTGGGCCTCGAAGTAGGTTGCGAGCGCATCGCCCATACCGGAAACCGTCAGGCGCACCGGGCTCGCCGCGATAACCGTCGTATCCATAAGGACGATATTGGGGTTTGCCTTAAGGAAGAGGTACTTATCGAACTGGCCGTCATCGGTGTAAAGCACCGAAAGTGCCGAGCACGGTGCATCGGTCGAGGCAATGGTGGGGCAAATGATAACCGGGGACTCCAGGTAATAGGCGACGGCCTTCGCGGTGTCGAGGATCTTGCCGCCACCGACGCCGACGATGATGTCGCAACCGTTGTCGCGAGCGAGCGCAACCAGGCGATCGACCTCGCCCTTGGAGCACTCGCCGTTAAAGTCCTCAAACAGCAGCTCGGCCTTGGCCTCGGCAAAGCCGCCCTCGATCTTGGCACCGACGCGCTTCTTGCCCGAAGGCGTCACGATGACGAGGGCCTTAGCGCCGAGCGGCTCGACATAGGAGCCGAGCTTGGCGAGCTCGTCCGGACCCTGGATGTACTTGCTGGGGCTATTGAAAATTGCAGCCATAACTATCCCATTCTCTAAAAAAGAAAGGGGCTCCGTACGGATACGTGCGGAGCCCCTCGTTACGATAACAAGAGTCGATTAGAAATCGATGTCGGTGTCGTAGTAGCAGGCCTTGAGGATCTTCTCGAAGTCGGCAGCCTTGGTCTCACGCGGGTTCTCGGGCGTGCAGGCGTCCTGCTCGGCGTTCGCGGCGATCTCGGGCAGCTTGGCGAGGAACTCCTCCTCGGAAACCATCTGCGGGTTCTCGGCGTCGACCTTCACGCCACCATTCGCGTAATCCTTGATGGACTGCGGAATGTTGAGCTGGTCGTTGAGATCGCGAATCTTCTGGACGAGTGCAGCGATGAGCTCCTCGTTGGTCTCGCCGGGAAGGTGCAGGATCTCCTTGGCCACGTAAGCGTAACGCTCGGCAGCACGCGGGTCCTTGGAGTTCCACTGGATGACCTTGCCCAGGTACATGGCGTTAGCAGCACCGTGGATGATGTGGCCATTCTCAAAGGCAGCACCGGTCTTGTGAGCCATGGAGTGAACGATGCCGAGCAGGCCCGAGGAGAAGGCGATACCGGCGATGCACTGAGCCTCGTGCATGTGCTGACGGGCCTCATGGTCGCCAGCATAGGACTTGGGCAGCCACTCGACGATCTCGCGGATGCCGTGCAGGGCGTTGGCGTCGGTGAACATAGAGGCGCAGGTGGAAACGTAGGCCTCCATGCAGTGGGTCAGAGCATCCATGCCGGTGTGAGCGCACAGCTTGGCGGGCATGGTGTAGGTGAGCTCGGGGTCGACGATGGCGACATCAGGGGTGATGTTGAAGTCGGCCAGCGGGTACTTGATGCCCTTGGCGTAGTCGGTAATGACGGAGAACGCGGTGACCTCGGTAGCGGTGCCGGAGGTAGAAGAGATGGCGCAGAAATGAGCCTTCTGACGCAGCTCGGGGAAGCTGAACGGCTGGATGATGTTATCGAAGGACTCCTCGGGATACTCGTAGAAGACCCACATGGCCTTAGCGGCATCGATGGGCGAGCCGCCACCGATGGCGATAATCCAGTCGGGCTCGAACTCGCGCATGGCCTCGGCGCCCTTCATGACCGTCTCGATGGACGGGTCGGACTCGACGCCCTCGAACAGCTTGACCTCGAAGCCGCCTTCCTTAAGGTCGTTCTCGACGTCCTGCAGGAACCCGCCGCGGCGCATAGAGCTGCCGCCAGAAACGATGATGGCCTTCTTGCCCTTGAGGTTCTTCACCTCGTGGCGAGCGCCCTCACCAAAGTACAGATCGCGAGGATTGGTAAAACGTCCCATACTGTGCCTCCTAAACAAGCCCCTCTTAGACTTGCGTATATAACGGAGCACCCAATTGGCTCCGTTAGGACCGGTTTGCGCGTTGCCGGCGATGACAATGCGCGATGTCTAAACGTCTCAACGCTCAGACAAACACTATTTTACCGTTCTGGTTGGTCAGTTATTCACCTAAAGCCGCCAATGATGAAACGTTTTTTCTATCCCTGAAGACCCTTGTGCGGCATTCATACTCCCAAGCTGGGCAAACGTTTTATCAAGGTTGACTACATATCCCGGGCAGGACTGTGCCCCTCCAAAATATGCACCGTTCGCCGCCAAAAATCGACCGTTTGCGGCACCGTGATACCACTCGGCCGTCCATGGTGCCGACATTTGTGCGACATCCGACTTCGTGGTGCAAAGGTGCAAGTCCAAGTGCGGCACCCCCGGTGTGCCACATGCGGGTAAACTAGAACCTTATATAGAAACATCTGAACCCTAACCGCAGCAAAGGAGGCCCCATGGCATTCGATTCCATTCAAGAGGATTGCCATCGCCTCGTTCTTGAGGCCTTGCGCCGCGACAATATCCCGCTCACCGACGGTGCCGCCGTAGAGCGTCTGATGGAGCAATTCACCCGCAACCCCGCACCGCTCATCGTGCACGACCGCGACCGCGCCGGGCATCTCATTGCCAAGGTGGTCCAGGCTGTCGACTACCGCATTCCCTTTATCCCTGACGATACCCAGGCAGAGCAAGAAGAGGCAGCTGCCGAGAACATGCTCCGCGAGGCGGCCGCACTCGATCCGGCCAACTGGGATGCCCAGCGCATGCTGACGGCACTCACCGCCGAATCCAACGAGGAATACGTGCAGTATCTGGTGTCCAAGTGCGACGAGGTGGAGCACGATCTGGCGCTCAAGATCGCCTCTGCGCAGGACCCCTACGAGCGCGAGGCCGCAGGCGACCTTATGCGCCGTCCCTATCTGCGCTGGCTTGCTGCCTTGGCATCGCGCGCGCTCATTAGCGGACGCTACCGCATGTCGCTCGAAGCCGCAAATCGCAGCTTGGACTTTGCGCCCAACGACCCCGCTGGTGTCCGCCACACCGCGATGCTCGCCATGGCAAAGCTCGAATACCCCGCCGAGGAGCTCAAGCGCTTTCGCTCCGCTCACTCCGTGCCGTACCTCGCGAATACCCCGCCGCGCCGCCGCCCCAAAGATGCAGAGCGCGACTTGGACCCGTGGACGCTCATCGCGCTGATGAGCGCGGCCTGGCGCGAACTGGACTACGAGGATGCCGAGCACTACTTGCGCATCCTTGCGCGCTCGTGTCCGCACGCAGCCGAAGCACTCTACTTCCAAACCGAGTTTCCCGATGGCGTCTATGCCCGCGTCAACGTGGGTGTGGGCTCCACCGACGAGCTTGTCCTTGCGCTGTCCGAGGCGACGCCGGTACTGCAGGAGGGCCTGGGCGCCCCCGACAACGCCAGCTTTGCCGCCTGGGTCGCCACCAACGACATCGTACGCTCCCAGATCGACGAACGAATCCTGCGCGCGGCCGAGCAGGGGCTTCCATTTAAGGGAGGGGACCTCTAATGGATCCGAGCGTCTACATCCCCGCCTACCTGGAGCGCACCTATCTGGCGTCGCACCCCGAGCTCACCGATGCAGCACGCGAGCTTGTCCATAACGACATTAGCGCGAATCCCCAAAAGTATGCGCAGTCCGAGCATGCCCAGGCGCTGCTGTCCTACGCCGGTGTTCATCGCCACCTGCTCGACGAGCTCCATCGCATCGAGGACATGGGCAGCGACGAGGAGTTCGAGCAGACGCGCAATCGCCTGTTCGACGACATGCGCGATGAGCTGCTCAAGATCGTCCGCATCGATGCGTATGTCCTCGACGCGCAGCTGCTCGCCATCATCCTGGCCGACACGCCCGTTGACGCCTGCCTGGGCGACCTGATGAAGCTCGAGGCGACCACGGCCGATTACCTGCAGCAAAGCGTGCCCGGGTTCGATATGGAGGCCCCACACTACTGGGCCAATAATGTTTTGGCCGACGGTGTCACCGCAGCAGACCTTACCGTGAGCGAGCCGGCTCTTATCGGGTGGCTTCACACGCTCGAGGCCATCTCGCAGCTGTGCATGGCGAGCGCCCGCTACCGCGCTGCTGCCAACTACGCCCGCCGTGTTCTTAAGGCAGAAGGCTATCCCACCCGAGCTGCAGGCACCGTGCTACTCGCCCTCGCTCGCTTGGAAGACGAGGACGGCTTTTTTGCCCTGGCCCACCAGCTCGAGGAGCAGATGGGGGCCGATACCCTCGAGAACTCCCCCTGGTACCTGCTCGCCCGCACGATCTTGCTGTTCAAAACGAACAAGATGCGCCCGGCGACACGCGCGCTGCGTGAGTTTGCCAACCGCTGCGAGGGCGGTGCGTTCTTCTTACTGAACCCCATGTACCAGACACCGTACCTTCCCTGCCGGCCCGAGCCACACGATCCCTGGGATCTTTCGCACCAGGCCGTTTGGGAAGCGGACGGCATTATCTCGGACACTCCAGACTTTGCCCCCTGGGCCAATGCCTGCGAAGACGTATCGCAGCTTGCCCAGGAATTTGCGCGCCGCTACGGTTTTTAGTGACGCACTCGACCCGACCATGTCGTTTACGTTAGGAACGGTTTCATGAACCTCCGCTCATCTCTTGCCTGCACCTCGAGCGATATCGCTCGCTGGGGGCTGCGCTCCGTCCTTAAGCGCCAGGGTGGCGTACTCCCCGGCCGCATCGCCATGAAGATCGACCCCGAGTTGCTGAGCGACCTTGCCGGCCTTGTCGACCGCAGCGTGGTGATCACCGGCACCAACGGCAAGACCACCACCTCCAACCTCATCGCCGACGCTGTTGCCGCCAGCGGTGCCACCGTGGTATGCAACCGCGCCGGCAACAACATGGAGCCGGGCGTGGTGGGTGCACTGCTCGAGGCGCGCAGCGGCCTCAAGCGAGCCGGCGGCAAGCGCGTGGGCGTTTTTGAATGCGATGAGCTCTACACCGTGCGCGTCCTGCCCAAGCTCAAGCCGACGTACTTCGTGCTGCTCAACCTGTTCCGCGACCAGCTGGACCGCTACGGCGAGATTGACCACACCCAGGACGTCATCGCCCACGCGCTGGAGCTTTCGCCGGCAACGACGCTCATCTACAACGCCGACGACCCGCTGTGTGCCGCAATCGCCGCGCGCGTTCCCAACGCGAGCATCGCCTTTGGCATCGACGGCGCCACCAACACCGAGTCCGACCGTATTAGCGACTCACGTTTTTGCTCACAGTGCAACGCACCGCTGGAGTATGACTACGTGCAATACGGCCAGCTCGGCGCCTACCATTGCCCCTCGTGCGGCTGGGCCCGCCCTGCGCTTGTCCGTCGCGTGACGGGCGTGAAGCTCGGCTGCGACGGCTACGGCTTTGACCTGGTGTTTGGATCTGCGTCCGACGCGGCTGCCGTACACATCGCCACGCGCTACAACGGCCTGTACATGGTCTACAACGTTGCCGCCGCCTTCTTTGCCGCACATGAGTTAGGCGTGGATACGGCGCACCTGCAGCCCACGCTCGATGCCTACGTCCCCGCCGGCGGACGCATGGGCCGCTGGGATATCGCCGGCCGCACCGTCGAGGCCAACCTGGCCAAGAATCCCGTAGGCTTCGATCGACAGATCCAGTCCATCAAGACGGCAGGCGGCAGACTCTGCGCTTTCTTCCTCAACGACAACGATGCCGACGGCCACGATGTATCGTGGATCTACGACGTCGACTTCGAGCGCATCGCCGACACGCCGGGTCTTGTCGCCTTTGCCGGAGGCACGCGTGCGCACGACATGCAGGTACGCCTCAAGTACGCCGGCATCGATGCCGCGATTATCTCGGACGTCGCGCAGGCAATTGGCGCCGTGGCAGACGAGGCCGCCAATGACACCTTCTACGCCGTCGCCAACTACACGGCCTTCCCGCCGCTGGTCAAGGAGCTCGACGGGCTGAAAGGCGCTGCCGCCGACGCTGTTGCCGGGCGCGCCGTAGCCCGTGCCGACGGCAGCGCTCTTCCTGTCGGCATCGCGCCAGTCGAGCTTTCGAGCCCGCTGCGCATCGTCTACCTGTATCCCGATGCCCTTAACCTCTACGGCGACGGCGGCAACGTCATCGCCCTCGAGCGCCGCTGCGCCTGGCGTGGCATTCCCGTGCGCGTGGACGAGGTCCGTATGGGCGAATCACTCGATCTCACCGATGCCGATATCGTCATGATGGGCGGTGGCTCCGACCGCGACCAGCTAGCCGTGGCACACGAGCTGCTCGCCCAAAAAGACAAGGTCGCGGCCTATGTTGAGGATGGCGGCTCGCTGCTTGCCATCTGTGGCAGCTATCAGCTGCTCGGCCGTTCGTACTATATGGGCGAAGATCGCATCGAGGGCCTGGGCGTCATTGCCGCCGAAACCGTACGCGGCTCCGACCGCCTGATCGGCAACGTTGCCGTCAAGACCGACCTGTCACCCGAGCCCTTTGTGGGATTCGAGAACCATGGAGGTCGCACGCTTTTGGACGCTGAGGCCACGCCGCTCGGAACGTCCGTCGTCACGGGCACCGGCAACAACGGCGACGATGGCTTTGAGGGCCTGATCTACAAGGGCGTCATCGGCACGTACCTGCATGGCCCGGCGCTGCCCAAGAACCCCGAGCTCGCCGACTGGCTGATCGCCCATGCCCTCGAGCGCCGTGGCGATGCACAGGCCGCCGCCCTGCTGCCGCTCAAGCCCCTCGATGACACCTACGAGCACGCCGCCCACGACGCCGCCATGAAGCTCCTCCCCTAGCACCTCACAACCACAAAGGGGACAGGCACCTTTGTGGTGGTTTTGACCCATCCCAGCGGTTTGTCTCAATCTGCAACATCTAGACCGTTAAAAGTCGTCTTACTGTTACAGAATGAGATGTTCGTCCCGACGCCTGCCTTTTGTCTCGATCTGTAACAGATAGAGCCGATTTGCCCGCCCAGATGTTACAGATTGAGATATTTGAAAATCGGAATAGAAGCCTACTCCTTTGTGGTGGTTTTCCAGTTTGCCAACGATATACGCGCCGGCAAAAAAGTCTGCTATACTCTTTCCCGCTGTCCCCATCGTCTAGCGGCCAAGGACGCCACCCTTTCAAGGTGGATATCGCGGGTTCGAATCCCGCTGGGGGCACCACAGAATCTGAGAAGCCCGTTACCAATTCGGTAGCGGGCTTTTTGCTACCCATGCGCCGGGATTCGAACCCGACAGGGTGCGGATCCCGGCATCATCGCAAGGCCTGTGGTCAAAAAATGGCAAATATGAGTACTGTTACCATTTTAGTTACAGCGATTTCATGCCTTCAGAAGGCGATTTAGCCGTCAGGCGTCCTACGGCGGAAAAATTGCAGACGTTTATCGGCTAAGTACTTGGACATATGTTGCGTAACACTTCATATTTTGCAAATAAATAATGCTACAGGACTTGTGACAGTACTCATATTTGACGTTTTTTGCCCACAACCCTTTATACCTAGGCATATCGGTAGCAAAACGAGCTTCAAAGCGCCCTTCGCAAACAAAAACCGGGGCCCGCATGATGCGGACCCCGGCTCAATACCGTGACGATATGTCAGTTACGCTCTACACGTAGAACAGGATGTCGTCGTAAGTCGGGACCGGCCAGTAGTCGGCAGCCACGATCTCCTCCATGGCATCCACGGCGGCGCGCAGCGTATCCATAGCGGGAACGACCTCGTGCGCGTACACGTTGGCCTGCTCCTGGCCATCGAGGACCTCAGCCTTCTGATGCACGGCGTCAAGCGCCTTGATGGAGTCGTTGATGGTGGTGATGCCGTTGCAGAGCTTGTTGAGCGTATTCTGCTCACACTGCATGGCGGCCTCGGCGCCGGCGGCACGAATAGTCTCAAGGCCCTTAGCGACCTTGGTGGCATAGGCGGTAATGACCGGGCGATAGGTACGACGCGCCTCACGAACCATCGTGGTAGCCTCGATGTTCATGAGCTTGTTGTACTTCTCGAGCTTGCAGTCGTAGCGGCACTGAGCCTCGGCCTTGGTCAGGACACCCGTCTCCTCAAAGAGCGCGATAGCCTTATCGGAAACAAAGGCGGGCAGGGCATCGGCCGTGGTCTTGTTGTTGGCAAGGCCGCGCTTCTCGGCCTCGACGGGCCACTCATCGGAGTAGCCGTCACCGGAGAAGAGGATGCGCTGGTGGTCGGTCAGGACCTTCTTGCAGTACTCGAGCGCAGCGTCCTGGAACTTATCCTCGGGCGTACCCTCAAGCGCGTCGGCGAAGGACTTGAGCGACTTGGCCACGGCGGCATCGAGCACCAGGTTGGAGTCGGAGACGTTCTGCTCGGAGCCGCAGGCACGGAACTCGAACTTGTTGCCGGTGAAGGCGAACGGGGAGGTGCGGTTGCGGTCGGTGTTGTCCTGCATCAGCTTGGGCAGGGTATCGGCGCCCAGGTCGAGCACGCCGCGCGTGGCATGGACGGAAGCCTTGCCATCGATGATCTTCTCGACGACCTCGGTAAGCTGGTCGCCCAGGAAGATGGACATAATCGCCGGAGGAGCCTCGTTGGCGCCCAGACGATGGTCGTTGCCGGCCGAGGCAACAGAGGCACGCAGGAGCTCCTGATAGTTATCGACGGCCTCGATCACCGCAGTGAGGAAGACGATGAACTGCAGGTTGTCGAGCGGGGTGTCGCCCGGATCGAGCAGGTTCTCGGACTCGGTGCCGAGCGACCAGTTGTTGTGCTTGCCCGAACCGTTGATGCCCTCAAAGGGTTTCTCGTGCAGCAGACAGACCAAGTCGTGGCGGGAGGCGATGAGCTTCATCTTCTCCATCATGACCAGATTCTGGTCGATGGCCTCGTTGACCTCGCCATAGACAGGGGCGAGCTCATGCTGGCAGGGAGCGACCTCGTTGTGCTTGGTCTTGGCGGGAATGCCAAGCGCCCACAGCTCATCGTCCAGGTCCTTCATGTAGGCCGAGACCGTGGGGCGGATAGCGCCAAAGTAGTGCTCCTCGAGCTCCTGGCCCTTGCATGGAGCAGCGCCAAAGAGGGTGCGGCCGGTGATGACCAGGTCCTTGCGCTTGCGGTAGGCGTCCTTCTTGATCAGGAAGTACTCCTGCTCGTCACCCACAGAAGGAACGACCTTCTTGGGGGTCTTACCAAACAGCGCCAAAACGCGCTTAGACTCACGCGAGAGCGCGGTCATGGAGCGCAGCAGCGGGGTCTTCTTGTCCAGGGCCTCGCCCGTGTAGGAGCAGAAAGCCGTGGGGATGCACAGGACATCGTCCTTGATAAAGGCGGGGCTGGTGGGATCCCAAGCGGTGTAGCCACGGGCCTCGAAGGTGGCGCGCAGGCCGCCGTTGGGGAAGCTCGAGGCATCGGGCTCGCCCTGGATGAGGTTCTTGCCCGTAAACTTGGTAATGGCGGTGCCGTCGTGGTTGGGCTCCAAGAAGCTGTCGTGCTTCTCGGAAGTAATGCCCGAAAGCGGCTGGAACCAGTGCGCGTAGTGCGTCGCGCCCTTGGAGATGGCCCAGACCTTCATGGCATGGGCAACGGCGTTGGCCACATCCAGGTCGAGCGGCTCACCGCCCTCGAGGGTTGCAGCAAGGCGCTTCCAAATGTCCTTGGGGAGGTAGTCCTTCATGACTTCCTCAGAGAACACCATGGTCCCGAAGCGGTCAGTAAGTTCGGCCATACGGAACTCCCTTCGTATCGGCACCGCGTGAGAAGCGGTGTTGATTACTAACGAACGAGTCATAGCTTAGACTCGCCGTGTTTCCGCAACATTACCGTTATGTTGCTGTCGCGAAACCAATCAATGAGGTTACCGCATCGCGGCGGCGTTGCCACCCTCAACAGCCAATCAACTGTATAAATTGCAGACCTTTCCCCATGGTTTAAGGGTAGTCAATTTGGGATGGGGCTCCATTAACTGGTATTTCACATCAGATACCAGTCTTTATAGCCCCATCCTAGATTGGCCACCCTGTTATAGGGAATGCCGATAGCAAAGCATTTTCGATTGGTATCCCCAAATAGCGAGTGAAACTCCACCGTGACACAGTGGTGCTGTAGAATCCTTACAACACATCACACTATTACGCATCTAGAGGAGCACGATATGCGCGTCGACGAGGTTTTTAAGCAGGCAGCATCCCAGGGCACCGCACCCGTTTCGTTTGAGATGTTCCCGCCCAAGGGCGAGCTTACCCTCGATACGGCTCGCGAAGTGGCAGGCAATCTGTGCAAGCTTTCGCCGAGCTTTGTCTCGGTCACCTGCTCTGCCGGCGGCTCGGGCAACGGCGCCACCACCGCCCCCATCGCACATATGATTACGAGCGAATTCGATACACCCTCGGTGGCACACCTTACCTGTGTGGGCCGCTCGCACGCCGATATCGCCGCCAAGATCGACGAGTATCGCACCGCCGGCGTTGAAAACATCCTGGCCCTGCGTGGTGATCTTCCCGCTGGCGCGACCGAGGACGACAAGCCCGCCTCTGACTACGCCTACGCCCGCGACCTCATCCCCGAGCTCGTCGACGCCGGCTTTTGCGTGGGCGCCGCAGCCTACCCCGAAGGCCACATTGCCTGCGAGGACCTCAACGCCTCGGTCGAGCACCTCAAGCAAAAGCAAGACGCCGGCGCGAGCTTCTTTGTGACACAGCTCTTCTTTGATAACGAGTGCTTCTATCGCTTCCGCGAGCTTGCCGACAAAGCCGGCATCACCGTGCCTATCACCGCGGGCATCATGCCGTTTATGGGCAAGTCGCAAATCAGCCGCATGGTCTTTATGTGCGGCGCATCGCTGCCCTCCCCCGTCATCAAGATTCTCGCCAAGTACGAGAACGACCCCGAGAGCCTGCAGGCAGCCGGTGTAGATTATGCTGCTCGTCAGCTTTGCGACCTCAAGGAGCACGGTGCCGACGGTCTGCACCTGTACACTATGAACCGTCCTGCAATCGCCGCGACCATTATGGAGCGCCTGGGGTAATGGAAAAACCGCACGTCGATACAACCGTTGTTGAAGTGCCGGCCGACCTTGCGTCGCCGGCGCTTTACCGTATCGATGCTGCGCACCATCCCCGTGTCGACCGTGCCGAGATGCTGCGGTATCTGGGCTACGGCGGCCAGCAGATTGAGCCCGAACTGTCACGACGTATTGAGCTTGTCGTTGAACGTCTGGAACTGGACATTGAGCCCCGTGGCGTGCGCCGCGTATTTGCCATCGATGCCACGGGCGTCGACGAACAGGGCGAGCCTTGCATCCGCCTGGTCGGCACCAACGTTGAGCTGCGCGGTCGCGATATCTATCGTCATCTTAAGGACGCCCGCTTTGCCGCACTCATGGCATGCACCCTCGGCATGGACGCCGAGCGTCGCCTGCGCACCACGGGAGCCCAACATCCCCTGGAGGGCGCCGTGCTCGACGCCGCGTGCTCCGCTTACGTGGAAGCCGCCGTTGAGCAAATGGACCAGCAGGTCAAGACGGACGCCGCCACGCACGGGCTCGCCGGCAACTGGCGCTTTAGTCCCGGCTACGGCGACTGCCCGCTCTCGGCCCAGCGCTCGATCGTCAATGCGCTCAACGCCACGCGGCTCATCGGGCTTACCGTCACACCCACCAGCCTGCTCATGCCCACCAAAAGCGTGACCGCGGTGATCGGCCTATTCGACGGCGAGGTCCACGACGCCCAGAGCCGCCCCACCTGCAATATCTGCCGTATGCGCGAGCACTGCCGCTTCCGCGCCGCCCACACCACCTGCTATTCCAGCCATTAGGAGCCCTCGATGTTTACTCCGCTTATCACTCATGATTCTGACGGCACTGCATTGGCGGCACCCGTTGATGCCGCACGCCGTAATGGCGCTGCATACAAGACGCGCACGATCGACGATCTGCGCATTAAGGACGATCACCTGCGTGCGGCCATCGAGGGCACGGGACACCTGCTGTTCGACGGCGGCATGGGCACCATGTTGCAGGCCGCTGGCATGAAGGCGGGCGCCCTGCCCGAGCTGCTCAACTTTGAGGAGCCCCAGGTTATCACTGATATCCAACGTCAATATGTCGAGGCCGGCTGCGACGTGATCACCTCCAACACCTTTGGCGCCAACGCCCACAAGCTCGACGGTGCTGCCACTGTGGCAGACGTCTTTGCCGCGGCCGTCGCCTGTGCCCGCGAGGCCGGTGCCCGCTACGTCGCCGGTGACATCGGCCCCATCGGCGCGCTGCTTCGCCCCTTGGGTACCCTCAGCTTCGACGAGGCCTACGACCTCTTTGCCGAGGAAGTGCGCGCCGGCGTCGCCGCGGGTGTGGACCTCTTTATTATCGAGACTATGACCGACCTGGCCGAGATCAAGGCGGCGGTCCTCGCCTGCTGCGAGAACTCCGACCTGCCCGTCTTTGCCACCATGACCTTTGAGGAAGACGGTCGCACCTTCCTGGGAACGAGTCCCGAGGTGGCCGCCATCACGCTCGACGCCATCGGCGCCGACGTTTTGGGCATCAACTGCAGCCAAGGACCGGCCGAGCTCCGAGGACTCGCCGCACGTATGCTCACCGTTACCGACAAGCCTGTTATGGTGCAGGCCAACGCAGGACTGCCCCACGTGGACGACGACGGCAACACCGTCTTTGATATCCAGGCCCCCGAATACGCCGAAGCCGTCGCCGGCATGATCGCCGACGGCGTGAGCGTCGTGGGCGGCTGCTGCGGCACCACGCCGGCGCACATGGCGGCCTTGCGCACGCTTATCGACAACCACACGCCCAGCCCGCGCCGCCGCAAGCCCAGCATGTCGGTCACGAGCGCCCAAACGGTCGTGGACCTTCCCTGCGACGGCCACAAGATCGCCGTCATCGGCGAGCGCATCAACCCCACCGGCAAAAAGCGCCTGCAGCAGGCCCTGCGCGACGGCGACCTGGACTACGTCGTGAGCCAGGGCATCAGCCAGCAGGAACAGGGCGCCGACATTCTGGACGTCAACGTGGGCCTGCCCGAGATCGACGAGGTCAAGATCATCCAACAGGCGACCGAACAGCTCCAGGGCTCCACGCTGCTGCCACTGCAGATCGACTCCACCGACCCCGCCGCCGTCGAGGCCGCCGTGCGCCGCTACGCCGGCAAGCCCATCATCAACTCGGTCAATGGCAAGCAGCAGATCATGGATGAGATCTTTCCGCTGGTCGCCCACTACGGCACCAACGTTGTCGGCCTTACGCTCGACGAAGGCGGCATCCCCGATACCGCCGAGGCTCGCTTCGCCATCGCCGAGCGCATCGTTGCCGAGGCTGCCCGCTACGGCATCGGACCGGACCGCATCCTCATCGACTGCCTGGTCATGACCGCCTCGACCAATCAACGCCAGGCCGAGCAGATCCTGCGCGCCATGTCCCTGTGCAAGGAGCGTCTGGGCGTCAAATGCGCGCTCGGCGTGTCGAACATCAGCTTTGGCCTGCCTGCCCGCCCGCTGCTGGGTTCGGTCTTTTTGGCCGCCGCCTTCGGCGCGGGCCTGGACGCCCCCATCATGAACCCGGGCTCCAAGCGCTTTATGGATACCGTCTACAGCTATCGCGTCCTGAGCGTTGAGGACGAGGGCTCGACCGGATACATCGAGCGCTACGCCGGCTGGACCGATCAGTATAAGATCGCCGCAAACCCGGCAGCAGCTCAGGCCGCATCGAGTGATGCCGTGCCCGCTGCTGGCACCGCCGGCACCGACGGCAACGACGACCCGATTCGTCGCATGGTCGTCTCGGGCCGCAAAGGCGAGATCGCTGCCGAGACCGAGCGTCTGCTGGCAGACCACGACGCCATGGACCTCATCAACAATCACTTTATCCCCGCCCTCGACGAGGTTGGCGTCCTCTTTGACCAGGGCAAGTTCTTCTTGCCGCAGCTCATGGCCTCGGCCGAGGCCGCACGCGTGGGCTTCGACACCATCAAACGCCTGATGCCCGCCGGCGAGATTGCCGACAAGGGCAAGATCTGCGTGGCCACCGTCAAGGGCGACATCCACGATATTGGCAAGAACATCGTCAAGATGCTGCTCGATAACTACGGCTACACCGTCTTTGATCTGGGTCGCGACGTCGACCCGCAGGAGGTGCTCAAGACCGTGCAGGAGCGCGACATTAAGCTCGTCGGCCTCTCGGCGCTTATGACCACCACGGTCGTCGCCATGGAAGAGACCATCAAGCTGCTTCATGCCGAGGTGCCGGGCGTCAAGATCATCGTGGGCGGCGCCGTACTCACCCCCGAATACGCCAAGCAGATCGGCGCGGACTACTACGCCAAGGACGCCGCCGAAAGCGCTCGCATCGCCGAAGAGGTCTTTGGGCAGTAACACAACGGAAACAACCGAGCACCAAAACGTGCCGCACGCGCCACTTGGCACGTGCGGCACGTTAGAATAGATAAGACTATGCTCGTTTTGGCAGATAGGAGCGCAAGGATGGCGATCACGCCCGCAGAAATCGCGGAAACCCGCGGCATGGTTGAGGAACAGAACCTCGACATCAGGACCATCACCATGGGTGTTTCGCTCATGGGTTGCGGCGACGAGAACCTCGACCGCATGTGCACGAAAATCTACGACCACGTGACGCACACGGCTGAGCACCTGGTCGAGACCGCCGAGAACCTCGAGCGCGAGTACGGTATCCCCATCGTCAACAAGCGCGTTTCCGTCACCCCGGTGGCGCAGATCGCCGCGTGCTGCAAGGATGAGGACCTCACCCCCATCGCGCATGCCCTCGACCGCGCGGCCGAGACGCTCGGCATCGATTCCCGGGGTGGCTTCTCCGCGCTCGTTCAGAAGGGCATCGGCGATGCCGACCGCCGCGTCATCCAGTCCATCCCCCAGGCGCTCGCCACCACCAGCCGCGTCTGCTCCAGCGTCAACGTCGCCAGCCTGCGTGCCGGTATCAACATGGACGCCGTGCTTATGGCCGCCCAGACCATCATCGATGCCGCCAAACTCACGGCCGACCAGGATTCCGTCGGCGCTTCCAAGTTTGTCTGCTTTGCCAACATGGTCGAGGACTCCCCGTTTATGGCGGGCGCCGTCCACGGCGGTGGCGAGGCCGACGCCGTCATCAACGTAGGCGTCTCGGGCCCCGGCGTTATGGCCGCAGCCTTGGAGACACTGCCCGATTCCGCATCGATGATGGAAGTCGCCGAGAAGATCAAGCAGACCGCCTTTAAGATCACCCGTGCCGGCGAGCTCATGAGCCGCGAGGCCGCCCATCGCCTGGGCGTCGAGAAGGGCATTGTCGACCTGTCGCTGGCACCTACGCCTGCCATCGGCGACTCCGTCGCGCGCATCCTCGAGATCATCGGCGTGGGCACCTGCGGTGGCCCCGGCACGACCTGCGCGCTCGCCATGCTCAACGATGCCGTCAAGAAGGGCGGCGTCATGGCCAGCTCCAGCGTGGGCGGCCTCTCTGGCGCTTTCATCCCCGTGTCCGAGGACGCCGGCATGATCGCCGCCGTCGAGGCCGGCGCACTTTCACTCGAGAAGCTCGAGGCCATGACCTGCGTGTGCTCCGTTGGCCTGGACATGATCGCCATCCCCGGCGTCACCCCGGTCGAGACCATCGCCGGCATCATCGCCGACGAGATGGCCATCGGCGTCATCAACAACAAGACCACGGCCGTCCGCGTGATTCCTGCCATCGGCAAGGGCGTGGGCGACTGCGTCGAGTACGGCGGCCTGTTCGGCCGTGCGCCCATCATGCCGGTGAACCCCAACGCCGGCACCGTGCTTGCCCACCGTGGTGGACGCTTCCCGGCACCGCTGAACTCGCTGAAGAACTAGCTGAGGGGGACTGGTGAGGAGCCCCGGGGAGGGCAAATATATAAGGTCGCCTGCTCGGACAGTCCTGACTCGCACGGAGAGCACATTAAGTGCTCTCCGGCTCGTGCGGAACTCGCGATCGAC
>OAWW01000788.1_pt1 | contig 22044 bp, 16 predicted proteins | sample 1517191 | NCBI WGS metagenome assembly OAWW01 (sample SAMEA2580253, study PRJEB22360) | human gut metagenome | biome: human gut; feature: human-associated habitat; material: faeces | place: Denmark | collected 2008/2010 | reverse complement strand
GACCTGCTGCCACCGCGCCCCCCCCGACCCGGGCCGCCGCGCCCTTCCTCTCCCTGCTGCCGCTCTCGCGGATGCTCGCCTCGGCTGTACGCCGCCGCTCGGGATTTCGGACTCGGCATCGATCCCAAAATCAAAACCCGGGACTCGCCATCCCACACCGGCCCAAACCCATGCTCCACATGTTCGCTCATGGTTTCCATCCTAAGTCGGGCGATTGAGCGCACGAGGCAATCAGGCCGAGAACTGTTTGCCGAATTCCGAGAAGAGCTGACGGCGGGCGAAGACGAGCAGGCCGAGCAGCACCAGCAGGGAGACCAGCCCGCTGACCATCACCAGTACATCCCACGGAGCCCAGCCGAGCGGAATGAACGTCAGAGGCATCAGACCAGCGACGATGTCGAACGCCAGATACTTGGCGTACTCGTCAATGGCCTTGGCCCGCAGCACGATAAGCAGCACCACGTCAAAGACCAGCGAAACCAGACACGTGATCGGTATGACGAACATGGTGACGACATGATTCATCGTCGCCACAAACCAGACCAGCGCAATCGCCAGCATGATATAGAAATATCGAAACATGAGGCGAAGCGGCCGCGGCACGTGCAGAATCGCACTATTGATGAACAGCACGCTGATGATCAGCGCGGCCGCCGATGCACTGGCAATCGGTATCGGCCACGAAAACAGATAGCTGAAGAAGCCATGCAGCAGCAAAATCGCGCCGGTTACAAACGTGATGATTTCCACCGCCAAACGCCTCGGACGCAGATAGATCTGCTGCGCGGGGAATGCGGCGGGGGAGGCCTCGCCGCGCAATTCGTTCTGGCAGAGCGGGCAACGGGCCATATCGCCGGTGAAATCGACGGTGCAGGCATCGCAATGCTTCATGCCGACGCTCCTTTCTCCACATGCACGCCAGCGATGTTCATACGGCCGCTGATGCCCTGCGCGGCGAGAATCCGACACAGGTTCTTGATGACGTTCAGATCATGGTAGATGGTGGAGATGCCGATGCTCAGGTCGTCGCCGAACGAGCAGACCGTGAAATTCAGGCTGGCCGGTGTGGTGAGGAAGCTCACCGAACGTACATGGCGCGCGAGTCGTTCGTCCAAGGTGACTCGGCCAAGGTTCGAGACGGTGGTCGTGGTCTCGCGGTCGGCGATGAACCGGGCCAGCTCCAGCACCCAGTCCTTGGCAGGGGAGGGCGCAAGACGCAGCACCGGATTCTTTTCCAGCGCAATCATGCGGTTCATATGCGATTCGATGCGCTCGCGACTGGTGGCATGGCCGAGCTGCTCCTGCACATGGCGGGCGATGTCGGCCAACGGCTCATCGGTCAGCAATCCACCCATACCGTTGCCGTGCGCGGTGCGGGCGGCGGACTGCTGGCCGTCGCCGGCTGCGTCTGGGCTTGTTGCGGAAGTTTTCGCGGAGTCCTCATCGGCTTCGATTTCGGCCGGCGTGTACGCCACGTAAGTCATGCCGTAGAAGTTGCGCACGGTCTCCGACCTGAAGAAGGCGCGCAAGTCGACCGGAATATCCACGCGAATCGCGCGATTGCGGGCGCGCGAGGGCATGACGTCGCGAATCGCGCACAGTATCGCGGCGATGAGGTAGGAGGTGAGACTCACTCCGCACTGATGCGCTGCACCAAGCACCTTGCTGGCGCTGACGTGGTATTCCATGAACGTAGGCGCGGCCCGGTCGATGGGGCCGGCCAGCCGGTAGATCTTCGTGCCTGGCGCAGCGCCGGCCTTGTCTTTCTCGTAGTATTTGTCGAAGCTGTTTTCGGCTTTGTCGCTATCCGAACCGTCGTAATCCGAAGGCACGCCCGGCACGTCGTATCGCTCGGCGATGTAGGCGTGCAGCAGCGACTTGAACAGGTTGATGGCGCCGCGACCGTCCGAAATGATGTGCGAGACCTCGAGATTGACACGATTGCGGAAATAGCTTACGCGGAACAGCATGCTTTTGGGCCCGTAATGCAGTCGCGAGCATATCGGCAGATGTTCCGGCTCCACCAGCGGCCGGCCGTCTGACTGTTCGAGGTAATGCCAGAACATGCCGTTGAGCAGGTGCACGTTGAAGCTCGGGAACTGGGCGATGGCATGGTCGAGCGCGTGCTGCAGGATGTCCGGATCGATGCCGTCCGCCAGCTCGGCCGAATAGCGGAACACGGTCTGCGAGGAGCGGCCAGCCTGGGAGGAGTAGAACTTGCCGATGTTGTCTAGTCGGTACCAAGTACGTCTTGCCACGCGTCGCCTCCCTCCGGTGCGTTGGCGGTGGTGCCGGTGCCGGGAGCTGGTTCCAGCGGTGTGCCGTCGAGGAAATGCTCGATGATTCGGTAGGTGGTGGCCACCAGTCCCACGGCCGACGTATTGAGCAGGTAGCCGTGGATGCCATCGTGAATTCGGTAACAGGAGACGTTGTCGTTCACCAATTGCAGGCGACGGGCGTACGCTTCGTCCTCGTCTCTGAGCGGGCAGTATTCGGCGGACAACACCAGCGTGCGCGGCTGATTGCTCAGGTCGTGCGCGGTGAGCGGCGCGAAATACGGATTGGTCAGATCGGCCACGGACGAACGGTACATGTCGATGTAGTCGGCCATGTCCTGTGCGGTGAGGATGTAGTCGGTGCCGTTGGTCCGCACCGATTCGAACGGGCTGGTCTCGGGATTGTAATCGTTGCCGACTACCGGGTAAAGCAGCATCTGCGTGCGCGGCATGAACTCGCCGCGGTCGCGGGCCATGAGCGAGACGGCGGCCGCAAGATTGCCGCCCGCGCTGTCGCCAAACAGCACGATGCTGTCGGGATCCGGTGCTGGGATTGTCGCAGATATATCGCCCCCGCCGGCGGGGGCTGTCGGCGCAGCCGACTGGGGGTGATCAACATCAACAGAACCACCCACCCCAGAAATCGGCAATTCCCCAGCAAACAGCTGCCGGGCTACCTCATAGCAATCCTCAACAGCAGTAGGGAAGCGGTATTCAGGAGCCAGCCGGTACTCGACTGAGATCACACGGCGTTGCAGACGTACGGCCATATGCGCGCAAGCCTGCGTGTACAGGTTGATGCCGCCTGTGGTCCAACCGCCACCGTGGAAAAACAGGATCGTGCCACGCGGCGTGACTGAGGGAAGTTCCGTGTTGGCATTGCCGGAAATACCGTCGGCGTTGCCGCTCGACGTGCTTTCCTTGATGAGTATTTTGGGTAGGACTTTGGGTAATACGGCGGGCAGAATCGCGGATATTGCCGAGGCCACGGGCGTGCCATTGGCGGAAGATTCCTCCAGGGCTTCGGGCAGGGGCGCTCCATAGGCGACCAGCGGCGTGAACACTCGCAATGGTACGGCATATCCATCCGCCATAGGCGCGAAGGCGTCCTCGACACGGCATTTCGGATTGTCGGGTGCCTGCTTGGCGATAAGCTCTTCCGCCACGCGCTGCAATTTGTACGACTTGCCCGCGTTGGGCTTGATGTAGCTGGCGGCCTTCATCGCGGCGAACAATGCCTCGTTGATCGGCATGACGACAGGTCCTTTCAGCGGCGGATTCGGTAGTGCGAACACCCCAACCTTAGCCCATGACCGGCATGAACAAAAAAGGGAAGGAACCCGAGAGTTCCTTCCCTGTGTGCTGTATCAGACGCGATACGCGCCGATTATCAGGCGGTGAAGTATTCCACGCCGGCCTCGAAGATCGGCTGGTACTTGTTGCCGGGCACGTTGACGTACAGGCCGTTGCCGGAACGCTCCGAGTGACCCATCTTGCCAAACACGCGGCCGTCCGGGCTGGTGATGCCCTCGATGGCGAGCAGCGAGCCGTTCGGGTTCACATCCAGGTCCATGCCGGGGGTGCCGGCCTCGTCCACGTACTGCGTGGCGATCTGGCCGTTGGCCCTGAGCTGGGCGAGCACCTCGTCGGAGGCCACGAAGCGGCCCTCGCCGTGGGAGATGGCCACGGTGTGAATGTCGCCGACCGAAGTCTTGGACAGCCACGGGGAGAGGTCGGAGGCCACGCGCGTGCGGACCAGTCGGCTCTGGTGGCGGCCGATGGTGTTGAAGGTCAGCGTCGGGCAGGCGTCGGTCATCGGCACGATGTCGCCGTATGGCACCAGACCCAGTTTGACGAGCGCCTGGAAGCCGTTGCAGATGCCGAGCATCAGACCATCGCGGTTCTTCAGCAGGTCACGCACGGCCTCGGTGACGGCCGGCGCACGGAAGAACGCGGTGATGAACTTGGCGGAACCGTCCGGCTCGTCGCCGCCGGAGAAGCCGCCCGGGATCATCACGATCTGGCTCTTGTTGATCTCGTCGACCAACGCCTGCGTGGATTCGGCGACGGCGGCCGGCGTCAGGTTGTTGACGATCAGTGTGGTCACATCGGCGCCGGCACGCTCGAAGGCGGCGGCGGAATCGTACTCGCAGTTGTTGCCCGGGAACACTGGGATCACCACATGCGGCTTGGCCACGGAAGAGCCGACGTACACGGTCTTCTTCGGCGCGTGGAAGTCGATGGTCTCGACGGTCGCGCCCTTGTCCTCGCCCTTGGAACGGTACGGGAACACGGATTCGATGCCGGACTCCCAAGCTTCCTGCACAGCGTCCAGGTCCAGCGTCTCGCCGGCGGCCTTGAACACGTACTCGGAGGTGGTGGTGCCGATTTCGCCGATCTCGACCAAATTGGAGACGGCCGGAAGCTTGGCATCGTCCGCCAGCTCGACGATGAACGAACCGTATGCCGGGGTGAACAGGTCGTCCACGGCGATGCTGTTGTTCAGGGTCACGCCGATGCGGTTGCCGAGCGTCATCTTGAACAGGGCTTCGGCGGTGGCGCCATAGCCCGGCGTAGAGACGGCCAGGGCATCGTGGAAGTCGGTGAGCTCCTCGATCACGGAGAACACCTCAAGCAGCGCATCCTTGTCCGGGGTCAGACCGTCGGCCAGGTAGCGCGGCGCGATGCGTACGATACGGTGATCGGCGTCCTTGAATTCAGGGGAGGTGGCGCGCTTCATGTTGCCCACGGCCACGGCGAAGGAGATCAGCGTCGGCGGCACGTCGAGATCCTCGAACGAACCGGACATGGAGTCCTTGCCGCCGATGGCGCCGGCGCCCAGGTCCACCTGGGCCATCAGCGCGCCGAGTACGGCGGCCGCCGGCTTGCCCCAGCGTTCCGGCTCGTCGCGCAGCTTCTCGAAGTACTCCTGGAAGCTCAGGTAGGCCTTCTCATGCTCGAAGCCGGCCGCGACCAGCTTGGCCAGCGACTCGACCACGGACAGGTAGGCGCCGGTGAACTGGTTCTTGGACATGATGTACGGGTTGAAGCCCCACGCCATCGCCGAAGCGGTGGTGGTCTCGCCGAACACCGGCAGCTTGGCGACCATGGCCATGTTCGGGGTGAGCTGACGCTTGCCGCCGAACGGCATGAGCACGGTGCCCGCGCCGATGGTGGAGTCGAAGCGCTCCGAAAGGCCCTTGTTGGAGGCCACGTTGATGTCGGTGACCAGCTTGTTCATGCGTTCGGCCAGCGTGCCCTCGCCCCACGGGGTCTCGTAGGACTGCTGTTCCTCGACATGCACGGTCTGGTGCTTGGAAGCGCCGTTGGAGGCCAGGAACTCACGGGACAGATTCACGATCTTGTCGCCGTTCCAGGTCATCACCATGCGCGGGTCCTCGGTCACGGTGGCAATCACCGTGGCTTCGAGGTTCTCTTCGCGGGCGTAGGCCAGGAACTCGTCCACGTCCTCGGCGGCCACGTCCACGGCCATGCGCTCCTGGGATTCGGAGATGGCCAGCTCGGTGCCGTCCAGGCCCTCGTATTTCTTGGGCACGGTGTTGAGGTCCACGAACAGGCCGTCGGCCAACTCGCCGACCGCCACGGACACGCCACCCGCGCCGAAGTCGTTGCAGCGCTTGATCAGACGGCAGGCATCGCCGCGGCGGAACAGACGCTGCAGCTTGCGCTCCACCGGAGCGTTACCCTTCTGCACTTCGGCGCCGTCGAGTTCGAGCGATTCCACGTTATGCGCCTTGGACGAACCGGTGGCACCGCCGATGCCGTCACGGCCGGTGCGGCCGCCCAGCAGGATGATTTTGTCGCCAGGGGCCGGGGTTTCGCGGCGCACATGGTCGGCCGGGGTGGCGGCCACGACCGCACCCACCTCCATGCGCTTGGCCACGTAGCCGGGGTGGTAGATCTCGTCGACCTGACCGGTGGCCAGACCGATCTGGTTGCCGTAGGAGCTGTAGCCGGCGGCGGCGGTGGTCACGAGCTTGCGCTGGGGGAGCTTGCCTTCCAGCGTCTCGGAGACCGGCACGGTCGGGTCCGCGGCGCCGGTGACGCGCATCGCCTGATACACGTAGGAGCGGCCGGACAGAGGATCGCGGATGGAGGCGCCGAGGGCGGGGGGGCGCGCGCGCAGCCGCCGATGCAGGTGGCCGCGCCACCAAACGGTTCGATTTCGGTGGGGTGGTTGTGGGTCTCGTTCTTGAACAGGAACAGCCAGTCCTCGTCGTGGCCGTTCACGTCAACCTTGACCTTGACGGTGCAGGCGTTGATTTCCTCGGACTCGTCAAGGCCGGTCAGGACACCGTTCTTCTTGAGCCACTTGGCGCCGATGGTGCCCATGTCCATGAGGCAGACGGGCTTGGCGTCACGGCCGAGCTCGTGGCGCATCGCCAGGTAACGCTCGAAGGCGGCCTTGACGGTGGCGTCATCGATGGTCACTTCGTCCAGCTCGGTGCCGAACGTGGTGTGACGGCAGTGGTCGGACCAGTAGGTGTCGATCACCTTGATTTCGGTGATGGTGGGCTCGCGGCTCTCCTCGCTGAAGTACTTCTGGCAGAATTCGAGGTCGGCCAGATCCATGGCCAGACCGCGCTCGTCGATGAACTTCTGGCCGGCTTCGGCGTCCATCTCGTTGAAACCGGCGATGGTCTCGACCTTGCCGGGCACCGGCACCTGGGTCTTCAGGGTTTCCTTGGTCTCCAGGCTGGCCTCGCGGGCCTCGACCGGGTTGATCACGTAATGCTTGATGGTGTCCACGTCGGCGTCGGTCAGGTCGCCTTCCAGCGCGTACAGCTTGGCGGAGCGGACGGTCGGGCGCTCGCCCTGGGAGATGAGCTGGATGCATTCGGCGGCGGAGTCGGCGCGCTGGTCGAACTGGCCGGGCAGGAACTCGGTGGCGAAGACCTTGGCGCCGGCGAAGTCGGGCAGGTCGTAGGCCACATTGTCCACCTGAGGCTCGCTGAACACGGTGGGCACGGTCTGGTCGAACAGCTCCTGGGAGATGCCTTCGACGTCATAGCGGTTCACGATGCGCAGGGCCTTGAGGCCGGTCAGTCCGAGGATCGTGCGCAGTTCGCCCGCAAGCTGCTGGGCTTCGACATCAAAGCCGGGCTTCTTTTCCACGTACACGCGAAAAACCATGGAAATCCTTTCTTGAAATTAAAGACAATTGGCTCCCCTCGAGAGGGGAGCCAGATAATGCATTACTCGGCGACTTCGATGCCTTCGGACTTGGCGAGTTCGGCGAGGCGCTCCTCGATCTCTTCGTAGGCCGGGATGATGCTGCCGAGACCACGGCGGAACAGGTCCTTGTCAAGGTGCTCGACCTTGCCGGAGTGGTCCTTCTGGTCCCACAGACGGCAGGAATCCGGGGTGATCTCGTCGGCCAACAGCAGCGTGCCGTCGGTGGCGCGGCCCATTTCGATTTTGAAGTCGACCAGCTTGACGTCGATCTTGGCGAAGATCTCGATCAGGGCCTCGTTAATCTTGCGGGCCAGCGGGGCGATCTCGGCGAGATCCTCGCGAGTGCATACGCCGAGGGCCACCAGGTCATCGTCGTTGACGAACGGATCGTGCAGATCATCGTTCTTCAGGAAGTACTCAAGTACCGGCTCCTTGAGCGGCAGGCCTTCCTCCACGCCCAGACGGGAGCAGAAGTGGCCGGCGGCCACGTTGCGCAGCACGATCTCCAACGGGAACATGTTCACCTTGCGCACCAGCTGGCCGGTGTCGTCCACTCGCTTGATAAGGTGGCTGTCGATGCCGCGCTTCTTGAGCAGGTCGAAGATGATGGTGGTGATGAGGTTGTTCAGACGGCCCTTGCCGGTGAAGTCTTCCTTCTTTTCACCATCGCCAGCGGTGGCGGTGTTCTTGTATTCGACCCACAGAACCTCGGGATCGTCGGTTGCGTACAGTTGCTTGGCCTTGCCCTCGTAGAGCTTTTCCAGCTTCTCCATGACTCACCTTTCAGGAGTGGAATTTCTGGGTGAACTAACGGTAAAAGGGTACCAATCGAGGGCTACAACAACACTCAGCATGACGCTACGATGCGGCCGGCGCATCATACGTCGCTGCATCGAACGGCCATACGCTGTTGGGATGGCGGAGGCGGCCGTCATTGGCCAGTACGATCAGCTCGTCTCCGGTCGTGTAGCCTTCCGGCATGAAGGTATCTGCAGAAGCGCGTGTGAATACTCAGATGTTCGTCAATAGACGAAACATGACTCTTCGGCCATATACACACGATAATGGGAGTGACGAAATGGTACAAGGAGGTTCGTCATGATCGATCATCCACGACCCGGACGGCAATAATATTGAGGCCATGCTGAGCTGATCAGGCCGTGGACTACTCCACGGTAATCGTCAACGCATCGGCCACGAGGCCGGCCTTGGCACGGGCGTCGGCTTCGGACTCGCCGACGGCCAGTGCCACGGCCATGCGGCGGTGGCCATGCACTTCGGGCTTGGCAAAAATGCGCAGGTCCGTGCCGGGTTCGGCCAGAGCAGCGGCCACATCGGTGAACTCGACCTCACCGTCGCCGGCCACCACAATCGCATGGCTTGCCGCCACCGAGCCGGCCGGAATCGTGAGCGACACATGCTCGGGGGTGATCGGCAGGCCGAGAATCGCGCGGGCGTGCAGCGCGAACTCGCTCAGACGCTGGGAGGCCATTGTCACCATACCGGTATCGTGCGGACGGGGGGAGACCTCGTTGAACAGAATCGAGCCGTCGGTGAGCACGAACAGTTCCACGCCGAATACGCCCCAACCGGTTTCGCCGGCCGCCTGAGCCTTGGCCACCAAGCCTTCAACGGCGGTACGTGCGATGTCGCGCGCCCGCTCGGCCTCACCATCGGGTTCGGTAGCCGGCTGCCAGGACTCGCGGTAATCGCCGGACTCCTGACGTTGGCCGATCGGCGCGCACGTCACAATGCCGGCGGACGAAGAAACAGTCAGTACCGTCAGCTCACGCTCCAGCGGGGCAAGCGCCTCAACGATCACGCGCGACACATCGCCCTCATCGGCGGCGCGGCGGCCCTCCTGCGCTTCGGTCCAAGCGGCATCGATGGCGTCGGCGGAACGCACCACCGACTGGCCGTGACCAGACGAGCTCATCACCGGCTTGACCACGCACGGATAGCCGACTTCCGAAGCTCCGGCGCGCAGCTCTTCCAGCGAGCCGGCAAAACGATACGGTGTAGTCGGCAAGCCCAATTCTTCGTGGGCCAGTACGCGCAGGCGCTCGCGGTCCATGCAAATCGCGGCGATTTCGGCGCTCGGCACCACCTGGGCGCCCGCGGCCGCAGTACCGGCCAGCACATCGGTGGCGATGGCCTCTACCTCGGGCACGATGATGTCCGGCTTGATTTCATCGAACAATGCCTGCAATTCGGCGGCATTCGCCATATCCAACGCGCGATATTCATGCGCCACCTGCTGGGCCGGAGCGCCGGCATACGAGTCAGCGGCGCACACCCACGCGCCCAGTCGCATGAGCTCGATGGCCACTTCCTTGCCCAGCTCACCAGCGCCCAAAAACAGCACGCGGGTGGGGTGCTTGCCCAGCGGTGTGCCCAGCGGGCGGTTGGCTGCGCGAGTTGCGGGGGAGACGGCGGAAGTCTCGGCGGGAATTGCGGGAGAGGAGGTGGAAGTCACGGCAGTATTTACGGCGTTCTCAGTCATACCCACATTCTGCCATGCCGCGATGATTTCGCCTATGCGGGGCTCGGATTCGGCGACGTGCGCTGCGGAGCGCGTGATTCAATATTGGGCAAAATGCGGCAGCCCATACCATTTCACACGCGTTCATGCAGCGCGGCCGACGCCATTGCAGCGCGGTGGTTTAGGATGGGGCAATGCGCGAAAACGGGATTGAAGAGAGCATTGATCGTCCTCTGACTATCGCTCTTGTGGTCGATACGGTGGGCAATCAGGGCAACGGCACCTCCAATTCGGCCTTGCAATGGGCTGCAGAATTGGAGCGGCAAGGCCATCATGTGAGGCTTGTCGGTATAGGGGCGCCCGAATATCCGGCGCGCGTGAATAGGGTGCCGCTCGTCTCGTGGGTGGCCGCCAAGCAGCTCATGCAATTCGCCGAACCCAGCGACACGTTGTTCCGCACCGCCTTTCAAGGCGTGGATGTGGTGCATATCTATATGCCGTTCAAATTCGGCCGTCGTGCCGCTAAAGTCGCCCACCAAATGGGCATTCCCGTGACTGCCGGATTCCACCTGCAGCCGGAGAACGTGCTGTATTCGGCCGGCCCTCTACGTCGCATTCCCGGTATTTCCAGCTTCCTGTACTGGCTGTTCAAGCACTGGCTGTACAAGCACATTGACCACATCCATGTGCCCACCGAAATGACCGCGAGCCTGTTGCGCGCGCACGGGTATAAAGCCAAGTTGCACGTGATTTCCAATGGTTATTCACCGGTGTATTCGCCGAAGAAGCCGGCCGATCCGGATGCCTCGGCTCCCGTGCCGTTCCGCGTCATCGCTTCCGGCCGACTGGCTAGCGAGAAAGATCAGATTACGCTGATCAAGGCGGTGTCGATGTCCCGGCACGCCGGCGATATTCAGCTGGTGATCGCCGGTACTGGGCCGCTCAAGCAGTATCTCAAGTTCCGCGCCGGGCGTTTGCTGGCGCGCAAGGCCGATATCGGATTCCACAAGCACGCCGATATGCCCGATTTGTTGCGTTCGGGCGATTTGTTCGTGCATTGTTCGATTGCCGACATCGAATCGGTGAGCGTGATCGAGGCGATGGCGTGCGGATTGGTGCCGGTGATCGCCGCGTCCGAACTGTCGGCGGCCAGCCAGTTCGCGCTGATCGACGAGTCGTTGTTCCCCGTGCGAGACGCGGCCCTGCTGGCCCGACGCATCGATTGGTGGATCGCACATCAGGCCGAGCGCGCCGAATGGGGCGAGAAATACGCCGAATACACCAAGGCGCATTATTCCGTGGAAGCCTCGGTCCACAAGTTCGTGGATATGGAACGCAAGGCGATAGGGGAATAGGAGCCTTCTCGTTTGCGGAGAGGTCTTTCCCTCAGTCCGCCTGCGGTGGCCAGCTCCCTCATCAGAGGGATCTACGAAAAAACCTCCCTCTGATGAGGGAGGTGGCATCGCGAAGCGATGACGGAGGGAGAGATTAGCGAAGGGTTTTACAACAACTCAATAAGTTGATCGACCTCTTCAGGCGTGGTGGCCCAGCTGGTGCAGATGCGCATCACGGTGTGCGTGTCGTCGGCCTTTTCGGTAAAGCCGAGCTTGATCTCGCGCTCCAGACGGTCGATGGTCGGCTGATCCATCGTCACGAAAATCTGGTTGGTGGGCGCTTCGAAAGTGAGCGTGTAGCCCTTGGCGCGCAGGGCCTCGCGAATACGATCGGCCGCCTCATTGGCGTTGCGGGCGATCTTGAAATACAGGTTGTCGGTGAACAAAGCGTCAAACTGCGCGCCCAGCACAAAGCCCTTGGCCAGCAAGGCACCGTGCTGCTTGATGAGGGTCAAGAAGTGCTTCGGCGTGTTGTGCTTGGTAAACACCACGGCCTCGCCGAACAGGGCACCCACCTTGGTACCGCCGATGTAGAACACGTCGGCGATGGTCGCCAGATCCGCGAGCGTCATGTCTGAGCCGGTGGTGGTCAGCGCGTAGCCGAGTCGCGCTCCGTCCACGAACAGCGGCATGTCGTACTTGTGCGCCACATCGGCGATGGCCTGCAACTCGGCCTTGGAGTAGATGGTGCCATATTCGGTGCTTTGCGAGACGTACACGGAGCCCGGGAACACCATGTGCTCGTAGTTGCCGTCCGCATAGAAGGTCTTGCAGAACTCGTCCAGTTCGGTCGGGTCCATTTTGCCGTTGTGCTGGGGAATCGTGAGCACCTTGTGCCCGGAGAACTCGATGGCGCCGGCCTCGTGCACGTTCGGATGGCCGGAGGCGACCGCGACCACGCCTGCATACGCCGGGGTGATGGTGTCGATGACGACCTGGTTGGTCTGCGTGCCGCCGACGAGGAACCACACATCCGCGTCCGGCTGGCCGCAGGCCTCGCGGATCTTGGCCTTGGCCTGATCGCTCAGTTCGTCGGACCCGTAGCCCGAATACAGATGGTTGTTGGCTTCAGCCACGGCTTCAAGCACCGCGGGATGGGCGGCGCGGGAGTAATCGTTCTCAAAAGACAGCATGACGGACCTTTTGTCCTTATGTTCGGTGAATTGGATATGCCCTGAGTGTACAACGCGGTGGTTCCCGGCATGCCTATTTGGCCTATAACCCAGGAGCGGGGAATTCATGGAGAAAAAACAAAACCCTTCCGCGAACGGAAGGGTTTTACTGGGGTGGCCAACGCGGCTCGAACGCGCGACCTTCTGAACCACAATCAGATGCTCTACCAACTGAGCTATGGCCACCATAGTGCCGCATTCAGCAAGCTAAATTCGCGCAACAGGTGAATACTATACACAACTTTGCGGATGTGTGCTCATCGGTGTGTCGCGATGGAATCAAGTGGTCGGTTTCATTCTTGGGGCCAGGCTGTGGGCTGTCTCAGATGGCGGGATGTAGACGAGTGGGTCTTGTGCGGCGATTGATGAAAAGTCAAGGCACACGACGGCGTGATGGTACGACTGGGGATTGCAGAAATGATTACGTGAGTGTTCGCAATGTGAGCATTATGTTTCATGTCAACCGCGACCCTCCTAGTTTCATGCGATGTTACCTACACCAAACAAGGGAAGAGAAACACCATGGAAAAGGTTAAAGCCTTTGCGGATTGGCTGACCAAGTGGTTTACGGTCATCGTCATCGTCTGGGCCGTCTTCAACTACTTCGTGCCGGCCGCCAGCCTGTGGGGCAAGGCGTACACCGGCTACATGCTGGGCATCGTGCTGTTCGGCATGGGCCTGACTCTGACGCTGGACGACTTCAAGCGCATCCTGACCCAGCCGCTGATGGTCATCATCGGCACCGTAGCTCACTTCATCATCATGCCGCTCATCGCCGTGGCCCTGTGCGCGATCTTCCACCTGTCCGGCCCGCTGGCCGTGGGCGTGATTCTCGTCGGCTGCTGCCCGTCTGGCACCTCCTCCAACGTGATGAGCTACCTGTCCCGTGGTGACGTGGCCCTCGATGTCTCCATCGGCATCCTCTCCACCCTGTGCGCCCCGTTCATGATTCCGCTGCTGATGCAGCTGCTCGCTTCTCAGTACGTGTCCGTGCCGACTCAGTCCCTGTTCCTCAACGCCGTCAAGGTGGTGCTCTTCCCGATCGCCCTCGGTGTGATCTGCCACATGATCTTCGGCAAGAAGATCGAGAAGGTTACGGTCGCCCTGCCTATCGTTTCTCAGGTGGCTATTCTGCTTATCATCGGCGTGGTCGTTGCCGCCAACGGTCCGAAGCTGTTCGTGGCCAGCTCCCTGATGGCCATCCCGGTGGTCATCCTGCACAACCTGTGCGGCTACTCGCTGGGCTTCGGCTTCTCCAAGCTGATGTACAAGATCTACCCGAAGGGCTTCCGCTACGCACAGCAGAAGGCCATCACCTTCGAAGTCGGCATGCAGGACTCCGCTCTGGGCGCAACCCTGGCCCTGACCTCCTTCGCAACCAACCCACTCGCTGCCGTGCCGTCCACCTTCTTCTCCGTGTGGCACAACATCTCCGGCTCTATCCTGTCCAGCTGGTGGCGCAACCACGATGACAAGCACGAGATCCACTGGGATTCCGACAATGGCGAGAAGGGCTCTGCCAAGAGCACCGTTTCAGCGGCCCACCCGTTCGACGCCGATAAGGCCGCCAAGGTCGCTGCCTGAAATCCTGAAATGGTGAGAAAGGTCGGGTAAGGCACGACTCCAGTCAGTCGGTCATCCACCTTTCCTACCTCGCATAACATAGCCGCTCCCGCTTACTCCCGATTGAGGTATCGGGCGTTTCGCGAGGGCGGTTTTGCTATAATTGGTAATGCAGAAAGCGGCAAGGTAATACGGCAAAGAGGCCGGGTCGCTAGAGGTTCCCATCGGATATGGAAGAGCACGAGGATGTGCTGGAAACAGATAACACAGAAGCGGATGTGGTGAAAAGAAACATAATGTAACCTCCTTGGCGGTGCCCCCGTGTGACATAGTCTCCGCGGGGGCACCTGCTGTGTGGCGTTCCTTTTTGCGACGCATTCCCGGGAATATTGCGTTGGGAGGAGAGGAAAAGTACAGGGCGCAAGAGGTCCCCAAACCAGTGAGTTGTGGCCCGGCGCGTCGTTGTCCGGAGGAATCGTAATATAGGTATTCGTGTGTGCCAGCAGCACGCCTTATGTAACAGGCGAGCATGCTGGGATATCCTTCAAACCGCTGATCGCACGCAGTAATGCGCCGACGGGAGGGGCGAAGGCCATCGGGCCGGTGGACTGGGCTATCTTTTCCGATTCGTCGGGTGCCGCCAACAGGCGGATACCAAGCGAGTGTGCTGAAAAGTGTGGGTGCAGTGCGGCGGTCACACAAAAGCAAGAGAAACCACTGAATCGGAGAATTCAAGTTGCCTACTATTGAACAGCTCGTCCGTAAGGGACGTCAGGCAAAGCCGAAGAAGTCCAAGACTTTGGCCCTGAAGGGCAGCCCGCTGCGTCGCGGCGTGTGCACCCGTGTCTACACCACCACCCCGAAGAAGCCGAACTCGGCTCTGCGTAAGGTCGCTCGTGTGCGCCTGTCCTCGGGCATCGAAGTCACCGCCTACATTCCGGGCGAAGGCCACAATCTGCAGGAGCACTCCATCGTGCTCGTGCGCGGCGGCCGTGTGAAGGATCTCCCGGGTGTGCGTTACCACATCGTGCGTGGCGCGCTCGATACCCAGGGTGTCAAGGACCGTAAGCAGGGTCGTTCCCTGTATGGAGCAAAGAAGGCGAAGTAAGAGATATGTCACGTAAGGGACCTTCCAAGAAGCACGTCGTGCTGCCCGATCCGATCTACGGTTCCACCGTGGTGGCGCAGCTCATCAACAAGATTCTGCTTGACGGCAAGAAGTCGATCGCCGAAGACATCGTCTACTCCGCGCTCGATATGGTCAAGGAGAAGTCCGACCAGGAGCCGGTGGCTGTGCTCAAGCGCGCCCTGGACAACATCCGTCCGTCCCTCGAGGTTCGCTCCCGCCGTGTCGGTGGCGCCACCTACCAGGTGCCGGTCGAGGTCAAGCCGAACCGCGCCAACACCCTGTCGCTGCGCTGGCTGACCGACTTCTCCCGCGCCCGTCGTGAGAAGACCATGGCTGAGCGTCTCGCCAATGAGATCCTGGATGCCTCCAACGGCCTCGGTGCTTCTGTCAAGCGCCGCGAGGATACTCATAAGATGGCAGAGGCCAACAAGGCCTTCGCTCATTACCGCTGGTAATTAGTCGAGAACGAGAGTTAAGGAACAATCATGGCACTAGACGTGCTCAATGATCTCAACCAGATCCGTAACATCGGCATCATGGCTCACATCGATGCCGGTAAGACCACTACCACCGAGCGTATTCTGTTCTACACCGGTAAGAACTACAAGATCGGCGAGACCCACGACGGCGCCTCCACCATGGACTTCATGGCGCAGGAGCAGGAACGTGGTATCACCATCCAGTCCGCTGCTACCACCTGCTTCTGGAGCCGTCAGTCCCACGACACCAAGGACAAGTTCCAGATCAACATCATCGATACCCCTGGCCACGTGGACTTCACGGCCGAGGTGGAGCGCTCCCTGCGTGTGCTCGATGGTGCTGTCGCCGTGTTCGATGGCAAGGAAGGCGTGGAGCCGCAGTCCGAGACCGTGTGGCGTCAGGCTGACAAGTACGGCGTTCCGCGTATCTGCTTCATCAACAAGATGGACAAGCTGGGCGCGAACTTCTACTACTCCGTCGACACCATCAAGGAGAAGCTGGGCGCTACTCCGATCGTGATGCAGTTGCCGATCGGTTCCGAGAACGACTTCACTGGCGTTGTCGACCTGGTTGAGATGCAGGCTTACGTGTGGAACGGCACCGAGGAGCTCGGCGCCAAGTACGACACCACTGAGATCCCGGACGACCTCAAGGACAAGGCTCAGGAGTACCACGAGAAGCTCGTGGAAGCCGCTGCCGAAGCCGACGACGACCTCATGAACAAGTTCTTCGAGGACGGCGACCTGTCCAAGGAAGACATCCGCGCTGGCGTGCGTAAGCTCACCATCGCCAAGGAAGCCTTCCCGATCTTCTGCGGTTCCGCCTTCAAGGACAAGGGCGTTCAGCCGATGCTGGACGGCGTTGTCGATTACCTGCCGTCTCCTGAAGACGTGCCGGCCATCAAGGGCTACAAGCCTGGCGATGAGTCCGTCGAGATCGACCGTCACCCGGTCAAGTCCGATCCGTTCGCGGCTCTGGTCTTCAAGATCTCCACCCACCCGTTCTACGGCAAGCTCGTGTTCGTGCGCGTCTACTCCGGCTCCGTTGTGCCGGGCGACTCCGTGCTCGACTCCACCCGCGAGAAGAAGGAACGTATCGGCAAGATCTTCCAGATGCACGCCGATAAGGAAAACCCGATGGACCGCGCTGACGCCGGTAACATCTACACCTTCGTGGGCCTGAAGAACGTGACCACCGGTGACACCCTGTGCGCCATCGACGATCCGATCACCCTCGACTCCATGACCTTCCCGGATCCTGTGATCCAGGTGGCCGTCGAACCGAAGACCAAGGCCGACCAGGAGAAGATGGGCATCGCCCTGTCCAAGCTGGCCGAAGAGGATCCGACCTTCCAGGTCACGACCGACGAAGAGTCCGGCCAGACCCTGATCGCCGGCATGGGCGAGCTCCAGCTCGACATCATCGTCGACCGTATGCGCCGCGAGTTCAAGGTTGAGTGCAACCAGGGCAAGCCGCAGGTCGCCTACCGCGAGACCATCCGCAAGGCCGTCATGGACCAGGGCTACACCCACAAGAAGCAGACCGGTGGTTCCGGCCAGTTCGCAAAGGTCCTGATGAACTTCGAGCCGCTCGACACCACCGAGGGCAAGACCTTCGAGTTCGAGAATAAGGTCACCGGCGGCCACATCTCCGCCGAATTCATCGGCCCCATCGAGGCCGGTGTCAAGGAGGCCATGGAGTCCGGTGTTCTCGCCGGCTTCCCGGTCGTGGGCGTCAAGGCCACCGTCACTGACGGCCAGATGCACCCGGTCGATTCCTCCGAAATGGCCTTCAAGCTCGCAGGTTCCATGTGCTTCAAGGAAGCTGCCCCGAAGGCCAAGCCGGTCATTCTCGAACCGATCATGAAGGTCGAAGTCCGTACGCCGGAAGAGTACATGGGCGAAGTCATCGGCGATCTGAACCAGCGCCGTGGCAACATCCAGTCCATGACCGACGGTGTCGGCGTCAAGGTCATCGACGCCAAGGTCCCGCTGTCCGAGATGTTCGGCTACATCGGCGACCTGCGTTCCAAGACCCAGGGTCGTGCCATGTTCACCATGGAGATGGACTCCTACGACGAGGTGCCGAAGAGCGTCTCCGAGGAGATCATCAAGGCCCAGCGCGGCGAGTGACACGCGCCACTGCATGAAGTAGCCAGTGTCTTCAGTCAGCGGTAATATCGTATACCGCTGACTGGGTTCTGGCTCTTCAAAGTGGCACATAACCCAGAAACCCAGTAGAATAAGCGAGTTCCTGTGCGAAAGGGTGCAGGAAACTCACGAGACGTCCAGGAGGACAAAAGTAATGGCAAAGGAAAAGTACGAGCGTACTAAGCCGCACGTTAACATCGGTACCATCGGCCACGTCGACCACGGTAAGACTACCCTGACTGCCGCCATCTCCAAGGTGCTGCACGAGGAGTTCCCGGATGTCAACCCGGAGTACGACTTCAACCAGATCGATTCCGCTCCGGAAGAGGCCGCCCGCGGTATCACCATCAACATCGCCCACATCGAGTACCAGACCGAGAAGCGTCACTACGCTCACGTCGACTGCCCGGGCCACGCCGACTTCGTGAAGAACATGATTACCGGTGCTGCCCAGATGGATGGCGCTATCCTCGTTGTGGCCGCCACCGACGGCCCGATGGCCCAGACTCGCGAGCACGTGCTGCTCGCCCGTCAGGTTGGCGTTCCGAAGATCCTCGTCGCCCTGAACAAGTGCGACATGGTCGACGATGAAGAGCTCATCGAGCTCGTCGAAGAAGAGGTCCGCGACCTCCTCGACGAGAACGGCTTCGACCGTGACTGCCCGGTCATCCACACCTCCGCTTACGGTGCTCTGCACGACGACGCTCCGGACCACGAGAAGTGGGTCCAGTCCGTTAAGGACCTCATGGACGCTGTCGACGACTACATCCCGACCCCGGTTCACGACCTGGACAAGCCGTTCCTGATGCCGATCGAGGACGTCTTCACCATCTCCGGCCGTGGTACCGTTGTCACCGGTCGTGTCGAGCGTGGCCAGCTGGCCGTCAACACCCCGGTCGAGATCGTTGGTATCCGTCCGACCCAGCAGACCACCGTCACCTCCATCGAGACCTTCCACAAGACCATGGACGCCTGCGAGGCTGGCGACAACACCGGTCTGCTTCTGCGTGGTCTCGGCCGTGACGATGTCGAGCGTGGCCAGGTTGTGGCCAAGCCGGGCTCCGTCACCCCGCACACCAAGTTCGAGGGCGAAGTCTACGTGCTGACCAAGGACGAAGGCGGCCGTCACTCGCCGTTCTTCTCCAACTACCGTCCGCAGTTCTACTTCCGCACCACCGACGTCACCGGCGTCATCGAGCTGCCGGAAGGCGTCGAGATGGTTCAGCCTGGCGACCACGCGACCTTCACCGTTGAGCTGATTCAGCCCATCGCTATGGAGGAGGGCCTGACCTTCGCTGTGCGTGAAGGCGGCCACACCGTCGGCTCGGGCCGTGTCACCAAGATCCTCGCCTGATTCCCATCAGCGAAGAACTCGACACGCTTGAACTAGCGTTCTGAGTGGGTCCTGAAACCTTGCTTGAGGTTTCAGGACCCACTTTCGTATTCCAGGGACCCATACAGGCGAATTCCATACAGGTGGACAACGATGTCGCCGTCTTTTCATGTATCGTTCATCTGCAGACGCGTGATTATTCCCCTTCCCGATACCTTGCAGAGCCAGCATGGCCATGTGAACGGTAACGTTCGGAAGGGAAAACCATGAACAAGAGAATAGCCGCGGTGACGGCGACGACATGCATGCTGTTCGCATCCGTCATGATTCCAGCGGTATCAGCCGAGGGCACGACTGATATTGGCGCACAGAATCAGGTCAAGGCCGTTGCCTACAACGATGCGCTGGACAAGCTCGATTACAAGGGGATTCGAGTCGGGGGACTGTCGGGTCTCACGTGGGACAAAACCGCGGATTCATATGTGGCGCAATCCGACAACCATGGGAGTGACGAATCCCGGGTGTGGTTCCTCGGCAAGGACCTGCACAACCCGTCCATCACGCGTGATCCGGTGACGTTTACCGATGTTAATGGGACGCCCTATAACGGCAACACGACGGACAACGAGGGCATAGCGGTGCTGCCCGACGGCGATTTCGCCATCAGCTCGGAAGGCATTCCCCCTGCGGGCAGGAATCAGGCCGAACACCCGACAATCAGGATCTTCGACGCCAATGGGCGGCAGAAGGGGGAGCTTGAGGTTCCGCAGCTGTTCGACATCAACACGCCCAAGGGTCAGGCGTCGCATAACCTTACGCTGGAAGGATTGAGCCTGTCTCCGACAGGGCACGAACTCGTATCGGCCATGGAAGGCACGCTCAAGTCTGACGTCTACCAGAACCGGAGCGACGCGCGGCGCTTCCTCGTATACCGTGACGACGTGACGGGCAAGGCCGGCCAGTGGACGCTCGTCAAACAGGTGGGCTTCCACACGGTACCGGGACTGGACATCTCCGATATCGTCCTCGATTCCGAAGACTCCCTGTACGTCCTGCAACGTTCATGGAACAGCGAGACCGGCAACAAGGTGGCACTCTCGTACGTCTCCGGGCTGAATGGCGCGCCGGATGTTTCCGGTGTGGCGAACCTCAACGACCCGAAGAATGCATCCGAGTTCGTGAAATCCCGCCAGATCGGCGAGCTGGACAAGTTGCCGGATCTGGGCGCCTCCGCGAAACCCGGCGCTCATCAGGCGAACCCTCTGATGGATAACTACGAAGGGCTCGTCATCGCGAACCTCGACCAGCTCGCCACTCCCGATGCCTCGTGGCATCGCGGTGACGGCGAATACAAGGCCGCTATCTCCATCATCAGCGACGACAACTACAGCGCCACCCAGACCACGCGCATCCTCGACGTCGAAGCGGAACCGTTCCAGAAGACGGCGGCAGGATTCGACGACTCGGCAAGCGGTCGCCTGTCACAGTACGTCACGGCACTCGGCAGAAACGATCGCCTTGACTACTGGTCGGCTAACGGATTCAGCGACGGCACCGGCACGTCGGAGCCGATAGCGTTCGGCGGACTGTCCTCGACGGCGTACAACAGGAAGCTCGGACAATATGTGTCCGCAATGGACAATCATGGTACCGATGTCGCTCGCCTATGGCTGCTGGGCAACGATCTCGACAAGGCGGCTCCGACCGGCAGCATCGTCCTGACCGATGAGAACGGTACGCCATACAACGGCGAAACCACTGATGATGAGGGGCTCGGCGTGCTGCCGAACGGCGACTTCCTGCTCACCTCCGAAGGCCATCCGAACGCGGCGGAAGGCGAGCATGAGCAGCCGAAGATCCGTATCTTCGGCATCGACGGCCGTCAGAAGAACGAGTTGCCCGTGCCTGAACTGTTCGACATCAACTGCAGGGGACAGGCCGTGCACAACAAGAGCCTGGAAGCGCTGACGGTATCGCCGTCCGGCCATCAGATCGTGGTCGGCAACGAGTACGCCCTCAAGAACGATTCGCCCAGCGGCAAGGACATCGCCACCACAGCCCGCCGCGCGCTGGTCTACCGTGACGACGTGAAAGGCGCCAAGGGACAGTGGAAGCTCGTCAAGCAAGTGGCGTTCAAGGCCGCCGACGTGAACATGGGCATCACCGAGTTCGCGGCGATTGGCGAGGACGGATTCCTGGTGCTGGAACGCTCCTGGGACCAGACCCATGGGTGCGGCATAAAGCTTGCGTATCCGCACGGCATCGCAGCCGCCCCGGACGTCTCCGATGTCGCGTCGCTGTCGAAGAGCGCCGACTCGTCGTTCCTGCCGGTCACGGAACTCGCCGATTTCGGCGGCAAGCTGACCCTTGGCGCCCAGTTCAAGCCGAATGCGCAATACATGGACGCCAACCCGTTGCTCGACAACTTCGAGGATCTGGTCATCACCCATACGGACGACAATGGCCGGCTCGATCTGAGCCTGCTCACCGACAACAACTTCGACACCACAGAGACGACGCGAATCGTCAACGTGCAGATCGACCGGTCAGTGTTTGTCGCCGACCCGAGCAACGGCGATGGGCAGCAGCATGGTGCAACTATTCAGAGGCCTTCAGGTGCGGGTCTGGGCGGATCGACCGTCCGGCTGGCTCACACGGGCGCGGCCGTGACGGTGGTCTTCATGCTCGCGGCTGTAACTCTCACGTCGGGGCTCGTCCTCATTGCGGGTAGGCGGCTGCGGATATCGCGAGAGTAGTCAGCGCCACGGTTCAAGGTTCGAGAAAGCCGCCTTGTCAGGTATTTCACGAATACCGTTACTCATGAAGGCCAGTAATACGGTACCTGTCATGATTGCGGCGGTGGTCGCCG
>OAWW01000770.1_pt1 | contig 22314 bp, 20 predicted proteins | sample 1517191 | NCBI WGS metagenome assembly OAWW01 (sample SAMEA2580253, study PRJEB22360) | human gut metagenome | biome: human gut; feature: human-associated habitat; material: faeces | place: Denmark | collected 2008/2010 | reverse complement strand
GGATGAAATTAAAAAAGAAAAAGACGGACAATTAATCGACGCAAACTATTATGACCGCAAACCGCGTAAAAGATTGGGTGGAAAAATTATGCAAAGTCCAGCAATAGTTTTTTATCTTTGATAGGTTGTAAAATTAAATGGAGCTCAATAACAGACCTAGAAAGTGTCTAAATTATCAAACTCCATTTAAATTATTTTTACATGAGCTTAGTTTAATTTAAGTGTCGCAATTTTATTTGCAATTCATCTTATCTATAGATAAGATGAACATCATCTTAAATCTTGTAATTGCAGTTACATTATGAATTACATTTGCCGGAAATACTATTTGTTCTCCGGATTCAATCTCGATTTCTTTATCTCCTACAAGAAGCTTTGCCTTGCCCTCAAGTGCTAGGACAAGAGCATCCCCAGGAGCCTTATGTGGTTTTAAACCCTCTCCTGCATCAAAGGCCATTAGAACAAGCCTAACCCCTTCTTTTGCTACAAGGTCAATATTTGCTATTCCTCCGTCTACATAATCTAAATAGTCAACCAGTTTGATTTTCTTTCCTTTTTCAATATTTTTCATTTCTTCCTCCTTTAAGTTAATTGCGATTTCTAAAAATATACTTTTTTCCCTTGCCCCTATGTCAAAAAGTTTGTCTTTTTCAAAAAGAATTAGGTCCTTGCCTGTAAGTTTTTCATTATTAAATTTAAGGTCTCCCTTTAAGACAAGATATATTCTTTCTTCAGCATAAAATTCAGGGGAAATGCTGGTGTCTTGGCCAAGACTCATAAGTAAGATGTGAAGATCAGATAAGTCTACCAGTTTCTTGCTTATGGTTTGATGGTCTTTTATGGGTATGACTTCTTCTAGTGTCAATATTTTTCCCTTGCCAATATTTTTCATTTTAATCTCCTACTATCCTAATTGGTATTACAGTCTCATATTCTTTCTTATCTTTTTTTATTTTTTCTGCCTTTAAATGAAGATTTGTGATTTTTATCTTTTTCTGCTTTGTGTGCTTTATATTCATTGTCGCAGCGTTTAAGCTCTCTGGATATCGTTGAATGATGACAGCCCAAAATTTCGGCTATTCTTCTAGAAGAATAGCCCTCTTTGTTCAATACTTCTATCTTATTTCTTTCATTTAGTGTAAGATGTTTATAGCTCATATTAACCTCCGTGTTTGTTTTTGTCGTGATTAACATTTTACACGAAGTTAGTATGAGTTTTTTATATTTTATTTGTGTCGCATTTAATTTTACAACCTACCACTTGCTAAAACTATATAGGAAATTTTTGTGTTTTTAGACCTCTCTAACATTTTTGTAAATCTGTCCCTATTTTCTTCTGAATAAGCTTTTTTATAAAAATTTGCAGCTCCAACTGGTCCCTCATCTTTTATAATTGTGTCCCTGTCTAAGAGAATCATCCTGCCAGTTCTTTGTGAAAAAGGTCTAAAGGAATTATCTATAAACAGTTTGTTCCAATTTTCTACGGTTAGAGGATACACGCCCATGTTTGTAAATCTTGAAAGTTGCCTTCTTATATCTTCACTTTCATTTTCCACTGCCACATCATGAGTTAATAAATAGCCGCCTTTTTTTAAAACCCTGTGATAATTTTTAAGAGCTTTTGCTTTTTCTTCATTTGGAAGCATGGTAAGCATTGCCTCATTAATTATTAAATCAAATGTTTCATCCTCAAAATCTATCTTTAAGGCATCCATATTCATAACTTCAATTTCTTTGTCTAAGCCCAAAAGCTTTATATTCTCTAAGGCTTGGTCTATGACAACTTGGTCATTATCTATGCCTATTATTTTGCATTTATATTTAGTATAAACTCTTATTAGGTTATCTCCTCTATTGCAAGCAACTTCCAAAACTTGCATATCTTTATCAATCTGTACCTGATCAAGTAACCAATCGGTCATAAGACCTCCACCTGGTCTGAGTCTTGTTCGTCCAAGCATCTTTAAAAAATCATGTCCAAATGTAATTTTGTTTTGTTTCATATATTTTCTCCTCCTTGATAATGATAATCATTATACATATAATTATAACATAGGTAATTTTTATTGCAGTTGCTAAAGCAACAAGAAAGGATTTTATGGAAAAAATTATTTTGAAAAGTAAATTATTTTATGGTTTAGACGAAAGTACTATAGGCCATATACTTTCTTGTATTGATCACAAAACCTTAATTTTTAATAAAGGCCAATATCTATATGATTTTTCTAAGGGCTTTAAGGCGGGTATAGTTTTGAGCGGAAGAATTGATCTATCTACAATAGATGATGATAAGGAAATTATAGATAGAATTTATGAGGCTTCAGATTCTTTTTCTTTAAATTTTTCCTCCCTAGCTGATAGATTTATGGTTGCAAAAAAAGATTCTAAAGTTTTGGCCCTCGATGTTAGCAAAATCTTTGAAAAAAATAAAAGGTCCTGTTCAAGCAGACCGATTTTTATGGAAAATATTATAAAATTGTATAATGAACAAATTTCATACTTAACTTACAAATTAGATATATATTCTAAACCTAAGATTAGGGAGAAAATTAATAAATATATAGGCAAATATGGTAAAGACTCCTTATTTTCTAATAAATTATCCAGAGAGGATTTGGCAAAATTTTTAGCTTGTAATAGGCCCGCCCTTTCAAGAGAGTTATCTCTTATGAAAAAAGAGGGATTAATATAAAATCATCATTCTTATGATTTACTGCGTTAAACTAAATAAAAAATAAAGGCAGTCCAAAGACTGCCAATTTTTATCATATTGGAATAATCTATACCACTTTCAGGTTCTTCGAAATAGACAAATGGAGAGTCCCTATACATAACAGATGCTATTGCAAATCTTTGCTTCTGTCCTCCTAATAAATAAATTCTTCTGCCATTTTTGTCTTTACTATTAAATTATTGTAAACCTTTGATTTTTGTAAAAGCTCTTCATGTTTACCTTCACTTTCTACTTTTCCGTTTTCAAGAACTACTATCTTGTCTGCATTTTCTATGGACTTCATTCTGTGTGAAATAATGACAACTGTCTTATCTTTAATTAAATTACTTAATGACTCTTGAATTTTTTTCTCGTTGTCAACATCAAGGCTTGCTGCTATCTCATCTAAGATCAATATCGGTGCATCTTTTAAGAAAGCTCTGGCTATTGATAACCTTTGTCTTTCTCCTCCTGATAGCTCAGCACCGTTTTCACCGATAACTGTATCAAAACCTTTATCCATTTTTTCTATAAAATCTGTGCAATTTGCAAGTTTTGCTGCTCTTTTAACTTCTTCGTCACTTGCATCTTGCTTTCCAATCCTAATATTTTCCATGATGCTTTGATTAAAAAGAACCACATCTTGGAAAACTATTGAGACCTTATCAAAAAGAGATTCTGTTGATATTTCTTTTATATCTTTGCCATCGATTAAGATTTGTCCATCGTCATAATCATAAAGTCTTGATATGAGTTTCAAGATAGTTGTTTTACCGCAGCCGCTTGCTCCCACTAAAGCAGTTACCTCTCCTTGCTTAGCTTTAAAATTTATTCCATTTAAAACTTTTGCGTCTTTATTGTAAGAAAATTCAACATCTTTTAGATCAATATCAAATTTTTTCAAATTATAGTCTTCGCCCTCTTGTAATTCTTGATTTTGAATTTCTTTAAGTCTTTCAATCTTTGGCGTTAAATAAAATATCTCCATCATGCCCTCTTTAGATGCATCTAGAGAGTCTTTTATCTTCATAGCCGCTAGTAAATATCCTATAAGGTAGAGAGGGCTTATCTCTTTATTAATAATTAGATTTACCCCAACAAGTATTACGACAGCAAGGGAAATAAAGCTAAATATTGAAGATATGGACATAGTTAAAATAAGTCCTATTTCTGTCTTTAAGTGGACTTTTTCACTTTTATCCATTTTTTCATATAGCTTTTCTTTCATTTCCTCTGATAAGCCATAGGCTTTAATCTCCATTTGCATCTCGATATTTTCTTGAAAGCTTTCAGAGTTTTCTCTTAAGGCGTCATAATATCTTTTCTCTCCCTTAACTGAATGTTTTTTAGATAAAGGTATAAATATAAAACTTAGAATCGTTGGAATAATTACAGCTAAACCCATCTTGACATTGCCTACTAGCATCATGATGGATATTAGTGGGAAGAATAGTGCCATGCCGCCCACTTTTGGTATTGAGTGGCTCATTGCATGCTCTATACCTTCAATATCAGCCATAATTGTTTGTGAGAGATCGGAAATATCATGCTTAGAAAAGTATGATAGAGGTAGTTTTGATAAATTCTCTGCTGTTCTTACCCTTAAATCTGCACTTTCTTGATATGTTGTGCTATATAATTTATCGTATTCGATAGAAAGCAAAATATACATTGCTATCAAAGTCAAAACCGAGAATGCTAGATAAAATCCCTTGCTTTTGTCAATATTCTCCAAAACTTCTTGCGCAAAAATCATTAGTAATATGGCAGGAAGCATGGTTATACAATAAACCAAAAATGAGGACAGTGTTGCTTTAGTTAAATTCTTCGCTCCTTTATCTGTAAGAGCAAATCTTTTTTTATAAAACTCCTTCATTTAAAACCCTCCATTCATTCGCACTGTTGAAGAGCTCTTGCAGTCTCTTATACCTTGTATCTCTTGACATTAATTCTTTGTCAGAACCTCTTTCTATAATTTTTCCATTATCCATTACAAGAATTTCATCTACATCTTTAATTGTAGAAAGTCTATGAGCAATCATGATAACTGTTTTATCCTTCATAAGGTTCTTGAAAGCTTTTTGTAGTTCAAACTCGTTATCTGGGTCAATAGATGCTGATGCTTCATCCATAATAATAATTTTGGAATCCTTTAAAATTGCTCTGGCAATTGCAATTCTTTGTTTTTCTCCACCGGATAAATAAACTCCTTTTGAGCCTATGATTGTCTTTTCTCTTTCAGGGAATTTGTCTAATATCAAATCGCATCCTGCTAATCTTAAGGCTCTCATGACATCATCTTTGACCGCGTCTTTATTGGCTAAAGCTACATTTTCATAAATGCTCTTCTTAAACAGTTTCGAATCTTGGAAAACAAATGAGATAGCTTTAATTAAGGCTTCGTCAGAATATTCAGATATTGGTATGCCGCCTATCTTTATGCTTCCTTCATTAACATTGTAAAAACCTGATATAAGTTTTGCTACTGTTGATTTGCCCGAACCAGATGAACCGACTAGTGCATAGGACTTTCCTTCTTGCAAACTAAAAGATAAGTTTTCTATTACTGCTTTATCATTATAAGCAAAGCTAACATTATCAAACTCTATATTATAGTTTTTAAAATTATTAAGATTGCCGTGCTCCAATTTGTCTTTTTGCATCTCTTTGTATAGAGCCTCTAAAGTATCTACTGCATAATTGCCTTGAGAGATGTATAAGGAGTACCACATCATTCTCATAAATGAAACAAAGAGGACTCCCGATAAAAATAAAATCATGATAAGCTCAAGTAATATCATCTTGGCGCTGCCTAAGCTAGTCATAAAATAAACTATAGGTATAATTAAAATTGCAATTAATCCAAAGAATAACCATTGATACAAAACATAAGGCTTTTTACAAGACAGTGAATAATCGTAAGCATACTTTGAATAATCTTTTATCGCCTTATAAAAGCTTTTAAATGACTCTACATTTGCTCTAAATATTTTTACAACTTGCATTCCTCTAACGTATTCAACGGTCTCGGCACTTAGTTTAGATAGAGCTTCCTGGTATATCTTCATAAATTTTTGCTCGCCCATCATTGCCCCTAAAATTAAGCAGCCAATTATTGTAAGAGCAAGTAAAGTGATGCCAACCCTTATACTTACTATAAAGCCAAGTACAAGCACAAGCACGGGTGTAATTATTGCCTGAGAGCTATCAGGAATCATATGAGCTACAACCTGATGTGTTTGTGCGGCATTATCATCTATGATCTTTCTAATTTTCCCAGAAGGATTTAAATCAAAGAACCTAAAGCTTGCGTTCTCTAAACCATCAATTCCTCTTTTTCTTAAATTTGTTTCAAGCCTAAATCCCAATAAATGGGAAAAAGCTCCTGAAGCAAAATAAAATATTGCTCCTGATGTTAATATAAGAGCAGATTTTATTGCTAAATTTTCTGCTCCAGATAAATCTGTATGGATAATTAAATTGTCTAAAAATCTATAAATTAAATAGTATCCATATACTGTAATTACTGCAGATATAACAGAAAAAATTATAGCGAAAAATCCAAGATATTTTTTGTCTTGTACATAAGCAAATAGCTTTTTATAAATCTTCATAATATTATCTCCCTTTTCTTTGATATCCCGTTTAGATATAAATTTGCTTTGTTGATAGTAATTATCATTGCCTTTCTATTGTATATCGGTTATGATTACTAATACAATGGCTTGTCGAATTTAGGGCTAATTGGAATATTGTCTAAAGGGGATAGTGTGTTATGACTTATTATGATTTTGTAAAAGAATATATGAACGTAGATGAATGTAAAAACAATAGAAAATATTCAAGTGCCGGGCATACATTTTGTTGGAGCAAAAATAATTCAACTCATGCAGAAGGGCTTTATTGGTTTTATGAAGGAGATGGCTTCATTATTGATGTCCACGATTTTTACATCAGAGAAGAAGTTATTCAAAATAGTACTTATAGTATGTCAGACTATGTTTCAATCTATTCAAGCTACATCGTCAGTGCAAACGGAGAAAAATTTAATCCATATCAAATACTTACTGCAAACTCATTATGCACTCTAGATTTTGACAATATAAAAGATGACTTTCTTTTTTTATTACACGAAAACTGTTACTATCTTGCTGTTTCTATTGGATTTAAAAGAGAACTTCTAGACAAGCACCTATCATCCATTAATGTTGATCCAGAATCATTTTATAGGGCTTTACTTCAAACAAATCAAATAATACTTACAAAGTCTTTAGAAAAAGTGGCTATGGAAATTTTAAATTGTAAGATGGACGCTCCTGCCGCTGATTTTTTCTTAAAAGCCAAAGCAAATGAATGGATAAGTATAGTAATAGATACCTACTTAAATAGAAAAAAATATAAAATTGAAATTGATGATGATAAAGCACTTGAAGATGTAGCAAGATTCTTAGACGATCATTTCGCCATGAATGTAAATCAGGAAACCCTTGAAAAAATTTCTAAGATGAGCGGGACTAAATTAAAAAACTTGTTCAAAGAAAAATATGGTCAAGGCATTACAGAATACACCCAAAGAAAAAGAATGAATATGGCTGAGACTCTTCTCTTAAATACCAAACTTCCTATAAAGGAAATAGCTGAATCTGTCGGATACACATCTCATAGCAAATTTTCCATTTATTACAAAAGATATAAGGGAAAACTTCCTAGTGAAGTCCGTAATCTAGCTTGCGAACATCTCAATTTAAAATGCGATTGCTGTAATTAAGATAAATTTTTTTATACGCCTTTATCTTTTATGAGTTTATATATATTTGTATAGGTGTGTATAAATTTGATAAAAAAATTAACAAAAAAATAAAGACAGTCCGAAGACTGACGATATTTACCTCTCTGTTCCTTTGCTATGTTCTTTCTTATTTGACTTAGTTTTTTCATCGGTCTTAAAGATTTTTATTTGCCCTAATATGGACTTTTTATCCTTGTCTTGACTTTCTTTACTTATTCTTTTACTTTTAAGAGCTTAGAATATAAAAAGAGATATTATATTAAAACAATATTTCTCCGGTACTGGGACTGGGACGGGACTAAAAATTTGAAAACGTCCTATAATTAGGTGGATTTAGTGATATTAGAAAAAATAGAATATGGTATTTTGAATGATTTGAGATATATCGGACGTTTGGAAAAGAAAGGGGGGAATAATATATAGTGTTTTTCAAAGAATTTGAAATAAATTGGGCTGATTTAGTAAATGAAAAATACAAAGAGAATGAAATAGATAAAAAAAATAGATCATCGCCGGCGGGATGAAATTAAAAAAGAAAAAGACGGACAATTAATCGACGCAAACTATTATGACCGCAAACCGCGCAAACGATTAGGTAGAAAAATTATGCAAAGGCCATCAATAGTTTTTTATCTTTAAATAAAAAAGATCGGAATATAATGTTCCGATCTTTTTACCGTTCCAATCCTTTGCTTGTATTTTTTACGATTTGTAAATTCGCATTTAATTTTACAACTTATCTCTTCTTTCGAGGAAGCCAAAAGAGAGAAGTTAATCGGAATGAAGGAGCATCCGTCGGTCCAGCCCAGTGTCATCATGCGGAAGCCTTTTTTGAACTTCATGCTGACATGGTCGAATACTTTGGACGCCAGTTCGGTGTGTTTATAGCCAATCCTCTCGTAGAGGGAATCATCGACAACAAAGCAGTCAGCCCTGTCCGTGGAAGTCAGCCCGCGCAAATGTTCATTAACGATCTTCTCAGAGAGCAGTGTAGTGAAGCGAAGCCAGTTGGAATGGGAACCGCGAAGGAAACGGTAATACGCATTCTTGGAAAAATCCTCTTTGAAGCTTCCCGTTTTCTTCTGCATGTACATGCTCCTGTCGCGGAAAACATTGCAGAGGATGTAGGTGAACAGCTTCATAAAGGGAATACCTTTTTCCTTCTTGCAGTTGCATTTATTCAGGAGGGAGCCGACTTTTAAATCACGGATAAATCGTGAAATCGAGTTGGAAATTTCCTGTTTGTTGCCGGCTTCAGATGGTATAATAGACATGGCGCAAGTCCTCCGAGGTGTGATTGGTTTTTCGTCAAATCTATTATACCAAGGTATGGGGCTTACGCCTTTTTTTATTGGCTAAACTATTGAGTTTTCAAGGTTCGCGGACATTTCCCGTGTGGGAAGTTTCAGTGTTTTACTATTTTCATGTCCCGCCAATGTCATGGATTCCGCTGTTGTGGAGAATAGCCTCCACTCTGCCAACGCTGTCCTGCCTATAAAAGAGTGCATATTCATAGGCGATAAGGGCTATGACGCGAAAGCGGTCTACAATTTGGTAAAGGATGTTTACGGGGGAGAAGCCGTTATCCCTCTGAATAAGCGGAGAATGAAAGACCCCAAAAAGCTGTCCGTGGACAATCCCATCTGTGGCGCAGGCCTTGCGATGCACAAGGACGGAAAAACAACCGACCATGGCCGAACCCGACAGAAATTCTGCTGCCCTTTCCGACAATCCAAAACCGGCGTCTGCCCTTGTAACCACAAAAATTGGAATAATGGGAAGAAGAACCGAAGTAATGCTTGACCACAAAATGTAAACTGTCAACATCGGAATTATGTCTTGCCGTACAAAGCCTTTTCCTTGTCCATTTTCAATAAATGTATCAAGCGTGGTATTGATTTCCGTTCCTAATAGCAAAAAATGATTAGAGCAGTTTGAAACTCAATCATCTATTTTTCATAGAGAACACTGGCCGTCCTCATAGCATTATTCTACTTTCATCATACGGTAGCCCACACCAATATGTGTTTGGATATATTGTGGAGACTCCTCTGTTGGCTCAAGTTTTTTTCGTAATGTCGCCATAAATACCCGCAGCGAAGCTACATCGTTATCCCAACTGCGGCCCCAGATATTCTGCGTGATAAAGGTATGGGTCAGTACCTTGCCAACATTCTTTGACAGCAAGCACAACAGCTTATATTCAATGGGTGTCAGGTGAAGTTCGTTTTTATCCAGATAAGCGCATCCTGCGGCATAATCCACTTTCAACTTACCATTAACAAATACAGAACTGGCGGTGAACATCTCTGCCGTCATCAGAGAGAGTCTTCGCTGCGTCACCCGAAGTCGTGCCAGCAGTTCTTCTACCGAAAAGGGCTTTGTCAAATAATCGTCCGCTCCTGCATCCAGTGCCTTGATTTTATCGTTATCCTCGCTTCGGGCACTAATTACAATAATTGGAACATTGGACCAAGAGCGAATTGTTTGAATGACTTGAACGCCATCCATATCCGGTAAGCCCAAATCCAGTAAGATGATTTCAGGATTGTGCGATGTAGCTGCTATAATTGCTGCTGAGCCATTAGCTGCCACCACATAACGATAATCATTTGTTTTTAAAGTGGTCGTAATGAGATTTCGTACAGAAGGGTCATCCTCAACCACTAATATCAAAGGTTTATTCATTAAGTTCTACCTCCCCTGCAGGTAATGTAAATTTAAAAACAGTGCCATTTGGCTGACTGTCTGATACGGAAATCGTTCCGCCGTGGGCGGTCACAATGGACTTACAAAGGGCCAGCCCCAATCCAAGGCTTCTGCAGCTGTCGACCACTTTATTGGTACCAGTGTAAAACATATCAAAAATACGGGGTTTTTGCTCATCAGGAATCCCAGGGCCGTTGTCAGAAACGGAAACCGTGACCCATTGCTCTTTTTGATCGGTGTTTATTTCAATTACTGAACCGACAGGGGTATATTTGATGGCGTTGTCAACCAAATTGATAATCACCTGAACGATCAACTTCGCATCAATGCGGGCAAGGATAAAGTCTTTACCGCTGGTCACGCGAATGGTGTGTTCTTTACTCTTCCTGTTGATGTGCTTCAGTGCTTCAGAAACAACCTCATCCATAAGTTCGATACTCCGAGTTAGATTGACCGGTCCGCCCTCAATCCGTGTGACTGCCAACAAATTTTCAACCAGATTGATTAGCCACATGGAATCGTCATAAATATCAGTAAAGGTCTGCTCCCGCAGTGCATCGTCCATCTTTTTATAATTTGCAAGCAAATTGTCTGCACTGCCGGAAATTGCTGTCAAAGGTGTCCGAAGATCATGGGAGATTGCCCTCAGCAGGTTGGCACGAAGTTGTTCATTTTGTGCCAGGACAGCCGCTTCCTCCTTGTCCTTGGTATTTTTGATGTTTTCCAGTGCCAATGCACACTCGCCAAGAATGGAAAGAAGCATACTGTTTTCAAAAGAGTCCAGCGGAGTACCGTTCTCAGCAATACCAGCTACCCCATATACATGCTGGTTAACCCGAATCGCAAGGTATAGACACTTTGCACTGGATAATGTATCGGTCGTTGCTCCTGCGTGTTTTTTATTTCGGAAGACCCAATCGGCGACTGCTTTCTCATTCTCAGAAATTAAACTCTCTTGAGAACTATTAACAGTACGAAAAACGTTTGGGGTGGCAAGTCCTTTACCATCAGACAGGTAGACGACGATATCTTTTTTCAACAGCTTCATGAGTTGCCCTGCCGTAACGGTGATTACCGCTTTATCCTCCTGTTCTTTTTGCAAAAGCTGACTGGTTTCAAAGAGAATCTTTGTGCGGTAAGCTGTACGGGCAGATTGCTTTGCATTTTCCTTCAGCCGGCTAGCAAGAGAACTTGAAAGCAGCGTTACCATAAACATAATGGCAAAGGTAACAAAATAGTTCGGATCGTTAAAATCAAATGTCAGTCTCGGAGTAGTAAAGAAAAAATTAAAGGCCAACACGCTGACAACCGAAGTCAGAATCCCGCACAGTCGGTTGGTTGTGATAACGGCGGTCACAAGTACACCCAATATGTAGACCGCGACAATATTGCTTTCCGTGAATCCAAGGGCGTCAAAACCACAACCAATCAATGTAGCTGCTAGCAATACGAGTATACTTTTCAGAACATCCCGCAGGGATATTGTTTCTACCTGTGCCCTTTTCTTTTTTTTCTGATAACCGGAACCTATGCTAGCGTCTGGAATCACATGAATATCTAAATTCGGTGCACTGAAAATCAGACGCTCCGTCAAGGTGGGTTTGCTGAAAATCTTTTTTCGTGCAATGGTACTTCGTCCAATTACGATTTTAGAAGTGCCGGAAAGACGGGCAAATTCCGCAATTTGATAAGGCACGTCATCGCCATAACTTGTCTCAATCGTAGCACCAAGTTGTTGTGCCAGCCGTTTATTGTACTGCAACCGTTTTTTATCCTCGTCGTTCATCGTTGCTGTGTCAGGTGTTTCCACATAAAGGGCGGTAAATGTTCCTCGGAAGGCTCTTGCCATTCTGGCAGCAGTCCGAATGATTTTTGCGTTGGATGGCGACGAGGAAAGACAAGCCAGAATGCGCTCGTCTGTATGGTAATCGCCTCGGCTCTGTACTCTGGCCCTTTCCGTCAGCAGATTTACCCGGTCAGCACACCGACGGAGGGCAATCTCACGCAATGCAGTCAGGTTTTCAAGTGTGAAGAAATTAACAGTAGCCCGCTGTGCCTGATCTTCCCGGTACACATTTCCACTTGCCAGTCGTTCCAGCAACTCCGCAGGCTCAATATCCACTAGTTCCACCTGGTCTGCCTGATCGAAAGTAGAATCCGGAATGCGCTCCTGTACCAATATTCCGGTGATTGATGCCACAGTATCGTTGAGACTTTCAATATGCTGGACATTCACAGTTGTATACACGTCAATGCCGGCGCTTAGCAGTTCCTGGACATCCTGATACCGCTTTGTATGGCGGCTGCCTTCTGCATTGGTGTGGGCATACTCATCCACCAGGATGAGCTGAGGTTTCCTCTTTAATGCGGCGTCAATATCAAATTCACGAAGCATCATTCCCTCATAGGCAACTTGCTTCACCGGGAGCTGCTCCAGGCCGTTCAAAAGTGCCGCTGTCTGAGGTCGGGCATGGGGTTCTATGTATCCAGCAACCACATCAATGCCGCGCTCCTTAGCTTGGTGAGCCGCCTGAAGCATGGCATAGGTCTTTCCGACACCTGCTGCATAACCGAAAAAGATTTTGAGTTTTCCACTTTCCTTAGTGGCTGTATCGTTACGGATCGCACGAAGAAGCTGATCCGGATCTTGTCTTGGTAGTTCCATTTTACCTCTTCTATCTGTCACTCAAGTAAAGACGATTCTTTTCCAGAATACCGTCCAGCATCAGATTGACTTCCAGCACATTGACAGTCTCTTCACCAAAGATACCAAAGAATCGTCCGTCGGTGCAGTTTTGGATAATCTCACGCACTTCATCTTCAGTCATATCATTTGCTTTTGCAATGCGGGTTACCTGATACTCCGCTGCTGCCGGGGAAATATGGGGATCAAGCCCACTGCCGGAACAGGTGACAAGATCCACCGGAACAGCTGTTTCATCCATTTCAGGATTTGCATTGCGGAGCTTTTCTACACGCTCTGCCACAAGCTGTGCATATTCCTGACTTGCCGGAGAGATGTTGGAGGGAGCGGCGTACATCAGTGCCTTTCCGTTTTCATCCGTATAGGTTGAAACATCAATATTTATAATGCGCCCCCACATATGGGCCTCATCTGTATATTGCTGCCCAAGTAATTCACAGCCATATTTTTTCCCGTTTACTTCAATGATACTTCCGTTGGCATTGTCCGGAAAAATTAGCTGAGCAATTACTGTGACAACACCAGTATAGACTACGCCACACAGCAGCGTAAAGATTAAAAAAATCATACCTGCCTTTGGTAGTACACTTTTCATTGATTTCATAATATATACCCCTTTAACCGAAGACGGTGAGAAAAATTTTCTGAAGTAATTCCGGTTCCCATATGGCGAAACGCAGTGTAATCGCACATAGGACGGCTAAGGTCATTCCAAGAATTCCTTCAAAATACGAGATTGTTTTCTTTGTTATCGCATTCATATTTTACATCCTCCTTATACCAGACCAGTAAGCACAAGCAGAACATCAATCAGCTTCACAAAGATAAAGGGAGCTGCCAGACCGCCCAGACCATAAATCAGCAGGTTCCGTGACAGCAGCTTTCCGGCGGAAACTTCACGGTATTTCACACCTTTCAGCGCCAATGGAATGAGCGCAATAATGATGAGTGCATTATAAATAATCGCAGAGAGAACAGCACTTTGCGGGGAATGCAGCCCCATAATATTCAGAGCAGACAGGCCTGGATAAAGTCCCATAAACAGCGCTGGAATAATGGCAAAGTATTTTGCCACATCGTTGGCAATAGAGAATGTAGTCAGGCTGCCTCGTGTCATCAAAAGCTGTTTGCCGATGCGCACAATGTCGATAAGCTTTGTGGGCGAAGAATCCAAATCTACCATGTTACCTGCTTCTTTTGCTGCCTGTGTGCCGCTGTTCATGGCAACTGCAACGTCTGCTTGTGCCAAAGCCGGGGCGTCGTTGGTGCCGTCGCCTGTCATGGCAACCAAATGACCCTTTGCCTGAAAATCGCGAATCATTGCCAGTTTTCCTTCCGGTGTTGCTTCCGCAAGGAAGTCATCCACACCGGCCTCGGCAGCAATGGCCGCAGCAGTAATTGGATTGTCGCCGGTGATCATAATGGTCTTGATGCCCATTTTTCGTAGATCTGCAAATTTCTCCTTCACGCCCTGCTTAATAATATCCTTCAGATAGATGACGCCGAGAATCTTGTGGTTCTTAGCTACAACCAGAGGTGTGCCGCCCTTGGACGCAATATACTTGACAACTCGATCACAGTCCGGAGAATGCATACCTCCTGCATGGGTTACATAACTTTGCATGGCGTCAGCTGCGCCTTTTCGGATTTCGTTGCCGTCAAAGTCGACGCCGCTCATACGGGTCACGGCAGTAAATGGGACAAAGTGCATATCCTTGTCCGGAAGGCTTCTGCCACGAATTCCAAACTCCTTCTTTGCCAGCACAACAACACTTCTGCCCTCAGGAGTTTCATCTGCCAGAGAAGAAAGCTGAGCCGCGTCCGCCAGTTCCTGAATATCTACACCATCCACCGGAATGAACTCCGATGCCTGTCGATTACCCAGAGTGATTGTTCCGGTTTTATCAAGCATCAGAATGTCTACATCACCAGCGGCTTCAATGGCACGTCCACTCATGGCCAGAACATTTGCCTGGTTCAGTCGAGACATACCGGCAATACCAATGGCGGAAAGCAAGGCACCAATGGTAGTAGGCGCAAGGCACACCAACAGCGCTATCAGAGTTGGTACAGAGGTGGGATTCTCAATTCCCGCCAGCTTTGCAGAAAAAATGGAGTACGTATAGAGGGAGACTGTCACCAAAATGAAGATGATGGACAAGGCTACCAGAAAAATCTGCAAAGCAATTTCGTTGGGCGTCTTTTTCCGGGCAGCACCTTCTACCATCGCAATCATCTTGTCCAGAAAGCTTTCTCCGGCTTCATTGGTCACTCTGACAACAATCCAGTCCGACAGTACAGTGGTGCCGCCGGTGACGGCACTGCGGTCGCCGCCTGCCTCACGAATTACAGGAGCGGATTCGCCAGTGATAGCGCTTTCATCCACAGATGCCGCACCTTCCACGACTTCGCCGTCTGCCGGAATCTGCTCTCCTGCTTTGACAATCACCAGTTCCCCCTTTTTCAGCAGGGCGGATGGAACCACGGTCACACTGTCTTTCTGCGATACAGAGGGAATTTTATGTGCGTCCACATCCTTACGGGATGCCCGTAGAGAATCTGCCTGTGCTTTGCCTCGGCCTTCTGCAATGGCCTCGGCAAAGTTGGCAAATAGCACGGTAAACCAAAGGATAACGGCAATCGCCAGTGTATATCCGCTTGGAGCGTCTTTTAACCCAAACAGGGACACCAGCCAAAGGATGCTGGTCAAAATCGCAGACACAAAAACCAGAAACATGACCGGGTTTTTGGCCTGTGTTTTCGGACTTAATTTTACAAAAGAATCTTTAACTGCCCTGCCGAGCATTTTCCGGTTGGCAAAAGCACTTTTCTGTTTTGTACTCATATCTGTAAACCTCCTTTACGCAATGCTGCCAAAGAACTCAGCAAGTGGGCCAAGGGCAAGTGCCGGGAAGAAGCTCAGTGCACCGATCAGAAATACCACAACAATCAGCAGGAAAACAAACATTCCATTTGTGGTAGACAAGGTACCCGCAGTCGTGGCGATTTTCTTTTTCCCGGCCAGGCTACCTGCGATTGCAAGTGTGCCGATGATGGGCAGGAACCGGGCAAAGAGCATCACCAGTCCCAGGCTTACATTTAGAAATACGGTATTCGCATTGAAACCGGCAAAGGCAGAGCCGTTATTGCCGCCACAGGATGAGTAGGCGTACAGCATTTCAGAGAAACCGTGGGCGCCGCTGTTATTCAGGCTATCCATGACAGAGGGTACTACAGCGGCAAGGCCACTGCCGACCAGAATTGCAATGGGCGTTGCAAGGCAAACCAGTACCGACCATTTCATCTCATAAGGCTCAATTTTCTTGCCAAGGAATTCCGGAGTACGGCCTACCATCAGACCAGCAATAAACACCGCCAGAATGGCAAAGGCAAGCATACCATAAAGGCCGCATCCCACGCCGCCGAAAATAACCTCACCAAGCTGCATCAGCAGCATAGTCACCATACCGCCAAGAGGCGTGTAGCTGTCATGCATGGAGTTTACAGAGCCGTTGGAGGCTGCTGTGGTGAAGGCTGCCCAGGTAGAGGATGCCGCAATGCCGAAGCGGGTCTCCTTGCCTTCCATATTGCCGCCAGCCTGTTCTATCATAGAGGTATTGACTGTACCATTTTGTGCAAGCTGAGATGTACCGACCTGCTCATTGAAAGCGATGCAACCCAAGGCAACAACCAGACAGAGGAACATTGCCATAAAGATTGCGATACCTTGCTTCTTGTTCTTTACCGCGGAGCCGAATGTGAAGCAGAGTGCCGCCGGAATCAGAAGAAGGGAAATCATTTCAATCAGATTGGTAAAGGCATTGGGGTTTTCCAAAGGATGTGCAGAGTTGACGCCCATGTAGCCGCCGCCGTTGGTGCCGGTCTGCTTGATTGCGACCTGACTGGCTGCAGGACCCATTGGTACGAACTGCTCGGTGACGATCTGTGCATCCGAAAAGATTTCGCCATCTACAGTGACGGTTGCGGTGTCTAAGTCAATTACTGCATCCTTAAGGATTTCACCTTCTGCACTGACAGCAATCGGTTCTACAAGAGATACGGTTTCTGAAATTTTCAGATTCTGGATTACACCGCCGCCTACCAGCAACAGAGAAATGACCAGATTCAGTGGGAGCAGGATGTGAACCACAATGCGGGTCAAGTCCACCCAAAAGCTCCCTAACCCGGTGGATTTCACCTTGATAAAGCCACGGATCAAAGCAAACAGAACGGCGATACCTGTGGCTGCGGAAACAAAGTTCTGAACAGTCAGACCTAAAGCCTGGGTGAGATAACTCAATGTAGATTCACCGGAATATGCCTGCCAGTTTGTATTGGTAATGAAACTTGCAGAAGTATTAAATGCCAAATCCCATTTCACACCGGAAAGATGCTGCAGGTTTCCGGGAAGAACGCCCTGTAAAAGTTGGAGCAGGAACAGAAAAACAAGTCCAACACCGGAAAAAACCAATACGCTTACCGCATATTTTTTCCATGTCATCTGTTCTGCTTTATCTACACGCATAATCCTGTAAACAAGGTTTTCACACGGTGTCAGAATTTTGGACAAAAAAGTTTTCTCGCCATTCATAACTTTGCTTATGTATGCGCCCAACGGAATTGCCAAAACAATCAGAATGGCAAGGTATAAAACATACTGAATTATGGTGCTCATGCCTGCTCATCTCCCTTCATTAAAATATAGACATACCACAGTAGCATTGCTGCCGCACATACACCTATGAGTGCAATTAGTATTTGCATAAGATTCATCCTCCTTTTTTGATACTCCAAGTATCATAAAGCCTTTCATCTAAAAGTGGCATTAGTCATCTTTTGTGGATATAAAGATAAAATAAAGATTATAACCAACCTAAAATATATGTCATCGGAAAGGCGATAACGATTGTACTGATACAGACACACGCCAAAACCAGTAATGGCATTCCAACAAAGATGGAGATGAAGCCAAGTAGCGGATGATGCCAAATAAAGCGTTTCGCTTTTGCGTCAAATCTCTGTTCAAATCTTCTCGCTGCATTTATAATGCTCATAATTGTTCACCTCATTTCTTTCTTGCAAAGTCATAATGCCACTAAAAGTATTAAGAGGGAAAAAGTGTCCTGCAATCGAAACTAAGATTGTATAAGTTTTTACAACTTATCATCTTTAAATAAAAAAGATCGGAATATAATGTTCCGATCTTTTTACCGTTCCAATCCTTTGTTTGTGTTTTTTACGATTTGTAAAGCGGAAATAAAAGCATAAAATTTGCATACTCAAGAAGATCAGGGTTGTGAGAGCCAACCTCTTTAACATCAGCCTGATCCGGAATTTCGATGAGGCCCGGTTCACCGGTTAAGGTTTCTACTCCGGTTTTTGTGGGAAGCTGGATAGTTATATTTTCTCCCATAACGACCTCACGGAAATAAAAATCATGCCTAATAGAGCTCTCAACAAGTTGTGTCAGCGGAACGTTAAAGTATTGCGCAATCCTAGCTAATAAATCGGTATTAGGACGGGATATACCTGTTTCATAAAAAGAGATTTGCGATTTTGTTATGTCAAGTATTTTCCCGAGTTCCTCTTGCGTGAGACCAGCGAATTATGTTTTTATGAGCATAGCAACACGAAAACGCAATGAGACGCTTCGCCTTTGGCCGGGAAGTGCCGTGTCTTGCGAGGCGATAGGGGCGTGCTTGCGTAGACAGGTCAGAATCGTTTTTTGCGGACTGCGGGGAATGAATACTGTCGTTTCACGTGAAACATTTCTTTATTTTTTCATAAAAAAATGGCCCTCAAGAGAGCCATCGGTACGTTTTACATTTTTTATTTCTTTATAATTCCCCGCGGTCCGCTTTTTCCTGGAGTTCCTGGGGAGAAAGGGTGTCTGCTATGTAAATCTTTGCCTTTTCAGGGTAATGATATGCTTTTTCTTCCTTTGTCATATCGATAATGACAGACGAGGCGGCCATCAATGCTTCCAATTCTTCTTCACTTCTTGCATAGGGGATATGGAAACAGTAGGAGGCTGCCCGGGCAAGTGTTTTTTCTCCCAAGGGTCCGCAGCTCACCTGATAGCCTGCCAGGAAAAGATGACGCATGAGACTTACCGTTTCCACGCCGTCGCCGAGAACAAGCACTTTCTTTCCTTTTTCTTCCTTTCCTTTATAAGTGTATAGGGCCAGACGGTCGGAAATCGGATCGTTATAGATGAGAGAATCGAGGCGGAAAGCTCTCTTTAAATTATTTTCCGTCAGTACGTTGACGGGAATGCCGTCAGCAGTAAATTGACAATCCGAAAGGAGCAGAAGACGGCTGCACCATTGGGCGGACATCATAAGATCATGACAAATCATAATGATTGTTTTCCCTTCGTTTGCCAGGTCACGGCAAAGACGGAATATTTCTTCCTGATACTGCAAGTCCAGCGAGGCCGTCGGTTCATCAAGGAAAAGGACAGGCGTTTCCTGGGCAAGAACTTTGGCAAGAATCACTCTTTGCCGTTCACCGCCGGAAAGTGTCTGGACCGGCTTGTCCGCCAAATGAATGACGCCTGTATAGGTCATCCATTTTTCTGCAATTTTTTCATCATCCAAGTCTTCTTTTTGCCACCATTTGAGATAGGGATAGCGGGCAGACATGACGATTTCTTTCGCGGTATAACTGAAACTTGTGCGGAATTCCTGCTGCATGAATGCAATTTTTCTCGCGATTTCCTTATCATGCATAGCATTTTCATTTCTTCCGTCAATCAAAATTTCTCCCGACGAACGGGGAATCATCCCTCTTACCGCTTTGAGGAACGTACTTTTTCCCGCACCGTTCGGTCCGATGATGCCGATAAATTCGCCCTGTTTGGCAGAAAGCGAACAGTTTTCAAGGATTTTTCTATGCCCCAAAGAAACGGAAATATCGCGGGCTTCCAGTATAAATTCACTCATTATCCCATACCTCCGTGCCGTCTCATTCTGCGAATCAGATAGAGGAAATAAGGCGCGCCGATGACAGCGGTCATGATGCCCACCCGTATTTCCAGAGGAGCGGCAATTGTCCGTCCCAACGTATCGCAGAGAAGAAGAAATAACGCCCCTGAAAGTGCCGCCGCCGGAAGAAGCGTGCGGTGATCGGGCCCGATAAGTATCCTTATGATGTGCGGCACCACAAGACCGACAAATCCTATCATACCGCTTACGCAGACCGCAACGGCGGTGATGAGCGAGGCAATGAAAAGAAATAAAGAACGGTAAAGAAGAATATTCATACCCAGCGACTTCGCTTCCGCTTCGCCGAGAGAAAGGACATTCAAATGACGGGCCAAAATAATAAGTGTCACAAGACCCGTGATAATCGGTGCAAAGGCAAGAGTCACATGCTCCCACCGGCGGTAATCAAGACCGCCGACCATCCAGAAAAGAAATTCCTTCAGCCTGTATTCATTCATGAACGTAAGCAGTCCGTTCGTCATGGCACCGAGGAAAATACTTACCGCCACACCGGCAAGAAGCAAACTCATGGGAGGCATTTTCCCGTTATGAAGCGTGAGGAAAATCGCCGCCGCTACGGAAAAAACAGCTCCGAGAAGGGCAAACGCGGGCATATAGTACATAGATACGGAAGTCAGTCCCAGATAAATACAGATAACCGCACCGAAAGACGCCCCCGACGACACGCCGATGATACCGGGATCGGCGAGAGGATTGGAAAATACCCCCTGCATGACCGAGCCTGACGCCGCCAGTGCCGCCCCTGCCAAAACGGCAATCGCGATACGGGGCATGCGGATATACCAGAAAACCGCCATCTGCTCCTGCGTCGGCGCCGTACCGAAAGCGGGAAGCCCGAGCCCCCTGGCTATTTCATGAAATACCGTCGTCACCGGCACGGGAATCGCCCCGACATGAAGTGCCAACACCGCTACAAGAAATAAAAGAACCGCCAAAAATATAATAAATACACTTTTTCCCTTTGCCGAACTGATCATGTCCGCTCCTCACATTTTCTTTACCTTGAAAACCTACCATTTCCGCTATCCGGAAAAATGATACTTGAAATCAGATTAGCATTTAAATTATTATACACTATAGAAATATAAATTAAAAATGAGTCATCTCATAAAAACTTTGTCCCCTAAAAGGAAATCCCATGCAGAAATTTTTGAAAACAGGACTCGTATTTCTTTTTTGCCTCGTCCTTATCACAGGCTGCGGCATTCCGAAACCGGAAACACCGGTCACCTCTGACGGATACACCGTCACCGACCACGAAGGAAATACCGTCTACATTCCCCATAAACCGAAACGGATTATTACCGCCCAACTTGCGTTTGATACCATACTCCTCGGCATCGTACCGGCCGATCACCTGGTCGCCGTGAACGTCCTATCCAAAGACCCGATGGGTTCCTTTATCGCCGGTGAAGTCAAAAACATCCGTTACACCATTCCCCCGGGCGGTCAGATTTCCACGGGCCTCATCATGAAAACCAAGCCGGACCTGCTCATTCTGACCGACTACATCGATAAAAACACCGTAGAAATGATACGGAGCCTCGGCTACCCCGTCGTCATCTGCCATAGTCCGGACAGCCATCAGGACATCATCGACGCCATCAAACTCATCAGCCAGTCCGTCGGATACCCCGAAAAAGGCGAAAAACTCATTAATAAAATGAAATCCGACCTTGCCGGAATAGAAGAAAGAATGAAAGAAATCCACACCGAACCCCCGGTAGGCCTCCTGGTATCCCAAATGCAAAGCTACGGCGGCCCCGGCTCGATGTACGATGCCAACCTCACCTTCGCCCACATCAGAAACGGCATAGAAAAAGCGGGCCTGAAAAACGGCGAATATCTCTCCAAAGAAATGGTCCTGAAATCAGACCCCGACTTCTTCCTCGTTTCCGCCGACCGTCCTGTGGACACAAGAAAAACAAACAAATATAAACGGGAATTTCTCGCCGATCCGGTCGTACAGACCATGAAAGGCCGCCACAACGTAGTCGCCGTCCCGAGCCGCTACATCTACTGCGGAAACCAGAACTGCGGCTGGGCCATAAAAGCCCTCGCCAACGCCGCCTACGGTCCCGTATACGGAGAACTCTTCGACATGAGCGACGAACATTTCATCCGTGCCGATGACTTATAAACAGGACATAAACAAGATAGCCCTCGACCTGCGGGAAGCCCATAAGGACGATTTTTTCAGCGTTCCGGAGGACAATCCGCTGGAAGATTTTTTACAGACCGCCGAGGAAACCGCCAAAGAGGGCAGCGACCCTGAGCAAGCGTCGCTGGCGTTTATCTGCAAGCGGGTTAAACTGAATTTGAAGAAGCTGTCCGAAGAAGAAAAGAAGTGGCTGAAAAAGATTGCACAGAAGTCGGACTTGCTGAAAAATCC